>Ga0209780_1000228_pt1 | contig 27763 bp, 20 predicted proteins | sample WorMetexBAHAMAS2_FD_187384 | JGI IMG/M metagenome (GOLD analysis project Ga0209780, IMG submission 187384) | Marine gutless worms symbiont microbial communities from Max Planck institute for Marine Microbiology, Germany - Inanidrilus exumae... | ecosystem: Host-associated > Annelida > Digestive...
TTTTATCTTAGTATTCTTTCTCCATATTTGGTAGTAACATATGTTAAATAAAGTTTGTGTCTGGTTTCATATCTATGAATAGAGCTGGTAGGTGTAAAATAGTTCCGGATTATAGTCGGCAATAAATGAGGAGAGTATATTATTTTGTGTGCAACCTGGTAATTGAACAGTTGTACAGAAGGCAGAGTATTGTACTGCAGATATAGGCGTTCATTATAACAAATGCGTCCTTTTTTCTGTAAATTAGTAATTATATATAATTTATGAACATGCACAATGGTCACTCACTGAAGTCATCTGGTCCCGATGCTACACAAAGCTCAGATGGGAAGCGAACCATTATGGATGCGGGTGACTTGTGTCTATAGATGTGATTACGTTACTGTGAATACATTGCAATTGATGTTGTTATTTTAATGGCGTTGCTTGCTGCTGCTTCTGTTGTATATAGAATGTGAACAGTATTAAACATGTGCTGGTAGATTCCAAATCTGTGTGAGTATCTGGAGGATAAGCAGCTACGGAACACCGTGGTTGGTGATCTTCCAGTACGGCTGAGGCAGTGCCTGCTTTTCAAACGCGGTTTTGTCCATGCTTTGCATCAGCTTTGTGTATCTCTGTCTCAGCTTGGTCTGTTGTCATTTGGCAAGTCTGAAAACCGCATCAAGGAGGAGGTGATGTAGAATGTTCTTGGTCATACTTGTTAATGATCAACGTGATAGGTTGATATTTTTTGTAATGTATTTATGCCAACAACAATAGATTTCTGGTCTTTTTTGTTCACAAATTTCTGTTGCATGGTATGCTGACATATATGGCAGTTCGTGTTTTTATAAAATGGCTGCTGCATCAGTAGAAAATGAAGTTGATGAGCCTGCTGATGTTGTGTTGTCTGCAGTGGTTTGTTTATGTACATCGGCATGCAAGCATTGTGGAAACTTCACACTGTGGTCTGCCACGCCAGGAAATGCCCGTATGTCGTTTCACTTTCAGTTGTCTGGCAGACGTGTGGGCATTTTGGACAACTCTGGAAAGGGAATGCATTAACACTTCTGCTGGTACTTGATGTCATTGTTGATGATGTTGATATCAGCAGCAGCATGCAAATGATAACTAGGAATTATTATAGGCTCGAATAGCCTATATTGTAAATACTCTACAGGGCAAAAACAGTCTTTACGTGTTCGGCAATATGTGGAACAGTGTGAGCCAAATGTGGGGGGCTGGCCCTAGCAGATTTTGGGCGTGATCCGCACAGTAGACACATTTGAGAGGGATCATTTATCCAAAAAGGAAAAAAATTGCTCACAAAATTTCCAGGTCTTGCGACTTGATGAGTTATTACTTTTTTATTTACATGCAAAAATGCAATGGCTTAAAGGCATGAATGTGTTTATGAGAAGCTGAAAGCTTTTGCTAGGACGTTATGAAAACATAATGTTTAATTTACATGTTAAAACTTATCACCTATTTTTTCTCATGTCTGACAGCTAAATTTCACTAAGAAAATTAGCTATTAAAGCGATGAATCCAAAATTGATGTATGTAGGGGTTATGTTGCAGAACAATCGAATCTTGCAAAGCAGATCTGTAATGCTATCTGTGTGCTAATTCAGTGGCTACAGAAAGTGAATGCACAAGTAATCGTGGATATTGTTCATAAAAGCATGTCACCAATAGCAGTGTGATTTTGTGAGCTGTAAACAATGAATTCTGTTAACTGCCAATATGATTTGATCATAGATTCGCAAATGCAGTTTCAATATGTAGTAACATATTTCCTTAAGTTTATATCACAGTATTCAGTACTAAGCCAAGAGATTGGCTTGGAAGAACTTCTCCAAAATGACCTATTTTTTGCCAGGTGGGACTTAAAACCTTAACTCAATCAATTATACCACAGTAACTGCATTGATTGACTATGCATCACATTTTTCACAAATGATGCTTATAAAGTGTATGTGTATAAAGTTCATTTTGTAGTAAATGTAGTAGAACAGATGTGGTCTGACAGTACTAATGTATGCTGTACATTATTGGCTTTGGCAGCAATGCACTATATTTTACATTGGTTGAAAGTAGAAGATATCCTAAAAGAATAACATGTATGTTGCAGACAACATTTCAGTAAGTAAACAGAAGTGTGATGAAGAGTGTTCCCAAGGTAAGGCAATGAATGAAGTTGTCGATGATGGTCACATACCTGGTGATGGACTTGGTTTTTGTGGGTTCGACTCCTCACTGTACTTGTGAGCATTTTTTCATTTATTTATATGGAAGTGTATTTGAAGTCTGGTGGCACGTTAGTCTAGTGGCTAGGGCTTGACTCGCGCTGCACTGTAAAGTAACAAACCTAGACAAGTTGTTCACACCCATCTGCTTCTGTCACTAAGCAGTATAAATTGGTACGTTAGTGCGACACCTTGTTTAAAATGTGGTAGCATAGCTGGTATGAGTTCAGTAACAGGGTGAGGTGCTCTGCCTACAGTCAGACTGAAGGTGTATTCCGTAGTCCAGTGGGATAGGCTGTTTTGTTGCCAGCAAGTGACTCGGCAGCAGCGATGTTGACTGATGTCTGTTTGAACAATGCACTGAAGAATGGTCAGATGTTGATGAACGACTTTCAGATATAGCAAGCACGTCGTTGTTGACAAACCAAGGTCATTTTCTCAATACTCGCCTGATGTATGAATGTGTTGGGCAGCAGTCTCATGTCGTATAAAAGCCAAAGAAGTAATGACAGGTTGGTGATATGGTGTTGTCTACCATCCATAATGCTGGACCAAGCCCACTGCCAGCTGAAGTCCAATGAAACTGAGATGACCATTGCATCCAGGCATCACATAGTTAGTTTCTGCAGTTTTAGCACTCTTCGGTTTTTTATGACGCTGCATGAAAAAGTGGCAGCCGCTATTGCAAAACTGCCAAAAGCAGAGTCCGCACACCTCTAACGTCGGGTATCTACTTCCGGTTTGTCTCAGAAACAATAGGCATCGAACCGACCAGATTTCCGATTTGTGTGCAAAATTCTTTGAAAACCAGTAAAGAATTGCATATGTAATCGTTCGAGAACTCATGAAAGTCAGCGCTCATTATTCTTAACTCTATTCCAATTTTTGTCACGATCCATGGAAAAACGAGGCAACAACAATCGAGAAACTGCCAAAATCGGAATTTGAATGAATACCTACTTTTAAAATCCTAAATCTACTTCCGGTTTGTATCATAAACAACAGGCGTCGAACCGATTATATTCCCCAGCCGCGTGCAAAATTTGTTGAAAATTGGTTAAAAAAATTGCGGATGTAATCGTCTGACAACGGATTTGTTTACACACACACAGAGACACCAAAGTGAAAAGTGATTATATAATCTATACAGTTTATTGTATAGACAAAAACAAAATGCATACTAGTACTATTACCACTATTACTACTGCATTTACTTTTCATTTAACTAGCTTTCCCTTCCCGAGTGTGTCCAGGTATTATTGGCTGCCCCAAATGACAGTCTTTGGGTAGCCAGCAGTGCCAGAGAAATGAAGGAAATTCACAGCTCAGAAGTTATCCTTTCTTGATGTAGCAACTGACTCTTGAGGCAAGCGATGTTATAGCACTTATAATGGCTCTCTTATGCCATTACCCAAGAAGGCATTATGTTTTTGGGCTGTCCGTCTGCAGCATTCGTCTGTTCATCTGGACAGATCTTGTTACCATGATATCTCGGGAACAGCGTGAGCAATGTCGATGAAACTTACAGGGAATATTCACTATCCCCCTACTGCCAGGCCATTGAGGTGGTAGAGGTATCCACGTTGATGGTGGAGCATTGAATTCCATCTTGTAGCTTTCTGATAATGTTGTCAGTGTTTTGTCACTATTGGTTTGGTTCCAGGTAGGGCACTTTGCCTGTATACAGGTAGGGCACGTGGCCTGTGCTATGTATCCTGATAGTTTTTCTTCCAGGAGGAAGAAATCCAGCTAACTTTGGTTTAGGCTGAAAATGGCCATGAAAACAATGGTTATGTTTCCAGGTCATTGGTCATACTTTGTAGCCGTATTTCTCAACCGAGCACTGTATATACTTGCCGTTGTTGGTGATACATTTGACAGTTGTGTCTTTAAAGTGTATTGGTGTGACTGTTGCTGATGTTTGCTCTGTTGTAGAGGTAATCCTATTAGCTGGAGACGAAAACTTGGTGTGCCTAACATTGGTTCAATAATACACGGGGAGCCAGATAATGTGAGGAAGAAAGGTGCGTATTATGTTTAATTCCCTCATTTGTATTAATAATGAGAAATTCTATGGCAGTTGCAGGTGGTCGTGTATGCTAAGCAGTTAGTAATATCTCAGAAATGATGTGAGATATAGATATTTCGAGATGTGGCTAGTGAAACTGGTAACAAGAAGCAAATAACTAATGCCTGTGAAAGCCAAATGTATAGTGTCAACGTTGCTGCTATTGTTGTAAACTGTTAACAACAGTTTGAGAATGTAAAGTGTAGTTCACCTTGCCAGGTCTTATGTCGGTTACGTTAGTAATTTTGGAAACGTGAGCAGAATCATTAATTGGATAGCAATACACGGCTGCACGGTTAGTTCTGTTTGTCACTGATTTTCAGTTTTTGTCGATTATCTCTAGGTCGTAAACGGAAAAGAACCAACCCAGATGCTGATGAAAACGTGGCCCCACCGACGGTGAGGAGCAAAGATCTGCCACGTCGTGGTGGCCACGGTCGAAAACGTGGCTTCAAGTGTATGTTGCTCATCATATTCTATTTTGTCTTGCCTTCTTTACTGTTTTGCTGATGGCAAAATTTTATGTTTTTCTTGTTTCTGATGTGTCCAGTTCGGATTTAATTGTTTTTCACTGAGTTTTCTTTTCTAAAAATCAAGTAATATCACTACTTCCGTTTCTGTTGCCATATGACCAGCATGCTTTTCAGGAATTATTCCATGTTTTGTGAAGTCTGCCAAAGACAACCTTTATGGTTCATTGGAACAGTTGCCCTTTGTAATGCATAACCAACATAATCAAACACTGAGAAATGGTAATTTATGGTCTTAAAAAACTCTGTTGAATCATGTTGCATTTATTATGACATTGTTGATAATGTTGTAAGTCTAGTTGTGTTGTTAGTGAATTACTGCTACAACCAAGCAGATCCAAGACAGTTCCCAGCGTGTTCCACTTACACATTGTCAGTTCAGCTGGTGAATTAAAAGTCATAATGAATGGCCAGTACCTCAAACATGACCCGCATCCAGTCTACCTTGGCGTCACCCTACATCGCACCCTGAGCTACAAGCAGCACCTCACTCAGGTAGCCAACAAGGTGAAGAGCCATAACAACCTGCACACGAAATTGGCAGGCTCTGGCTGGGGTGCAAATGCAAACACCTTACGGTCTTCAGTGTTAGCCGTCTGCTACTCAGTAGCACAGTACTGCTGCCCAGTCTGGGCACGTTCAGCACACACCGATCTTGTTGATGTTCAGCTAAATTCCACAATGCGCCTTATCACTGGGACCTTGCACTCTGCACCAATGCCCTGGCTACCAGTTCTGGTGAACATCGAGCCTCCAGCTCTTAGACACAAAACAGCAGTGGACTGGCTGATTGAGAAGACAGCCTTACGTGAAGATTGGCCGTTACACAAAGATGTGTTTTCTCCTTCTTGCAACTGTCTGCCATCATACAGATTAGTCCAGCATGCTGGCCACGCATAGGATCAGCATGTGTTGATATACGGCCGTCCCTGAAGGCGGATGTACTTGTTATACTTTTAGAGGCAAATGAAAAATATTGACGTATTAACTGGGAAATGGCATTGTTAAATGAGCGAACATGGCTGATAATTTTTGGGTTTACACACTTGAACATGCGTGTAAGATGGCGGTGGATTGCAGGTAGTTAATGTAATCAGTTTTTCAGTTGCATTGTTGACTGATAAAGGTGTGTCTTGATGTATTGTGTTTGCACCTTCAGCTGTGCAAGTCGGTGAGCATTCACAGTCAGCATTGAAAGCGAAAGTCTTAACAAGCAGATGTAAGTGTGAGACGGATGTAACACGTACGTTGGCCGAAATGTATGCTGGCCGCGTCGCATGCTGCCCTCTGGTGAGTCACGATGAGTATGCTGATGGGACAGACAGATAGACGGACGCCAGACCGTTTTGTTATGCTTTCCACTTGATGCGGCCACCGTAATAATCTGCAGATGCTGCTTGTAGCGTGATGTAAATGTTTCATTCTTCGTTAAGTTTTGGTTTATGTGAGTGATTTGTAGGAGTGATTCTGCACATCGTATGTGATTGATTCTGCACATTGTGTGCATAGCTGTTTTATTTAATTCCTTTTTAGATCATTGTTGCTGGAGGCACAGTGCTGAGAAGTCATAGATTGTCACGGTTTTGTGCCCCATGACTTCCGTCTCTCTTGACTTAATTTTCTGATAATTGGTAAATGTACCAAAGCCAGGTTTGAATGTCAAAGGTCGCAGAATAGGGCATAGCCTGTATTGGCGCATTTCGCAATTGCCATATTTTTTGTTTTAAAACGTGCACCAGACTAAGCTGCACCATCTAATTTTGACATGTAAGCTGTGCCACTTTGTGAGTCACTAGTACTGTGTGTAATGCTGTGTGTCTGTCAAACGACTGGCCAGGTCTTAACGTAAGACCGTCTGTCCATCCAACAGCCGCAGCAAAGTTTACCTGGAGGCATGCTACAGTGCTATGGTTGTCTGTTCACACAGTACATGATATTTTCACGCTGGCAGAGAGTGTGAGAAAGGAAAGGAGAAGGGAAAGGAGGAAGGGGAGGAGAGCACATAGCACAATAATTATATGTGACAACACATTCACGGGCTGTGTGGCCTTGCATTATTACTGACCCGCCTACACATAGGTCAACTCAGCCTTGCATCCCTCCAGGGTCGCTAAATCGAGTACCTGCTTCGGCTGGGGGTAAAGGCGGGATTCTCACCTCTGTCGGGTGGCACGTAACACATGTGTGATCACATATGGCTTGTGAGTTTCCGTAGTGGTGAAGAGCTAAGTTTATGCTAAACTGCTGTACACTGTTTACTTTACTTTACATAGTGTAGGAGGGACACACTAGTGATGGTCGGTGGCGTCTGTCGTCGTCTGTCATCTGTCGTCGTCTGTAACACCGGCGCATATGCACTGTAACTCACCAGGGGGCAGCACGTGACAGCGGGCCAGTAGTGTTACGTCCCGTTAGGGCGACACCTTGTTCAAAATGTGGTAGCATTTTGTTGTTATGAGTTCAGTGACAGGGTGAGGTGCTCTGCCTACAGTCAGACTGAAGGTGTATTCGAAAGTCCAGTGTTTTGTTGCCAGCAAGTGACTCGGCAGCAGCGATGTTGACTGATGTCTGTTTGAAAAATGCACTGAAGAATGGTCAGATGTTGATGAACGACTTCAGAAATAGCAAGCATGTCATTGTTGACAAACCAGAGGCATTTTATCAGCAGCGAAAGTCGTTTCTCACTCAATACTCGCCTGATGTATGAATGTGTTGGGCAGCAGTCTCATGTCGTTCATGAGAGAAACTAACTGATACCTGTAACTAATTGATACCTGTCCTCTGCTGCTTGAGATTGTCAAGGTAATCTTCTTGTAGCCACCATTCGGGCACCACTTTTAGCCCTATACTGTCTTGTGGTGACACTAAAGGCATTATAGAAGTAGCACAGTAGTCTACAGTTTTTAGGCTGCATTGGCATGTGGCCTATTGCTACATATGTCGCACATAGCAGGGTTTGTATGTCTGTCTGTGTGTGTGTTGGGCACATGGATGAGCTGTGCATAAATGGATGAACCCGGTGAGATGTTGTTTGTGGGGGCTCACTCATGTGGGTCCTAGGAACCATATATTTAATGGGGGTCAAGATCGGACAAATGCATTTGCAGCCGTGAGGGGTGACAAGTCCGCAATGCGGCCTTTTGCCACATTACTTTGGACACTTGTTTTGAGTGATGATTGCAACTGTGGTGCAGATGCGGAACGTAGAAAACTTAAACTGCAGCAGAGTGAAAAAGATGCGCAGGCAGTGAGTCGGATGCGGAAGATGAGAGTAACGTGGACATCAGAAGAAGACAGTCTGGTCAGCACTATTCTGTCACTATACTGCATGATTTTATCAGATTCCTGTATGTTATCGGTCTTGTTTTATTATTTTTTTTCTTTACCTGATTATTTGTTTATAGTTTCCCAATGACACTAAGTGATCTTTTATGTGCTGATCTGCCTTTCAGAAGCTGTACTTACTGTACATATATTATTTCATTATTATTAGTACAAGTGATATAGGGTCTTGCATACGGACTGCAGAATGGAGAACAATTGTTTCTGACATCAAATAGTTAAGTGTTAATGAAAGTATTTATTTATCTGGCTTGTGTACTCTTCTGCAGTTTATTTAAAAATTTTATAGTGTACATTTACTTCTGTTTCGTTTTTACAAGTATATTGGATTTTCATGTTTTAGGCTCTGGCATTATGCTGCCTACATTGTGCTAGTATTTAGTTAATTTTTAGGTCGACTCTCTGGGTTGTCTTAATAAAGTGGGTCTCAAATGTCCGTCCGTCTGTACGTACAACCATCCATCCACAAAAAGTTTCTTTGATTTTAATGAAATTTGGCAGGTAGGTAGAGGTCGATGAGTGATGCACAACATGATTATGCAGTGTGACCTGATCTAAGGTGAAGGTCACAAGCCTTGAAATGACGTGATCTAAGGTCAAAGTCACAAGCCCTTGAAAGTTGGAAATCCTTTCATTTTAAAAAGCTATCTCCTCTACCATTTACAATGGGAGCTGGCAACTGACTACTGATTCTTAAACTAGGGCACAATATCTAAATTTGATCGGGCTGGATTTTTTATATTTATCTTAGTTTGTCACGTGACTTTGAACTTGGCAGAAACATCAGTTGTGAAGAGTCGAGTATCAGTACTACACGTGGCTAATTTTATTTTTAATAGATTTGTTTCTTTGTGTAATATCATGAAATCTGTTTACGATGAAATGCCTTGTAATTGTCTGATATTTCAGCTGCTGCTGTGCCAAGTGGTTGGACAGTTCTTGACAGGACATCGAGAATTTCAGAGCTGGATACATCCGTATATTGTACGCGATGTCATGCATGAAAACTTCAAGGTGAGTCATTGATTGAGCAGATGCAGTGGATATGACGTGCGGTCTTTGATGCCCAGTTAGCAGGCTGCAGCTTCTATCGCTGTCTTTATGACGTATAATATAATTCCTTGTATACAGATGCATTGGTACTGGCATAGTGAGATCAATGCTTTTTTAGTCAGGAGTTTGGTGGTAGATGGTTAAAAGATGTTGTGGTTGTGGTCAATGCTTTGTGTTTTATTCAGTGCTTTGACATTGTTAGCTGGGTAACGTTTGTTTGTTCGTTCTTTCTTTGCGGGCAGGGGTCCAGCCTACTCTGGACCTTAGCGCTGAGACCATATAGCGGTCCAGTGCGCTTGCCCAGGGAGAGGAAGGGAATTGGTAGATGTGTGCAATGTGTGTTAGCGACGTGTGGGGAAGGCAGGTTAAGTAGGAGTCAGCAGCTTATCAGGTATTTCTATAGTGCATCCCTTCTAGACATGGCCTAGTGTCTGCCTTAGCCCTGACTGGCGCTGTGTATTACGCCAGCCAGTGTCTAGCCAAGTCTATTTACTTTGACTCACGCCGGCGCGGCAGGCAGACTTGACACTGCTAGATTAAGGTGCCTGCAGTGGTCACAGTTTATAGAGGACACTGTCGAACCCTCTTTTTACGGCCCGGGATTATCTTGCTGTTTGGCATGTGCGTAGGAATTATTAGAAATAGTTCTTTGGTAGGCGGATGCGCCCGCGCCGAGTTGAACCCCAGCCGCTGAGCGCGTCACGCTCTACTGCACATGGCGGCCGAGTGTGTTAACCACTCGGCCACTAGGGCAGGTCTAGCTGGGAGACAGAAAGGACCGAAAAACTACGACTTATTTCCACAGGTTCTGTTCTGAAACAAATGGAGGAATAAATCTAACTCCAGTTTATTTGGAAAGGGTCGTTAAAATGGAAATAGGTGGGAAGGTGTATGCAGGTGGATTTATCCTAGGTATAGTCGATTTACTCATTACTAATCTCTTGAACTGGCTTATGGTAATGTAGCTGCCCTCTCCATTCACCCAGCATGCTGGTGTGTGGGATGCCAACATCTTACTCTAGCTGGACAATCCTGGTGTGGATGGTTGTTGGTCACTTTTCAGTGCGACATTGTCGACATGTTTCGTGTATGTTTCAGTCGTCACATGACAAGTCGTCGAGCGCGTGCAAAAGACGCATTAAACATATGATGAAGAACTCGGAAACTGTGCAGAATGTTAATCTTTACCTCACTGAAGCTAAGACAGACAAGGTTCGTGAGAATTACCTCAGGCGCCGAGTTTTGTAAATGACAGTGGGGGTGAGAATAGAATGAAGTGCCAAAAGTGCAATAGTTGAGGTGCTGAAGGTGCCAACGAGGTGGGTTTAGGAGGGCATCCCACCTGTCTAGCCAGCTACGTCTAGGGGAGCGTCATGAGCTCCCCCAGTGGGCTCTTGGTGGACCGCAGCTGCAAGTGAAAAATTGGGCATTTTAAACACAATTTTATGCATCTTCGTCCATGTTGTAGTGCACGTGGAACAGTCTGAGAACGTGGGGCAACGATCGTGTGGTGGTTGTACCGCACACTTTTTGACTGGGGGTGATTGCCTCAGTGTGGTCGGCATGGATGACAGTTACTACCACGTGTTTATCAGTGAATCTTTACTGCTGTGATATGATTACAATGCCTTTATTTGGAGCTGCAATTTTTACCGACCACTGTAGTGGTTCTGGTAGAACTATCATTCCAGTGTGTATGTCTGTGTTTGGACAATCACTTTTGAACTAAATGACCTTTGACCTAGATGTTTAGCTGGCTGTGCTGATGACCTTGGTTGACAATCTATTTCAGGTTTGGAGGTCAGGGTCATAGGTCAACGTGCACAGTCACAGGTTGAAAGGCAGTAGCCAGAGCAATCTCGAATGAGGGCTTTCTGGTGATAAAAGGAGAGAAATCATTATCATTTTGGTTGCTTGTAAAAGCCTTATATCAGATTTGTTTTATAGTCGCATTATTCTTTTTTTAGCCCACCCGGCATCGCGACGCCGAAGGGCTTATATTTTACTGCTGTGTTTTTTCTTTTTTCTGACACCTAATCTCTGAGGTCACTGAAGGATCTCAGCCAAACTTGGACACATATTCACTTATGACTGCTATTTGAAAAATTTGGTCCGAACTCTCTCGGGCATTTACCTCCCACGTGGTGGGGGGCAAAAATGCTCTGCAACGGAACATGATATCAACAATCGGAAAGAAACTTTTCAATCTACAGGGACTCTCCTACATGCCCCCAAAGTTGGTGAACTTTGGTCCAGAAACGGCTGAGAACGGTTGGCGAGTTTTTGCCCATTCCTCTAAATTTTCTCATTGGGAGACACTGCCAGCCTTACCGCATGAACGTTATATAACATAGCAGGCAAACTTCGGCCCGTGTTATGTAGTGGCATGAGCTTACAGTCTAGAACAACTGAATGCTGGGTGGGCTCACGCTGGGCTTTGCCATGCATCTAGTACTATTGTATTTTTACTCATGCTGTACATTGGTTAAGTTATACTGTGAAATTTTGAACGTTCGGCAAAGTGCAAATTTTATTTGAATTTCTAACATTATATTGCCTTTTTTCTCCATATGTTGTCAGCAATAATTTGTATACATTTATTTTCTGCAGGAACTGATAAATGAGTTTAAAACTGGGAGAGTGTACGTGAGAGCGAAGGTCGAGGAGTCATTTAGACGGTGTCTGCAGAAGATACGCGAGAAGTTTCGGTATGTTATGTTTATATTTTTGTTGCATTTTGGTAGTTTAAACATCACAGAGACGGCGTAAAGGATTAGTGACTCATCTGTGAAGAGTTCGACGATGGATCAGGACAAGATGAAGCCAATGGTGATTTTCGTTGATGGCAGACAGTGCTTTGAATTCTTTTCAGTGCTTTGACTGTGTGGGTTGTGTGATAAGAATACATCTATAGACACCTGAGCTACTTCCACAACGATTCTCTTATGGATGAAAACCGAGAACCTGCTACTCGAGGTTCACATGGAAAATGGTTATTGAAACAAGAGTTTGTGCTCGTGGTTTAAACTTAACGTATATCCTTTCACGTGACCTGCAGTTATTTCTAAAAGATGCAGGCGGATTGTGAGGCAGTAGTGTATTCTGGTGTTTAATGCAGTAGAATTTGCTGTTGCTAATCTGTACTTACTTTTGATTATTGTTATATGATTAACATGGTTTTTTCAGTGTTGCTTGTACTGCAGTGTGTAATGTTGTAGTGTTGTCACTGATGAGCCAGAGGTTGTTGAGTTGGAGCTGCCAGACTCCCTGGAGCAGTTGCATAAGCAGTTTGCTGTTCACAAGACCTCGAGCACTGTTGAACCATTGTGTGCTGCCGAGCTTCGCACAATCGATGACGTCTACTTGAGTGTATTGCAAAATCTCATATTGGTCGGTAACTTTGTTTCGATTTTCCAATATTGAATCACACGTGACCTATATGATGAAGTATGTCACACAAAAACAAAGTTTTGCTGCAGACGAGGATTATCAATGATGGTTAGGACTTTCAGTTTTCCACAGTTGTGTAATCACAGAATATATCATGGAATCGGCCAAGACGTGTGGAATTAGTGTTTTTTTGTGGAATATGTTGTTTGCCAAAATTGCACGAAATTGTTTTTTCAGCCATGCTTTCTGGCAATTTTACCAATGTTCTGCACTGTATTTTGCTGTCAAAATGTGCAAAAATACTAATAGTAATACTCGTAAAAGTAAATAAACAAACTTAAATGTTGTGTGCTAGTAAAAACATCCACTAATGGCTTAGGATGGACAATTGTTGTTACTTACTAGTTGTGAGTTTATGTTCATGATGTTGTCATTGTTTAGCACTGTGAAGAGCAACACAGAAATTTTGGGGCTTATATATGTCATAAATGGATCACGGATTTGGCAAAAATTCCCACGGAATTTACAAAGTGGCCTTGAAGTTGCTGAATTTAAGATTTTATTTATTACGAATTTTGGGAGCTCTGCTGATAGTGTGGAAGTAAATTAATAACGTTGTACACCTTGTATTCTTCTCGACAAAGAGTGTGATCCTGTGAAACTGCCGACAGTTTGACATCATTATGCATGTGACACTTTGTAGGGTATCTCTTATGGCTAGTAGTTACATGTGATACATTGCAAATGGGTCGGGAGTGTTATCTTACTGCTGAGAGCAGTCGTTGATGTGCCACATGACATGTTAACATGTTTAGAGTATTATGCTGAATGTCACAAATGTAGACTTCATGTAAGTATGTGTTTGTGACCTTTGATGGTGTGCTTCTTAACATAAACATGCATATGCGTTTTGTTTGATACACCCTTTTAACAGCTGGCTGTGATATTGGCTGCAGCAAAGAGCATCTTAGCAAGGTTGGAGCATGCAACCTAGACATATGGAGGATGGTAGGCCACATGTCACCCATAACATGCAGACTGCATTTGGTACACTACCTACAGCGGTTGAGTTGTGACATTTGCTACAATGTGTAGAGCCTTTGTCACTAACATTAATGAACTCTTTAAATATTCAACTTGCAAAAATGCTGTAGACTTTATCAAAAGTATGATTATATCTGACGCAAAAGATGTGATATATCCTAAACTGTGTTGAAAGCACTGTTGGATCCTAACCAACCGTAGCGCGTTTTTGCTGCCAACTTTGAAAATCCAGCCATCAAAATAGCAATGTTGTCGTTGTTGATGTTGCAGTCCAGTATGCTTACTAGTGATAAGACGTGTCGAGCACGCGAGCTTCAGAAACTCTGCCAGTCATATCCAGAGCCAGTTCTGAATGCGGCATTTGAGTCATTGAAGAGGAACGGAATTGTGGCCAATGCTAAACTGGTGAGCACTGTTTTCATTTGCCATTATCTCAGCCTCGTCACTGGCAGTTGCTGTCCGAGAAGTTAGTGATGTAGACGTGGTGTTGCTTCACTGCTGCAATGATTTGCAGTATGTCTTGTCTGGCTGGCAGATGTAATTCACAAATGAACCAGACTTGAGTGTAGTCATTTGTAATTTTTCAGTTGTGTGTGTGTTTCTATATATGACACAGAGACAGTGCAGATAATATTGTTTAAGAGGTCTCTACCATGTTCTTCCCAATCCAAATGCACTAGTTGCCGTCAGCAAGGGCATGCAGCCACTAAAACTGCTCCAGCAACCCCGCATGGGGCAGGGGTACCTTTTTCCTGCCTTTTTTCTTCCCTTGTCCATTCACATCCCCATATTTTGTTTTTATACTTCTTCCCTTTCCTTTTCTCGTTCGCTTTACCTATTTTCTTCTTTTGTCTATCCCTTCCCTTTCTACCAGAATAGTCGCCACTCTGTTTTTAGGCCGGAGATCGTAGGAGGTGATCGAACCTGGGTTTAGTTTGGTTTTGTTTATTTTGTGTTATCTGTATTGTATAGTTAAGATTTATTATGATGTTTTGTTGAATTTGGTTCAGTTTAGTCTTGTGGTGCAATAGTTGTCATCCCCTGTTGTAGGCGCTAGCGTAATAATTTAAATGAGCCTCTCCATCCCTTTCCCTTTCTGGGTGGCTGCTGCCAGTAATGTCATAATACATTGCAGTATCAAAAAAAGCGGTCAGGGTTGAGGTTAACATATCGCTGGCCTTTCTTCACTGGGTATGGATAGCTCTCCACCCCTGACCTTTTATCTCTGATATAGCCATATTTGTGCTGAAAGGGGACGTTAAACTCCAACTAACCGTGAGACTAGGAGGATGCGCCATTTTTACTGAATAATGTTGCGATTTTTTCCTTTAGTTAGTCTGAAGTTTGAATCAGCTGTTTGCTAACCGAAACAGTGATCTGATGGACTTCTGTACTGACGTTTGCTTTGTTTGCAGCCTTTTGCAAAAACACAAAGCATGGTGACGTTTGGCTCCACAATTGGTCACTACAAACTTTCTCAACGGTCAGTGTTTGGCGCTTCTGCATGCTGATTTAATTAATCTGTTGAGCCATTTTTGCAGAGTACACCCATGGGACCAACACACACATACACTACATGCAATAACTGTAGCAAGAGGCCGCATCTCATGCACTGCATACATGCAGTGCCGCCTAACAGTGACGAGCATTCGTCACTCGGATGTTGTTGTTGTTGTTGTCATGTGAATTATGCATTGTATGTTGCCAACCAGTCAACGGAATATGTATCGTGCAGGCCACATTCAGAAGGGTCTGCAGGCAGTCGTTGACAATATGAGATACTGTTTGGACTTCTCTCCATGTGCAGATAGATAATAAGGTAAAGGCTTTCCCATACAGTTAGCCCGCAGGTGATGTAAGTCATACACCTGGCGGTAGGCTGCTATTACTTTCCGCCAGGCCTGCGGTTATTTTTTCAGCCACAGAGCATCACTGCCCCTTGACCGGTACCAAGTTATACAGCTTGGTGACAGAGGCACATAGGTGTGAACAACTTGCCCAAGTTTGTTACGCAGCTTTTGCCCCACGAAGGATTTGAAGCCACGACCTGTTTATCACAAGTCCAATGCTTTGCCCGTTGCGTCACCGACATAAGAGTTTTTTGATGCTGTGCAAAACTGACTCACCGGTGACCACTGGCCTCAGGGGAGATCAGTGGACGGTGATTAGTATTTGTTGTCCTGAGTAAACTGTGTCGATTGTATTGATCACAGTAGTTAGCTGTGTACATGCATGACTGTTGTCAGGTACCAGTATGTGTGGAAGTCGGTGTATCCGGAGTCGATATTTGATGAAGCTCATGCTCTGCTGCAGCAGTTTGAACGAGACATGAGTGGACATGACGCACGTGGCAGTGACGTTGCAGTTTCATCTTCGTTGACACTTGGTGATACGGCTGCGTCCGCAGTCATTGCCGTCTCGTTGACTGCTGTGAGAAAGGTGGCAGTTTTGAAATTATGATTTAACTGTCGACTAACATGCACACAGATACTGCTTGCTTCATGTTGATTCCTTGTGTGCACAGTTCATGTGCAAATGTAATTTTGTAATCTTTTGGACGTCTTATTTAATACTAATTTTGCCGTATCAAGCTTGCATTACATGGCCGGCTCAATCCACCTACTCGTAGAGTTTTGAGAGTGCCAGTATCACATGTAGATGGTAGCAGATGTCAAGTCTGCAGTACCAGGTGCTACAGGCTTGACCTATTTGTAGGCATGGGTTGTTTAATATCTTATTTGACCTCTGTGCTTGTTATGTTGTCTCTGTTGTATTAGTTTGTGTGGTTAACAGTGTTTTCTTGTGAGAAATTCTATCAGAAAGAGGTGCTGCTGGTGTCAGAGAGTCAGTGTAAATGGAGCAGTGCCTCTTCCCTCAGGGTTCCAGTGATAGATAATGAAAGGATGAAGCCAGGGCGCTGTTAAGTTGGCGATTGCTTAGCTAAACAAACTAAGTGCATAGCACTTCATGGTCTGACCTAAGCACTTAGATAGCAAAGTAAGCCTTACATTTTTTTGTTTAGTTTCGCCTTCCAAAGAACTTGAACATGCACAGTTGATTCTGTCACTATTCCGTGACTTTCCATTAAGTGGATGGTAAACAGAATATGTTCAATTTGTACATAATTTCAGTTATTACTGTTTTACAACATATGTAGCACAAGAACAGTAAAGCGTGCTTGTGAGTTGGTTAAAGTATTTGTTTACAAAACTGTTATTGATGAAATCATTGAATATTTATTATCTAATGGCTTTTTATGCTACGTTTCATGAAGCGACAGCTATAATTGCTGTTCTCGGCAGCACTCGCTAACAGAATGGAACCCAGGTTTATGTGGAAAAAACGACTGTCAAAATAGAGGTATTGATGGTGTTAGAATGAATATCAGAAAGACTCGTTACCATTTTGTCGTTGAATCTGGCAATGAACATTTCGTTGTGGTTCCCTACTATACTAGCACTGTCCAGTCCGGGTAATTGTGAGGTAGTCTGGCACTTAGTGGTTGATATCTGGTTTACTGTAATTACGTGTATGATTCCGTCAGTGCTATTGCTGGTCGAACGCGTTTGCATTCAGCTGACCGCTAAGATCATCCCCTGAGCCAGGAGGATGACGAAACACTACTCCACTTGCTAGAAGAATGTAGCGCTTTATCCGCTAAATGCGTAAATATACTAGCTTCCCCAGACCTCAGTTATGAGGAACGTGGCAAGGTGCATTGGCATGCTATCTTGAAGCTTGCAAACGCTTCTCAGTGATTCTAACCCGTTAGGGGATGTGAGGTTGCGCATTGGGCCCACTCGAGGCCTCAGCACATCTCCCTGCAAAGAAGAAAGAAAGAAAGACCGTTGTCACACCTCACATGCACATTGTGTGTTTTGGATCGCATAGTTTCCGAGTGGCTGCACTGAACGCATGGAACTTGCTACCGATGGCTGTCAGAAACATGAACAGTTTAAGCTACGTCTCAGTACTTGGCTCTTTGAGCGTGCCTGCATGTAGGAAATGCCTCTGATAATTAAGTTTTAAGGGGTGCTGTATAAATGTACTATTTGATTTGATTTGGTTTGGGTTTAATGACACCAGTTGTTAATTTGTTCATTTCTGTGCTACAGCTGATGTTTGACACAAGCATTCCTGAAAAGATAGTGATCGTGAAGTCTGTGCATGGCAAGCTGAAGTGTAAGAAGAAGGCTGCAGAGCCAGATGGTGATTCTGATGAGGAAGCACGACAAATGATTGATGAAGCTGAGAATGAACAAGACAACGAAACTGGGCCGTCAGCTGGTATGACTCTTACTTGTGGCGCATGCTGTTTGTGCTGCTCACTGTATGTGACTTTTTAAAATTGTTACTGGCCCGCCTAATGAGTTAGTGTTATTTTACTTGCTGCTGTCTGTCGCCGTCGTCTGTTGGCGTCGTCTGTAACACTGCATGTGGGCCGGCCGCCTGGCATGTGGGCGGTTGGCAACCGCTGGGCCAGGCACGTGGGGATTTGGGTGGCCTACACTGCATGGCGGGCCAGTATGGTTATGTCCCGTTAGGGTGACACCTTGTTAATCTCACTTTTGTTTGAATCTTTTTGTAATTTCACAGCTAGATATTGTACTTAACTGCACACCTTTGGCTAATATGCATAGGTGGGATAGTGATTTATTTATTTAATGCTTTTGTCATTGTTTAATTCTGAAACACTCCTATGTGATGATGAGAAACTCTGCTACTTTCTTTTCTTGTTTATCTGGCCCCCAACATGATTTGATGGGAACCTTTGGGATTGCATGATCAGGAGGACGTATTAATACACACACGTTACTCAAACAGTGCTATCAGAGCTTTCGAGGAGTTCATTTCTGATACTCCCACAACAAGCCTCCTTTTCCGTATGTGTTTGTTTGTTATCTATTGCTAATGCTAAAGCCGTAAATTTTTTGTGGCAGTTGCGTGATTCACAGAATTTGCGACAAATTTTAGCCATTGCCACAAATTCTTGTGTTTTGCCACAAATTGCCACAAATTTGACTTATTTTATCTGTCAATGTCTGTATCTTGTTGCTTCTTGAAGCTTGAGGGGTCATTGATGAAAAATTTTTATGGCCATCTGCCCTTCGTGAACAGTCATTGGACCTTGTGTTTTCACTGTCTAACTCGGAGGACATCACTTTAATAAGTAAGACTGGCTTTTACGGACATTCTGAAAACAGCCATTGAAAAAGTGGTTATGTGTGTGTGTGTTGTTTGTTGGTTAAGATGTTGGTGGCACTAGTCTGGCACAGTCTTCATCACGTACAAAGCTGGCAGTCAGCAAGTGTCGCTACATGCACTCACACAGTGTGAGATTCCTGCAACCCTCTGACAACGTGATGATTAAGTCTTGCACGGTGGACGTTCGTCTGGTGGACGATGTTTTTCTGCGCCGATCTTCACACGTTTCTTCCACTGACCGATGTGCGTTACGTCTTTATTAGTTTCAAGTTGTTATTAACCTGCATATGAGTTTTAGGCTTTTGCACTGTTTATTTATTTTTTGTATCTTTGCATTATTTAGTTTAACCAGAAAAGAATAATTTATGAACATTTAGCTGCTTTGTTATATTTTCAGCACAGAACGATATTGTATCATGACCGTACATGTATATTGCAGTTGATAGTCTTAATTTAGCTTTGTTTTGAAGTTTACCTGAAATTAACTGTTTTGAAAACTGTGTAGAATTAGCAAATACTCAGCATAGTATATGTTCTGCACTTATTGAATATTGTGATGGTTCTAGATGCACACAGGTTGATAGATACAAACTGTTTGCAGAGTCTATGTTGTTAATTGTCGAATTTTCAGCCTCACCTTCAGACGTACTCAAAACCATCTGCCAGTGGAACCAGCGTCAACTTCTGCTTCATCCGAGAACATGTCTAGAGATACGTAAGTTGATAAGGAAGGAGGTTGTTGGCCATGTGGATGTGATAACTGAGAGCTGCCATGATTCAGTCAGTGATGTGGATGCACAAGCTCGTCAACACTTCAACACTGTGCATGTCATTTACAGTGAAGTTGCTGCTGCTGGGTTTCTGGGAAGAACACTGATTGAGTTGCAGGTTTGTTATGATGGTTACTAAGTACGAAACTATACTGTGTTTATTTTCTGAAGTCATTTTGGTATTCTTATTGATAGTTATTTCATTACTCATTTTCATTATGATTTTGTTACTGTTATTCATATTAATATGGTTAAATTAACTTCCTGACTTATCTACTCCTTCCAGAATAGACCTGTTCTGTTTCCAGGCCAGAGGTCGAAGGAGGCGACCATACCTGGCTTTAGTTTTTTTAGTTCATTTTATGTTGTAGTATATTTTGTTATTGATGCATGTTTGCTTGTGTTGTGTTTGATTTCGTTTTTAGATCGACAGAGTCGACCTAATAAAGCTGGTCTCAAATGTCCGTCTATGAATCTGTCCGTCCATCCATACGTCCATCCGTCCACAGAAAGTTTCTTCGATTTCAATAAAATTTGGCGTGTAGGTAGAGGTCGATGACTGATGCACGATGGTATGCAATATGACCCGATCCAAGGTCAAGGTCACGAGCCCTTGAAAGTTGGAAATCCGGCAATTATCAAAAGCTATCTCCTCCGCCGTTTACAATGGGAGCTGGCAACTGACCACGGATTTTTAAACTATGGCACAGTCTCGAAATTTGATCGGGCCAGATTTTTTATATTTGTCCTAGTTTCTGTGTCCATGACTTTGAACTTGGCAGAAACGTCAGTTGCAAAGAGTTGACAGTCAGTCCCGTATGGGCCTAATTTATTCAGTACTAAGCCAAGAGACTTGCTGGGAAGAACGTCTCCAAAATGACCTATTTGTGTCGGGTTGGACTTAAACGTTAACCCCGTCCACACTTTTTTATTTGTATAACTTCCATGTGCTAACTTGGTGCCTGCAGAATAACGTTTGTTCCTAACAAGTTATGAAACTTCATAAATTTGTTCGTTGTACTTACACACTGTCATCCAAAAAATGTCGCCAAATTTTTGACTATTAAAAGTTTGCAGCAGTAGATACATTTGAGTGCATTATGTTGACTTGTAGTCGTCACTGATACACATTGATCCATCATTGATTCGGAGGACATTGTCATCTTTGTGCGATGCTTTTGCTGTGAGTTTTATTTGTCATCTTACTGCATTTCTCAGCTTGATTTTTTATGCCACAGTGTCGAATATTAATGAGTTTGTTGTTGGATCTATGTTGAGCTATGCATATCTGTGCTGTAACCGTACATTGGATCATATATATGAGGTCCCAGCAGAACTGTTCAAAGCAGGACTAGAGACAGTATTGGACAGAATGCATAGAATATGTGTGACTTTCTGGGAAACTGGTGAATGGCCAGAGGAACGGACGTTCTCCACGTTCATCCCACTTCCCAAGAAAGGTGATCTTAAACAGCGTGCAAATTACAGAACAATATTGCTCTTGTCTCATATGCAAGCAAGGTCTGTCTTTGGATCATACTGGAAAGGATCCGAGTGAAGACCGAAACAGAAATTGCAGACGAACAGGCGGGATTCTGACAAAGATGGGGGACAAGAGACCAAGTCACCAATCTCAGAATACTGATGCACAAGGCATTCGATCACCAGCAGCCACTCTATATGTGCTTTGTGGACTTCATGAAGGCATTTGACTCTATCTCCCATGATAAGCTCTAGGTGACTAAGATGGATCTGGGATATTCGTAGCACTTGATTGACTTGCTGGCCAAACTGTACAGGAAACAGCTCGCTAAGGTTAAAGTAGCAGGAACACTATGGTTTCATGTTAAAAAAGGAGTCCGACAAGGTTGTGTCCTCTCTCTGTACTTGTTCGACATCCTACCGGAGATGGTGATGAGGGAGATCCTTGATGGATTCCAATGTAGACTACAAATTGGAGGGTAAATAGCCATGAACCTTCGCTATGCTGATGACATCATCCTGTTAGCCACTTCAGATGCAGAACTACAGGAGCTGGTGGATCGCCTAGACCGAGTCAGCCGTAAATACAGCCTACTCATCAACGTCGATAAGACCATGGTAATGACGAGCGACGTCATAGCGTGCCGCATACTCATTCAGAATGAGCAACTGGAGCAGGTGGATATGTTCTCATACCTTGGGTCCCTGATTACAGGAGATGGTGAATGTACGACGGAATTCCATACCAGGTTAAATGGGGCAGGCGATTGGGGCATTACTGCGGAAAATATGGAAAAGTCACAGCATACCAATTTCAACGAAGATATGACCAATGAAAGTGTTAGTGTGGCCTGTAGCAATGTACGGCTGTGAAAGCTGGACACTCAGAAAGAATGAAGAAATGCATCTTGACGCCTTTGAGATGAAAGGGCTGAGAAAGATTCTGCGGGTTTCGTGGACAGCAAAGAAAACAAATGAGTGGGTTCTTAACAAAGCTGGAGTAAACAGAGAACTGTTAGGCACTGTCAAAGCAAGGAAGCTAGCGTAGTATGGTCACACCATTAGGAAACAAGGATGTTGCCTGGAGAAAGAGATAATGCAAGGAACAATGCCAGGTGCACGCAGGCGAGGAAGACCATGCACGGCTTGGATGGACAACATCAATACGTGGACAGGACTCCACACGGAAGAGTCAGTCAAAATGACAGAGGAGACAGATAAATGAGAAAGTACGTCCATGGTGTGGCCAACTCTCGGATCGAGGACGGCTAAAGAACAGAACAGAATGACTAGTGGCCCGCCTAGTGGGCCAGTATTGTTTTGCTGGCTGTCGTCGTCGTCTGTCGTTGTCTGTAACGCTGCCAGCGGTCGGGCCGGCCGGCCGCCGTGCGCGTGGATGGTCGGCGCGCCAGTGGCCGGGCGTGTGGGCGGTCGGACCGCCGACACTGCACGGTGGGCCAGTCGTATTACGTCCCCTTGGTGCGACACCTTGTTTATTATGCCTTTAGTTCTTTGACATTATTGGATGAGCATCTGCCACTTGCTTGTAGAATTTCGTAGGTTTTCTGGAAAGACCTTAGCTGGTTCCATGATGACCGTGGAAAATTGGACAAAATCTGAAAATAGTGGTATGTTTATTACCGCCTAAAAAGAGGTGATTTTAGTTGACAGAGGTTGTTTGTTTGTCTTTATTGTATTTCACTAGCAGGGTTGCTTGTGAAGTTTTGGATGGATTCTGTGAAATTTTGGGATGGGAAACCAAGAACAGTCGATTCCTGGATCTGAATACATTGTAGATCTAGATTCCTGTCAGTCTGTTCACAGTTGTCCTTGCAAATGTTTGCACTTGCTGAGTGTTTGTTTATGTCACAGCCTGCTTGATGAAGCTGTCATTGCAGCATTGTGACATGTTGCATGTCTGTCTTTAGCTGCTGAGAGTTGGTGTCACTGTGTTCCGTTACGTTGCCGTCTCGGCTTCTGCCTGCTGGCTCATCACCATTGATAAAAATATCAAAGGCCGTGGTCATAGACTGTCCGACAGTCAGGTTGTAGCTTGTACTTCGTAGTTTCATTATTGTGGTGCCGCTGCAGTTTTCAAGAATCTTAGCTGTTGGAAATTTCTACTGGTTAATTCTTTAACCAACTCGATTGATGTGCCAGCATTCCTGATCACAGTACCTACTGTTATGCAGATTTCGCTGTTCTGTTCTAGCAGTGGCTGAAACCGTTGCCAGTACTCATTGCACCTACTCCTGGAGGGATGGCCAGGCTGTGTTGACCTGGATGGCTGGTTAGACTAGGTGGTTTGCCCATCCGAAGATGGTCGCCCTTCCCAATACTAAGTGGGCCCAAGGTAGGGTAACTTTGTTGGTTGAGGCTAACGTGAACGTGCTATCTCTAAGCCAGACTGCTACAGTGATGGAAGTGTTGTAGACAAAGCTAAATGTTCAGTGTTGTCGTCAGCTTGTGACGGTCACAGTCACAGTAACAACACAATTGGTGAAGTGAAAACTAAAAAATGATAAAGTCCTGTCTCTCCAGAATTTAGGGTAAAGTTATGGGGATACAAGAGAAGTATCTTTTTTTATCCAAATCTCCTAATAACACATAGAAGGCCCATGGATGCCTTTTTTTCTACAGTTCTGCTTGATCTGTTTATCCATACAACAAGAGAATTGCTGTAGCATCACGTGGTAGAATGATGGAATTGACCAAAGTTCAGAATCATTTGCAATCACATTGGCTGCTAGCTGATAAAAACAAATGGCTATATCTGGCAATGGTTCAAGACAGACATGGTTACAGTGGAACACTGATGGGAAGGCATAAGTGATCTGTCAACTGTGTCATGCTTAATGACATTGAGTGACCTTCAAAGTCCTGTGAACTGTTTCAGATATCTTGAAATTCAATCTAATCTTTGTAAAATGTAGCGTAATTAGCAAAGATTGTGCTGACTGATGAATGGGAAATACAACAATAAAATACTGGTTGACTTTGGTATGACTTACAGTCTTTGTAATTAATTTCATAAACAAAATTTACTTTTTGTGATATCGGTCTGGAGAGTTTAGAGTAGCTGAATTGATCTTCAAAGATTACTCATACTCATGACCAAAAGCCTGTGTGCAAAACTCGACTTTTTTGACGTGTGGTGCCTCAGAACGATTCTGCGAATTTGTTATACCAGGCACGTAATCAATGCAGAGGTTAGGAATACCACAGGATGAGAGCCTCTATCAGATATGATGAGATACACGTGATTGCAGTATGTTGGTCATTCATCCAGGGAAGAAATCACAGACTTATCACAGCAGAACTCCAAAGACCTCCGTTGGAATGGAAATGATGCCCCGGTCACTCTACAGCTACCTGGCTACATACTGTGGAAAACGACCTCAAGCCTTCAAATCTCAGTCTGAATTCTGTGTGGCAACAAAGCTTCCGACAGAGCCCAGTGACATGAAGTTGTCAGCACCACTACGCTCATTGGAGTATGCCAATGAATAAATGAACAGAATATGATATGGTATATTTAAATGCGCCCAAGAGCTGACGAAAGGGCCATCTTGATCTAGTGCACGACACCAAAAAATAAGGTTGAAACTAAAAAGAAAAACAAAAACTGAATAGCTTAGATGAAACATTAAAAAATAGTGCATTTTTCTTACGCCTCATATTTTTAACACCTCTGTTAAATGCGATTCTTACAATGCTGCATGTTGGAAAATATGCTCGAAATTTTGTTGCTCAAATTGCTTGGGATGCTATTTTTTACTTTTGTAATCCATTGTCTTGTTATTACAGTTTCAGCTCGATTCCTTTGTCACTCACGGGAAGAAATAGTTCAAAATGTGATTGACGCCTTATAATAAAACTGACTGGAAATATTATAATCTAATGCTTGTTGTAAATTTTGTATTTTAGTTTGTTTGTTGAAACGCATTAAATACCGGTAATGTACATTTAATTGAGTTGGGCTTGTGTGGCAATTGTGATGTGTTGTAGCATGCTGTTGTGGTTAACTTAAATACTATCAACATACAAGATGAGAATGTCACACGTTCCTCTGCTGACTCTGAAGACACTGTCCAGCTACCATTGTCTCGTGTCGTCATAATCCCTGATGAGTCTCAAGCAGTGAAGACCAGTAAAGTGCAAAAGAAAGAAAACATTGCAGTGCAGGCACCAGTTAAGAGCAGCCACACACTGAAGCAGCAGAAGAGAAAACTGTCGTCCAGGTGCGTACTTCAGCCTCGATCAAAACGCTTGAAACGTCAGCGTGAAATGACCGAGGCTGTGTGGACAGAACCGCTGTTCATTTCAGAGCAGTTGGAAGTCGGCAGAGACGCTGCAGAAGATGCATCTGCAGTAGAGTCTGGAGAACTGGACAGTGCGCCTTCCAGCATTGCTTGTTCGAGTGTTGTGACTTGTACGTCATCAGTCAGTGAAGGTGGACAGAGTGAGATTGCATTGTTGCATGAATATCAGAAGGAAGTACCACAGCAGAAATCCGTCGTTTCCACAGCATTGCCTTCACAGCTAATAACTGTAGTCAGATCTCATTCTGATTCGACTGACGTATTGACAGTACCTGCTACGTCTGGCCAAACATTACTTCAGAGAGACGTTATATGCCATGATGTTACAACTGGTAGTGCCACACATGACTGTCTGTCAGATAGTACAACCTCAATCGTGAAGTCACCACCAGCTGTTCGGCACACTCCACTGACACACTTGTGTGGTAGTACATCAACAAGCTCGACGTCCACTGCTGTTCAGCCAGTAAGAGTCACTTCGTCTGCCTCATCACCAAGCGGTGGTACCAGAAGTACATCAACAAGTTCGACGTCCACTGCTGTTCAGTCAGTAAGAGTCACTTCGTCTGCCTCATCACCAAGCAGTGGTACCAGAAGTAGATCAACAAGCTCGACGTCCACTGCTGTTCAGCCAGTAAGAGTCACTTCGTCTGCCTCATCACCAAGCGGTGGTACCAGAAGTACATCAACAAGTTCGACGTCCACTGCCGTTCAGCCAGTAAGAGTCACTTCGTCTGCCTCATCACCAAGCGGTGGTACCAGAAGTACATCAACAAGCTCGACATCCACGTCCAGCAGTGGTACCAGAAGTTATTCATCTTCTACATCAGAAACCACGTTTTCATTTCCAGTTCGTACTAACACCGTGCCCAGTCATGAAATGATATCCACAACCTCAGCTCAAGTTAGGCCGGCATCTAATGTTAATAAGATGCAAACAGCTACTGATGGACAGATCTTAAGCAGTAGACCAGTTAATAGCATCCAGCAACAGCAGCAGCAGAGTTGTGTTGATGTGCCATCAGCTGTGTTTTGTGTTCCTTCCCAGTCACAAAGTCTTTCACTGCAGAGTCCTCCACAGTCTCAGTCGATGGTGTATTCAGGTTTGCCACCAACCCGCAAGTCAGCGTCATGTGCAGATGTACAATCGCAGACCACAAGGCCCAGAGTTCATTACCGTCTGGTTCGTGGCAAGCAGCTTATGCCACGAAGTTCTGTGAGCCAGTTGAGTTCGAAACATGTGACGGCTCATAGCATCCGTCAGCCGCGCTCATCTGCATCTGTTTCGACTGTTGAGCGATGCTCTGCTTCAGCTGGTGCTGTGCAGCAACAGGCGCTGTTACCTGTAACAGGTGCGACTCTTTCTCGCTGTGCTGCGAGAGCTATTCCGTCAAGACCGGGAGTGCGTCTGCATCAGCCAGTCAGAATACGTGTCAGTGCGACAGAGCTTGGCAACACTGCTGATCCAGCGGCCATGATGAACCACGTGCGCGGTATTCTGTCAAGAACCAACACGTTACCGTCTGATGCTCAGATACATATTCGTTATATGTCTCCACCGACAACGACGTCTCACACGCAAACTGCCCAGTCAAGCAGCACTCAGCAAACTACCACATCAGAGCAAGTGAACACAAAAGTTTCACAGTTGGATGGAACAGCTGATAGTGATGATGAGACAACTGATGTGGCGCAGACTGAAAACACTAGACCCACTTCCACTGGTGAAGTTGGCATCGACAGTATCCACACAGGTCGTTCAAGGAGAAGATCAAAGGCTGCAGCTGCTGACGAGGCTCAGCCAACTTCTGACTCACATGTCAGGTAACAGTTTTTACCTCCATCAGTCTTGTCTGGGGTACTGTTCACTTCTGTCTGTCTGTTAGCAGGACAACTCAATAAGTTATGGGTTGATTTTTACGAAATTTTGGAATTAGGTAGACTGTGGACCAGAGCTTTTGAAAGTGATTATTAATACATTCTTGGATATTTTGCCGTATGTATAGGTAGTCCCCTAGTTGACTGCTGTGAAAAGTGAATTTGGGTAAACCAGTTATGATGCAGTGTGGAAAAATTTAGGCCGTTATTACTGCTGCTTATGGGTAACAACACTGGAATGGTGGAGGTATGTATGCACTTTACCAAGTGCTGTTCAGTCATTAAATCAGTCTGTTATGTTCTACTGAAGTATCAACAGAGTAATAATAGTCACATGTACCATGTAAGTATCATTCTGTGTGTCTGTCTGTGTGAATGTGCCAGCAGAATGCTCTTAATGGGGCAGATGGGAGGGGTGGGGCAGAGTAGAGTGCAGAGGGTGGGAGGG
>Ga0209780_1000229_pt1 | contig 27738 bp, 16 predicted proteins | sample WorMetexBAHAMAS2_FD_187384 | JGI IMG/M metagenome (GOLD analysis project Ga0209780, IMG submission 187384) | Marine gutless worms symbiont microbial communities from Max Planck institute for Marine Microbiology, Germany - Inanidrilus exumae... | ecosystem: Host-associated > Annelida > Digestive...
CTCGTCAGCCTACCAGACATGGGCTTGTAGCGGGGGGGGAGCATGGCCCCCCTCTGTATCCGCCACTGCTAAGATAGCTAAGTCCACTGCTAACTATGAGCATGACGTCACGAACAACGTCACATACTGTAACTGTTAAGATGGTTCTGTGTGCATACCCGGCTAGTATTAGAGATCGGCTGGTGTTTGAGACCCAGCTTCTATTAGAACAACTGCCTAGACCCCCGGCCAGTATTAGAGATCAGGCTTATATTAGAGATCGGCTTCTATTAGAAGTTTTACGGCATCAGTGCCTAACGACTCTAGTCGTATAATGTTTTCGTGTGTGGCTTTGACATGCTTCTCTTGGGTAAAACCCAAAAGAAGCATCCGGGGGACCTCCCGCCCACGGTACAACACCTCCACCCCACACAAAACAACAAACTTGCATATGTCATATCTTTTCCCTAGCGAAATCATATTATAATTGAATGTACAAAACTATGATACCAGTTTTGATCAGTTTTTGCAAATTAAATGTGCAATAAATATCCACTCAAAATACTGTGCACTGTAAAGCAAACAAAATGCAGATATAGCAAGCATTCATATTACTCTAACACTTAAGCAGACACTAATGCTGTAGCACCAAATTAAATAAGCAAAATATCGATACCACATTACCACTTAACAATCAAACCAACCAACCATTGCACTATATACAAACAGTTTGTACCTCTTGAAATGAAAAGTGTGAACTCCGTAGCGAGTCTTAAGTTTGCCCTTGTCCACTAACTGATGCATCAGCCGTTAACAGAGCTAAAACTGATGAACATGTGGGAAAAAGGCCAAAAATGTGTGGTATTATATATGATCATGACAGAAAACCAGGTACTGATTAGCCAGATTTGGAACCGGGTAATGAATTTTGGAGCCAAGTCCAGGTACCCAACTACCCAGTTCGGCTACAAGTCACTAATTTGGACAATGCAAACTCACATGCACCATATTAGGGCTGAATTACAGCTCTTCTACACAGTCCAAACTGGTCTGTTTAACAAATATCTTTTAATCAACATTAATGAATAATTAACTCCAGCAATATCAGACTGGTTATAGTATGAACTGAACACTTACTAGAAGCACAGAATACACATCTTAATTTGTAATCAACAAACCTGATCGTTACCTGCTGTAATAAATAGAACATGAGAGGCCAAATGAGTAGACCTTAGAAAAGTCATACTCATAAGTCCAACTTCTGATATCACAGACAACCGTTTGAGAATCATGGGCTGGCATCACAAAATAACAAACTCATATAAACACGCAATGTTATCACAAAAACACTCTAAGCCACTGCTTTCCAACCTGGTTGTGTGAGCATGTACAACGGTGCCATGACCGGAAGTCAGGAATAAATTTTAAGTGACAACTGTATCACTCAATAAGAATCGATTTTTTTTTGTCGTTAGTACAAAGTTACGGAGAAAATGTATTAGTACTGCATTAGGCCAACTAGAAGGGCTCAGTAGAGCGCATACCTCCCCCACCGACCTTGACCTTCCAAAATTTAATCACCTCGTCCCCTGTGGCCAAGGGTATGACTGACCAAGTTTGGTGACAGTCAGACTTGAATTGGAGCCAGGAAGTTGTTCACAAACATACCTATTATACCTACATACCGACGCCGGCGAAAACATAACCTCCCATCACCTTCGGTGGGGGAGGTAATAAACGTTGTACTCTGAAGACTAGTACGGTGTACTATGCTGCCTACTGAATTGATTCTTGGAAGGGCGCTTTGATTTGAAAAGGTTGGAAAGCAATGCTCTAAGCTAACAGGACTGCAACTGTTGGTGCCTCCCGAATTGTGGCGAGTCCCGTCGACTAGATCAGTCGGCAGCAGACAGCTGCCGGTTGAAAGACATGCGTGCACGTTTTGACGGCGGTTGTGAATTACTGCTTTCGTCTTCGCAACCGAAACTGCTGGACGACGACGCATGTCCAGCGCGTACCGCAGAAGGACTGAAAAGAACTAAATTCGACTCTTCAGACGCATCTCCATTAACACTAGCAAACGGTACGTCAGCAGCGCACTGCCCTGATGAACAGGTGCCATTAGTGAGGATGTTTTGCATTACATCTGCCCTGCAGACTTCACTGCCTGCCCTCTGTGGACTAATAACGGTACTAACAACGATCTGAGGACCGATTTTCAACTTAATGCGGGGCTTAACACCTGGCGTATTTGTGGTCGACACTTTGAGAGAAGAGTTGACAACTTCCGGTACAGATTTTGAACAACGAGGCAATGATCCATGGCTTCCTTGCTTGTTGGCTACTGCGGTCGACTTGGAACCAGAACAGTCCACTGCAGTGATGGATGGATTTGAGAGGCGTCGCTTGTAGTCCTCCAAGTTCAGTTTGCGAGACGATGCAGACGGATTGTTGTTGGTCTTCGTTTCATTGACTGTAACACGAGATCCTGTCACTGTTTTATTTGGCAGAGGTGACTCGCAGCACGTGCTGCAGTTAGCTGCACTTTCAGGCAAAGCATCACTTGAAGCGTTGATGCCCTTCAGTGATAGCTGCTCCGAAGCACGTTGGCCTTCCGTGGCGGAAGAACCCGCTGACCTTGCAGAAGAGTCGGAATCTTTTCCGTCACCTTCAATGCCTTTAAGGTCTGTCGTGTTGGCCCGCCAACATGCCGGAAAAGTTTTCAAGTTCTCTTCTGCAGATCTCTGCAATTGCACGCATTTCTGCCATAACTGTGCTATAGTTACTACTTTTTTTTACAGATTATTGAATGGTTCCTTCGGTATCTTGACACTGTTGTTTGGGTGATAGGACGTAAAACCCTGCATCAGTTCAAAGTTCTGTTTTGGACAGGTGTTTCGGACAGGTGTTTTGGACAGGTGTAGGAAATCAATCACAGGTGCAACCAGCCAACCGAGCTTTACCTGCATAGTTCCATGTCTATTTATCTCCAAATTCAGACACCATGAACCCTAAGCTATGGCCAGCTGAACATTCAAGGGATCCTAATTTACCATCATTAACAGAAACTAGAGACGTTTAACAGCTGACAATAAATTCGGCTGGCAAAAGTAGGTTTTTAGGTTCAGCGGGCTGACTCACGTGGGGCAGTGGGGCCAAGGAACCATGTATTACATGGGGTCGAGATCCCCAATAAGAATAGGCAATGTTTGGGGTTGTTCATAGTCCAGCCCAATGAAAAGCACGGTGTCACTAATACGTCATAAGCAGAAAAAAACAGTAACGGCATCAGCGCATCTGACAGGACTGCTGCAGCTGGCTCCAGGTGTCACATTACATGGTCCCCCTGTGAAAATTTCGCCCCTGTGATGTGGCCTTTCGTCAGAATTCTTTCACCGCTTGTTTATTCACATTCTGACCAGGCATCAATTGCAGTGGTTGCAGAGAAATCATAAAATTAGAGAAATCTCTAACTATCCAAAATTTAATCAAAGTTTCTCAGCTAATCTGATTCACAGTCTACTTGTCCGACAAAGTTCACAAAAATCAATCAAAACCCACAACTGTTTATGGTCACCCGACCTCACTTTATCCAGTAATGTAGACCACTATGTGAGTTATTCTGTTCACAAACAGACAAATGGTGAAAACAGTACCACCATCAAAGGTGGTGGAGGTAAAAAGGCAGTTAATGCAAACTACAGATACAGTATTGAACACATGTCAATAAATGATGCAAAAGGCAAAGAATGATAACAGACTCTAAGAACAAGCCATCGTTTTGCCATGCTACTTGGACACTTGTCAAGAACGGACTGGAATTCGCCAGCAAGCTCTGCACAATTCCCAGCACACATACACACTCAGACACCGCAGTCAGGTTACTATGTAGACTTTTAGGCCCCTTTCACAATGTAATGTTTCTTTCGAAGTCGCTTTCAAAAGTCACCTTTTTTCAAAAAAAACTTTAATGTGTTAACGGTCCACTTTCACTTTCTAAAGTCACTTTCGCAAAACAGAACATGTTCTATTTTGCTAAAGTGACTTTAGAAAGTGAAAATGTTCGAAAGTGTACTGTTCACGCAGGAAAGTTTTCTGTCGAAAGTGAGTAACTTTCCAATGTGAATGTCCGCACTTTCAAAAGTAAAAACTTTCCACAGCTTTTGAAAGCAACTTTCGAAAGACACTTTCCAGTGTGAAAGAGGCCTTAAACACACATGTAGGGACCAACCTAATTCAAGATCTCACGGCCATGGCATTTTCCATGAAACTGGCAGTCTCCCGTGCGGAATTGATTGACTTTAGGTTTATGTCCCACCCAACACAAAACCGGTCATTTTGGAGATGTTCTTCCCAGCCAATCTCGTGGCTTAGTACTGTAAAATTAAATCAAGCACAACGAAAGCAAACATGTATCCACAACAATATATACTACAACATAAAATGAACCCCATAAAACTAAAGCCAAGTTTGGTCGCCTCCTACAACCTCTCGCCTGGAAGTGGAAAGGGCCTATTCTGGAAGAAGTAGATAGATAAGTCTGGAAGTAAACCAATAAGGAATAAAGTAGAAAGAATGGAAGGAAAGAAGTAAGGAAGGAAAGGAAGTAAACACACAAACAAACAGTTTATATAGTGCCAAAATCAACAACTGAATCAGGGTGCATTACCACCCCGGGGCCCGTCTTCCATACAAGAAAGTGAACGAAATTTGGCTAAATCAGTTAATTTTCATGAATTTCAATGTACTTACTTACATTTACATTTACTTACATTTGTGGATTGATTGACTGAGTTAAGGTTTTCAGAAACGTTCTTCCCAGCCAATCTCTTGGCTTAGTACTGAAAAAACAAAATCAAACAAAATAAAAGCAAACAAAATAAAAGCAAACATGCATCAAAAACAAAATATGTTACACATAAAAATTAAAATAATTAAAAATTAAAATAAAAAAATAAAGCCAGGTCAGGTCGCCTCCTACAACCTACTGCCTGGGAACAGAACTGGCTTATTCTTGAAGAAGTAGATAAGTCAGGGAGTAAATGAGTGAGGAAGTAAATAAGTAAGGAAGAAAAGTAAAAAAAGGAGTTAAGCAAATGAACAAACAATTTATATAGTGCCAAAATTAACAAATGAATCAAGGCACATTACCGCCCCGCTGTGGGGCTTTCATTTGTGTGGGGTTTCAGGACATTTATCAAACGGCAAGTGTTACTTACTTCCTACTTATACAGTACAGCAGTAGTAGCTGACAACCGATGAATGATAACAAATCTGCTATTTGCTACACAGCATTTTATTTGTCAACGGTTACATAACACTCTAAAATAAGCGAAGGTTGGGTCCACAAAATTTCGAAGAATTTATCAAACTCTCTCCACGAATTTTCCGTGAAATTGGGCAAATTTTAAAACACTGACTGTGATCTAGTGCATTTTTCCCATGAAACAAGCCGGCTGATCCCTACATATAAATAAGTCGGCAGAAGTATTTTCAGTGTGACACATTTTACATGAACTGTAACAACAAAACGTAAACGAACCATCAAGCCACTCCACTGTTAGCGTGTCGTCAAAACCTGTAAACCAATGTCGTCCACTGACGGCTGGAATCTACATCAACAGACGCATGTACCGGTACACCTGCAGATTTTGTGTGAATAGCAATTACTGTATGCCGCATAGACAGCTACGTCGGTGCGGCATAGAGTGCGGCATCCAATCACATTTTTTAGAGTGGGCTAAACAGATAAAACTACTGCAAGGACCACTGTACTGGGGGAACATGATAGCCACGTCAGAGGAATGTGAAACATAATCAGATGTCATAGCAGCAGTCAAATAGGTAAGTTTTCAGCCTGTTTCTAAAACAGCGATTGGGCAGATATGATATCGCTAGGTAGACTGTTCCACACTTTAGCTCCAGCAACAGGAAAGGCATGACCTCCAATCGTAGACTGATGGAAGGACGGAACGAGCCCATAGGCAATGGTCCTTGCAGTAGTTTTATCTGTTTAGGCCACTCTAAAACATTTGTGATGATGATGAGAACAGCTTCTGTCCAGTGCTTTAACACCATCAGTGGGCAACAAATAGGGCATTCGCCCCTCAAAAAACAGCACCAGTTATCCCCACAGTTTCTCTCCAACAGCTGTGGTAGTTTGAGGAGGTCGATGGTGTCAGAGAGCCGTTGCTGCTTCTTTCTGGAGTCTGGTGGTGGAAGAAGAGCTCGAGGCTCCTGGGTGAGTTTCCAGTGCTTTGACTGTTCTTCACTGCTATGTTTACAATTAACCTCCAAACATTTTCCCAGTCCAATCCATGAATCCAATGCCCCACCTCCAGGGGAGGTTTTTCCCATTCTGTGGACGGATCCACAAGCCTGATATAATACAAAGTGGCTGTCCTCTGTGGTATTATCTCTCACAGCACAAACCAACTCAATCCATTCAGGCACTCAGCCTAGAGGCCTACACTGGGGTATACATTCTCCTCCACCACCGCCCTGCCTCTGCTGGCCCCGGTCCCGACCCGCCTGCCACAATGACCCCAGCCACTGCCCTGCCCCGTGATAATGGCCTCCGCCACCACCCGGTGCCCAAAGTCGGCATAACAACACTAAATTCAGCAACTGGCGAGTAGAGTTGGCTAGCTGCGAGGCACGCAAGCCACACATCTCATTGTGCAATTTAACGCCGTTCTCAGTTATCAGACGTAGTGGAAAGCACACAGGCCGAGTGTGAACGTAGACCATGGACCACAGTATGTGCAAAGTTCTGGCTGCAGAATACAGAATCTACAGGAGGTCGAGTGACGTGAATGGAGACAGCTACAGCCTACGTATCCATGGTTTGCCGGTCACTTTTGCTCCCCCCATACCCTCGAAGACTCCGTGGGTCCCTCATAAGTGTTATACCCGCCTTCGAGGGGACTCCGCAGTCACTGTGGGTCCCCATGTCCCCAAAACCGTGCAGGCCTCCAATTTAGCCACAATACACCACCGTTACAGACACAGACAAACCATATGATAAGTTGAACTATCACGACATTCGGCTAAAACTCACCTGAAGTGACGACCACTTGCAGGTGACGTGGATACAGATGCAGGCAACGACCTGCGGAGAATACTGAAGACACGTCGTCGTTAACTGCAAACTACACACGCACACTGTCATTTATATCAGCCGCTGTCAAACTTCCACATCCAGAGAAACAATGCAATGCACACGATGTCCCAAAAAACATCATGATTACAAGTCCCATTAGTATACATATGGAAGTTGGAGTCTGTGCAGAATAAGTCTCCATCTAAGCTCTCATTAAAGACATTTCTCTGAACCTGATGCCATATCACAAGCGCCCAGGATTACTTACTTTTAGTTACTTACTTAATAACTTTAAAAACCATTCAGTCGCCAACTCCTCAACAGTCACTGACTAGGCCGGGGATTCCCAAGCAGAGAAAAATTTCCCAAATGGGTGAGTTTCATGGCATCAGAGGGGGAACTGGTATCACAGACTGGAATCATCAAACTGTCGGAATATTAATCTTTTAGTGGGTTTAGTTGAAGTAATTCCACTCCAATCACCGTCTAGCTGGGCCAAAATATCAGTGTCAAACTGATGACAAATCCATTATAATGCATACAATAGACGATCTACATGGCACACTCTAATCACACATAATAAGATATTACACAGAATGTATCTTTTGATTCCGACAATCTTAAAAGGGTAAATGAAAAAGGTGCATGGGATAAATAGGTCAGAAACCACTGGACTAGGCATTAATACAAACTAATGTCTGGAGTAACAATCTTGTCAATAGATGTTCTACAGAAACAACTGTCTTGACTGAGTTCAAGTTTTTCACGTCCCATCAGACACAAAACAGGTCACTTTGGAGACGTTCTTTACAGCCAATCTCTTGGCTTAGTACAGAAAAACAACTGTCTTGAACAGATCACGACCTTATAACTGTCATGCATTAGAGAGTTGGCTGTTAAACGCATGACAGTTACATGGGTATGGTCTGAATCCAACTCAAAAGCTTCACTTAAAAAATTTGCTACTAGCAGAGTTATATGCATGGTAGCACTTAGCATGGTTCAGAGTCATCCAGCGCTTCTGATTCGATTTTCGACCTTAGCGCTTTACAAATTTTATTGTATGTAAGAATGTGATACCTCACTGAGACTAGAGAGTAGGCCGTCTGAGTCAGCTTCAAACAAGCTGCAAACAAGCACACAATGATGATAGTCCTTGCATCCGAATCATCTTCCAATATTCGCTACTGGACGTGAGACTAGGGTCTTGCTCTCTCAGTTTCTGCAGCCACAATTATACTTCGCATAGCTGAAATCTTTTTTTAATTTGCCAGAATATTTTTTAATAGTTTTCGGCATCTCTCATGAAACTGAGAAGATAAAGCTGCTTATTATTATTATTATTATTATTATTATTACTAGCAATGAATAAGATTAAGGTGGCGCTATCACATTACTGCTGCAGGACCACCTTACAGTGTCAATGTTACAAAACAGTGATAAAAAGCTGTCGATCGACAGGATACGACAGCCTAAACAGTAAAGTCTTGAGTTCCCGGAGGGAGGCGAACAAGAAGGGCATGTCCCAGACATGACAAGGCAGCAAATTCCAGGCTCTTGATATATAACATCTGTGAACAAAACATCACCGTCTTATATCAAGTACTACTAAATTTATAGAAACAAAAGCTGTCACCAAATGATGGCCAAACAATGTGCCTCTCCCAACGGCCATTTCAGTCATTTTGTGGTGAAGAAAAGATGGGACCAGTGGTGACAAGAATGGTGAACAACCTGTGCCATTAATCCACAATGGTTCCATTCTGGATTGATTGATTCAGTTGTGGTTTTACATCCCACTCGACACAAAATAGGTCATCTCGGAGACGTTCTTCCCAGCCAATCTCTTGGCTTAGTACTGAAAAACTGAAACAAACACGATAAAAGCAAACATGCGTCCATAACAAAATATACTACAACATAAAATTAACCCAAAAGGACTAAAGCCAGGTTTAGTCACCTCCTACGACATCCGGCCGGGAAATGGTTTTGGCGTTTCATAAATTTGTCACTTACTTACTTACTTAGACAATTACCCACTTACTTACAGTCCGAGACCCACACGTGCATTCCCGTCTGGAGTAACTGGATGAAGAAAACCAAGTGGAAACCAACAAACCCAGACTCATCTGGATATGTGTGTTAACTCCACAAGCGAGAACAAATATAACTACCAAATTCTAAAAAAATTAGTCTCTAACTAATTTCAAGAGGCGGACATGTAAGTAAGTGCCGACACACTCAAAAGAACAAGTGGAGTGGAATAAATTACCCGTGTGCCAGATTTCACCATCTCCACCATATGTCGCAACACACAGATCTGCTTACAGACATACACGGTTCCAGTCAGAGATGACGACTTCACCGTTGAAAGTTAAGTAAATTATCAAAAAAAGAATATCATGGGTCATTTCTGAACGTTTTGTTAAAATTCTGAACTCAAACAGCCTGCTAGTAAAAAAACTCAGGGCAACAGCAGCAGAAAATCAGCTACACAGACCATAGAGCAAAGCGAGACCATAGAGCAAAGCAAGTCTTCAGCCATTTCTGATCACAGTGAAGCAAGGCGATGTTTGCACTCCGTTCATGTTTTAGTATTTCTGTCATGAACACTATGCTGACAGTTGCAGAGGAATGTACATAAAATTTTCGTAAAGGGTAAGAATTCATACATGAGTCTGCGGTGATTATGACTGTATTTTGGAAATAAAAACAAAATAACAACAAAGCAAAACCGTGCAACTGCTACAAAGCGAATGACAGAGACACATTGCTGCAAGCTCAGTTCTCCATCAGCAGAATGAAAACTTGAATTTCTTATCTAATGACGTCATTACTTGATCTGGTAGTGGCGTTGCAGAGACAGTGTAAAAGCAGCAACGCCTCTTCAATTAGGCGTTTGGTGACGGATGAAGAAGCGATAACGTCAGACCACTGGAGAGGACGGTGTCTCTGCTTTGAGTTTTGTTCACTGATTTGACACTGGCTCAAAGGAATGGCACCTGCCCATTAGAACACCTGTGCCACTTACAGGGGCTGGCCAGGCTGGACTCCAGCCGCTGGAGTAGCTGGCCAGGGGGATTAGACTCCCCCAAGCACCACAAGAATGACTTGTGCGATTTTCATGAATCTGATGAAAAATCTTTTGACGCAGAAGGTACTCTGCTCTGAAAACTGATGTGGTTTCATACTTAAGTTGTTCTTAAAATGCGTATTGTCGGTGTGTTGTCAACTGCAAAAAATGTTATGTGTGCTTCGGCTTCTGAGAAACTTCGTCTCCCAAACCCTCTACCGAAGCTTTGCCCTAAGCCCCACTGGAGGACTTCCATGCACCACCCCCCAGTACTGGACCACCCAGCTAGCAAAACACGCCCATGTGCCTGGCCACTTATCCGCAAAGGTTGTCACCGAAAAACAAGTGACGGAAGGAAAGTTGACGGTGAACATTCACCGACTAACCCATGTTCGCATGAAAAATGGCTGTAAAACACAGGTGTGTGTCTAATCATGTCGACCTGCCCTTGTGGCCGAGTGCTCAAAGCACTCGGGCGCTATGTTCCGTAGAACATGAGGTGCACAGTGGTCAGGGTTCAAACCTCAGCCCGGTCGTGTCTGCCTACTAAAGAATTATTTCTAATAATTCTACGAACGTAATGAACCGGGAGATAATCCCGGGCAGGAAAAAGAGGGTTCGACCGTGTCCTATATAAACTGTGACCGTTGCAGGCACCTTTATCTAGCAGCGTCAAGTCAGCCTGCTGTGCTGGCGTGAGTTGAAGTAAAAAATTAGCCCCATACAGGACTGACGGTCGACTCCTACTTAATGCCAACTTCAAAGTCACATGACAAAAAACGCAGATAAAAATATAAAATCCAGCCCCGATAAGCTGTAGGTATTGTGCCATAATTTAAGAATCTGTGGAACAGTCTATCTAGCGATGTCATATCTGCCCCATTATAAATATGGAGGAGATAGCCTTTGAAAATGGCTGAATTTCCAAATTTCAAGGGCTCGTGACCTTGACCTTGACCTTGGATCGGGTCATACTGCATACTGTCATGCATCAGTCATCGACCTCTACCTACATACCAAATTTCATTGAAATCTAAGAAACTTTTTGTGAATGGCTACTTACTGCCAACTTCAAAGTCACGTGACACAAAAACTAGGACAAAAATCATAAATCTGGCCCAGACAAGCTTTAGGTATTGTGCCCTAATTTGAGAATCCGTGGTCATTTGCCAGCCCCCATTGTAAATGGATAGGAGATAGCCTTTGAAAATGGTCGAATTTCCAACTTTCATGGGCTCATGACGTTGACCTTGACCTCAGATCAGGCCATACTGCATATCGTCATGCATCACTCGTTGACCTCTACCTACATAACAAATTTCATTGAAATCGAAGAAACTTTTTGTGGATGGACGGACGTACAGATGGACATTTGAGACCACCTTTATTAGGTCAACTCGGAGTCGACCTAAAGAACTTGGATGCCCACTGGCTGCCGTAATACACAGTGCCAGTCAAAGCTAAGCCAGACAGTAGGCCACATCTAGAAGGGGCGCGACAAGCTGCTCACTCCTACTTAACCCGCCTTCCCCACACGTTGCTAACAGACATCGCACACACCTACTAATTCCCCTCCTCTCCCTGGGCAAGTGCAATGGACTGCTATATGGTCTCAGCACTGAGGTTCAGAGTAGGCCCGCTAGGCCTCTGCCGACAACGACCAATGAATGAACGAACATGTCATCATTTCATCCTTCAGTGCTGTCTTTCTCATCACTCTGCATCACTGCTTACAATTACACTGTTGTAGTCATAGTAGTACCGTAGTAGTGCTGCTGGGGTAACAGGATGGGCAAACAGACTGGAAAAACCTGTGACAAATGTCCTCTATGGAGAAAAAAGATCATGGAGGCAGCAACCAATTAATCCGTGGAAACAGCCATTAAAATGATATGTTGATGGCAGAAAGGCCTCAGATTCAACCTCCGCAACTCAGAATCGGCCTCGGCTGACCACACCTGCATTACAAATGTTTTCTTATTGTACAACGTATTGTATTGTAAAGGTATGCGATGTTCATATTACTGCCAATAACAAGGCACTGACCTCTGATAATGTCACAACTCTGAATAATGACGCTGTGCGGATGCATAACGGTTATGTCGAAACCTATTCCATGCAAACGACATACACAACATGGTAGAAAATTACTGCTATTCTCAACCAGTGACAACTGTATCACAGAAAAACTGCTGCTCATTATCATATAGCATTTCTTCAGCAAAGTTGAAAAATGTACTAAAAGCAAACTGCGTATCATACCAGAGGTGGCAGAACGGGGGAAGAATGACTGCCCCTCTGTGGTAAAAGCTGGGGGCAGCTGACCCCAACTTTGATTGCAAAATCGTGCAAAGTTGCCTGTTTTACCAATTTACATGTATAGCCCTCACACCAAAAAATAACTCAATCTATTTACGTGTTTAGCTACAATACACCAATGTCACACACACACACACACGCACGCACTTTCGGCTAAAAATTACTGCGTCCCTGTGGTTGAACCTGCTTCCAATGCGCCTGCATTATACAATGAGTGACACCAGATAGAAAATGTCAAATACTGCATTTTACTACTCTGAGCATGCAAACTACTAACTGATTACATTTGTTCAACCTGTAGACAATTAAGCTATCACATTAAGCTTTTACACTTTTGTTACATTTTTATAATGCAAATATAAAGCAATGTGAAAAAAACTCGCATGATGCTGTAAAATATTGATTGACTGAGTTGTGGTTTTACGTCCCACTCCACACAAAATAGGTCACTTGGTCATCTTGGAGACGTTCTTCTCAGCCAATCTCTTGGCTTAGTACTGAAAAACTAAACGAAACACAACAAAAGCAAACATGCATCTGTAACAAAATATACTACAACATAAAATTAACCCCAAAAAAACTAGAGCCAGGTTTAGTTACCTGCTACAACCTCCTGCCTGGAAATGGAGAGGGCCTATCCTGGTTTCAGCGCTTCATAAATTTGTCACTTACTTACTTACTTACTTAGACTCACACTTACTTACAGCTCCGGGACCCACACGGGGTGCTGTAAAATATCTGCTAGTCAATGGTGAACTTACCAATTGTCTGCAACAGGACACTTTCATTAAATATCAGTTCCGACTGGCGCTCAGCGTATTCCTACAAGCCATGCACAATGCTGGCAGCTGAAACTACAGACTGCCATAATCTTGTTGTTTCAATGGCGGAAACCAAAATGATAATTCACATTTGTTGATAACATCAGCAGAAATATTACCACCATCACTCTCTCCACTGTCACAAGTTTTCCAGGTAAAACTGGGATATCCAGCTACACCTTAGTTTTCTTGAGACCCACTTTATTAGGTCGACTCTGACAATGATAGCAATGCACAGCATAAGCATTACCAAGTGAATTGGATTTGGATGCAGCACAGACGGGCAGGTGGGCAGAAATTGTAGGACAGAATGTATGCTACGCAAAATGGCAAGTTTCATGCAGTTTTCAAAAGTATCAATAGCTACAGAATGTCGGGAGTAAGAAAAGCAGATGCTGTGTCAGCCAACTCAGGCTTCTATCCTTAGTGGGATGGAAAATTAGTACTGGCCAAGGTGCAGCTGATGACTATAGGCAGCCAAGACTCATTCCACAATCCACATGTAGATTAAAGATGTTGGTAACAGGTAAAACTGTGTGATGTATCATTAACATTGCCATACCTGAGTGCCTTGGACTTAGTTAGTTGGAGTTTAACGTTCCCTTTCTGCATAAATATGGCTATATCAGAGACATACATGAGTGCCTTAGAGACCAGTATCATGTATAAAGTGTTAAACAAATCTACGGGTTCAGTTTACTATTATGACTGCACCAGAACCTCAAAATCTGAAATTCCGGCGCAACATAAACTGGACTTAATATTAATTTCCATGGCTACGAGGCAAATCGCACCTTACTAGAGACGTCAATCATTGCTTGTCCACGACGAGTGCACAGCTGTGCCGCTTTTATGATGTGTTCCATCTTCCGCGGCTGCTCCTCGATTTTTGCCGCCAAGCAGACGCAAGCCTCAGCGATACTCTGCTTACACAATGAAGTTGAACGTCTTAGCAATTACATCAAAGCCGCTGATTGATGCATCACTGCATCCATTTCAATGACTACATTCCAGGTAAACCCAGGTAAACCTGGGTTAGATTGGTTTTTCCTTCTACCTGTAATAGAACAGAACCCTTAAAGGATAAGTGGTATGGGCTTTTAAGGGCCGTATGCCCTTCCCAACTAACAGTATGTAGGCATTTGTTCACGTCCTGGTGAATGCTGCAGTCCTGAGGGCTGGCAGACGGTCTGTGGTGGGAAGGATTTGCGAAACTGGTGGCTTTTAAGTCAGGAGTTAAAGACGGTGGAGTGGCGAATCGACACCATTTAACATATGGGAGACTGGGTAAATCAAAAAAAAACTTGATTGGTAGGATTTGACTTCATGGGAGAATTAACAATTTATAGTGATCAAAGTTTACGTTTACATATAAGTATTGTTTAAACGATGAAATTATTGCTTATTACACTTCCAGACAAAATTCAGTTATAGAAGATCCAGGTAATCGACACAGAAAAAGCAAAGTATCATCGTCATTTTTACTTTTTAATCCAGTAAAACACTCTTAAAGAAATGTAAGGGCAGAACACATAACAAAAGGCACTGATGTTCCGCAACACAGAAAAATTACAGTTTCTACTTCGGCTTTTTACTTGAAACCAATAAAAAATCAGTACGAATGAATTTCATGCGTCACAAACTCCTTTACAGCTTGCCCAAATGTTGTTGTTAAAAAGTGCAATTCCGCAAAGACTCTTCAAACTTGGCTAAACTCCGAAAAGCAAAGTGTTAGTAAAATGCAAATAAACTTACAGTGCGGTGAAATTTGCTGAATGACTGTATTGTGTAGAATCGATGCATGAGCACAATGGCTGTGTTGACACAAAGTTTTGATCTGCAATCAAAAACAAACAGTACAAGAGCCTAAACTAAGGGGGCCAGGCCACCCGAGGCCCCCAAGTAATTCGAGCACTGACTCCCAAGATTGGGCGGACGAGAGTTTTATATGCACATTCTTTAACTCGTAAATTGCTGATCTTGATGTTCCGTCGAACGAAGCCTTGGGTTGAGTTTGCCTCTGCTGTTATGTAATCAATATGCTTGTCCCACCGGAGATCTTGTGATATGTAAACTCCCAGATATTTAACAGCCCCGATATTATATACACAACCTTGTGTAAAATGCAACAGATTTATTATATACACAACGTTGTGCAAATGCAACTAGTATCTTATATACACAACGTCGGCAGATGGCGACACTCGACACACCAAAAGTGTTACTGCTAACAAATAAAACTAAACTGACCCTAACCGTAACACTAACCCTAACCGACACAGTAACGGTGATATTTTTTACGCGCATTTTGTCGACACCAATGAAAAGGTTGTATCGCAATAATAAAAGAAATTTTTGCGGAGGCGCGGCAGCGGGGTTTGTGGGTGTGTATATAATATTATTCATGCTATTTGCAGTCCGCACCGCGATTTTCTGTTTCATTCACCAGATGGCAATACATAACGCAACCAAATTATTACCGCTAAGAAATCAAACTAAACTGACCCTAACCTAGCCAAAACATCGGCGTGTATTGCTCTTTACTATCGCATACAATGCAGCAGCAATGGCTTACGTATAGGCTAACCCTAACCGTAACACTAACCCTAACCGACACAGTAACCGTAATATTTTTACGTGCACTTCTTTGACACCCATTAAAAGGTTTTACTGCATTTATGAAAGGAATTTTTCGCGAAGGTGCATAGCAGGGTTTGTTGGTGGGGCAATTTTTTGCACTACCCAGCAATTGCACTATCTGTTTGCTGATGTAGCTGTACTCAGCTCAGAAAACACCAGTGACAAAAAGTCGATAGTTCATACTTTATCATTAAAAGAGGGTTTTTTTGTGGGGTATATATAAGAAAAATGGGCTAGGTCTTTTGGGGGCATAGCAGAAATTAAGAAACTATAGAGTACATATAAAGACGACTGTCTGTCATATATACTTTGATCACGTGCTCAAATCACGTAACACAGACTGCAAATAGCTTCAGGATGCACTACATTGCGGTCTGTGCGGACTGCAATGTAGTGCGTCCTGAGGCTATTTGTAGTCCGCATGGACTGCAAATATCATTTTCGTTCTCAGATGGTTAGTGATTGGTGCAGTTCAGCGCACTGCACCTATAAAGAATTCGCCAAACTGCACCTATAAATTGCTATAGGGTGCAGTTCGGCAACCTGCACGTACAAATTTTTACTATGTGCAGTGTGCCGAACTGCACCCCAGCACAAGTTATAGGTGCAGGTTGTGGCTGATTTATTAATTCATTGACCAGATTGTGAGACATTACACAACCAAACTACTACCACTAAGCAGTCAAACTAAACTGACCGTAACCGTAACACTAACCCTAACCGACACAGTAACCCTAACACTTACCGTAACCCACACCCTGAACCTAACCCTAACCCTACTAAACTGTAATATTTATGTGCACTTTGTTGACACCCATAAAAAGGTTTTTTGGGATTTATAGACGGAATTTTTCGCGGAGGTGCTTAGCAGGGTTTGTGGGTGAGGAAAATAATTGCACTACCCATTTGCTGATTTAGTTGTACTCAGCTCAGCATACACCAGCTACAAAAAATTCACCATTTGTTATTAAAAGAGGGTTTTTGTGGGGTATGTATAAGGAAAAGGGGCTAGGTCTTTTGTGGGCATATAAAAAGGAAAAAAGAAATTGGCGAACTGCACCTAGTCGGGCATTATAGGTGCAGTGCGTCGAACTGCACCTATAATTATCGTTCTCAGATACCTGATGCCTTTCAGGCCGATGCATGAACTTTGCTGCAACCTGCATCCACCCTTAGCTTGTTTCTAACACTGCCAGAGGTCAGTAGTGTTATCACTGCCTACGTCATTTACTTCAAACTTAACTACTTTAAATTAAGCTTCCACAGTCGCATGTTTATAATGAAATGATTTTTGCGGATTTACAACACCCGTCTCAAAATAATATAAGACAGCTTGTTTGCACAGTTGTCATAGCTCCCGCTTCCATTTCCCTAGTCTCGCCCACGTCACCTGTTGTCTTTAGCATGACCTCTAAAGTCATTTATTTTGAGATGGATGTTGTTAAGAAGTATGGGGCGAATGACGTCAAGAATATTATGCTTATGCAACACTAGGTATCTGTTGTCTTCATCAGCAGAAATTGGTGGCCCTGAAAAGGGCCGGTTTGACAGAATTGGCAAGAATTAGGCCTATTGTCTTGCCTATTCAGCACGTGTCCACTTTCATTGTCCTGGCTTAGCGGTGATGTTCGGCCTTGCTGGCACAGTGAGAACACCATGGGTTGACGTCACTGTCGTTGTTTGTTTAGTCTTCACTGTGTATGCCAGGAACTCACTGTTCAGCCTTGCTGTCCTTCTCCTCTTCAGTCCTCGACTACTAAGCACTCGCGGACTTAACACAGCCCACAACTGTGTGAAATCATTATGTTGGCCTTGAAGTATTATTTGAGAAAAATATAGCAATATAAAGGCATCAGTCTGCATTTTATTTCTGTTTAGTTAACTGAGCCTATTAATAGCAAGCATAAAGAACGATCTGATATCGGTGACCTAAAATCTTACGACATTCGTGGAAATGAAGTTTTAATAACTAAATAAAACCAGGGTTTTGCCGATCAGTTTAAACTTTTGTTTCAGACTAGAGTTTTAGCCTTTAGATGAACTGACCCACTACTGTTTGATCATTTTGGTATGTTGTGGATTTCGACATTTAGGCAGGTGGATTTTGTACATTTGCCACATGGTGGTGGATTTTGACTTTTAGCATTACTGGTTTGGCGACTTGTAATGCAAGCGGTTATCTGAAAAAGTAACGAAGTACAAGTACTAAAAATGTCTGAAAACCTACTTTGTTACAAGTATAGATGTGATGTTTTTCATTAGCATTGGATTCTGATTTGTTCAGTGTGGTGTTTGTCATTTGACACTCGGCAAGAAACATAGTGTGGCATGGCACAGATTTGTCTAAACCAAGAAGAAGCACTAGTTTTTAACTACAGTAAGTAAGGGAGCTAGAAAAATTAATTTAACAAACTTTTTAGTCGATTGCAGTGTTTATTTGTTAATTTTCTGCAGGCTGAGTAAATAAATATGATGTCGTGACGAGTGGACATGTAATTTTTGTGCAGTTTCTTCTTGTTTGTAGCAACACTGAGGGAGTATCGACAATGACTGTTGTACTATATAAAGGCCAGAAATACTCGGATTTGAAGAAACAAGCATTAGCATCAGGTCAGCCATTTGAAGATCCAGAATTTGCACGAAGTGAACGGTCTTTGTTCTATACGAGCGGTGCTGGTTCGGGCATAGAGTGGAAGCGACCTCGGGTATGCAGCTGTCAGTGCATTAATTTACTTCTGTCGTTCATTGACTGTATTTGCACGGTGGCAGTGCTGATGTTTTTGACTTTAATTGTGCACCAATTAATCTTTGTGTGCAACACTGACGTACAAAAGTTACAACTAGGACGGATTATTTAAACCAGTCGTATTGTTAAGTTAATGTGATATATGAGTTATTTATTTAGCAGTACATACCTGAAAGTCTAGCTTCAGTGTGGAGTTTATCTCACTTTGGTTTAACTTTGGTTTCATGTGAGACGAACCTGTCTTCATTTATCTATTACAGAGAAAAGTCCATGTCTATAAAAACTAGAAATTAATAAGAACTATAGCACACTCAATAGAGTGTATACCTTCATCACATTGGCAGTATTGCTATGGTGAGCAGGTGTGTATGTGTATGTGAACTAGGTTAATATTGACCATTGTAAGTAAGTAAGTGAGCTTCTAAGGCACACGAAAACAACAGACAAAATGCGGCGTAGTCTGTTGTTCATATCCTGCCTCAGATATGTCGGCAGGGCATTCCACACACGAGGACCAGCAGCAGAGAAACTTCTGTTGCCGAAACTGTTGTGTGTGCATGGAACGACACATATCCTTTCGTATGCAGACGGAAGCTGAGGGTGGCCGGTGTCGGCAATAAGCTGAATGTCGGAAGCCAGATACGCTGGTGTTTTCTCTCCTGCCTGTGATGTGGCCAACAGGATAATGTCATCAGCATAGTGAAGGTTCATGAGCCTTCCAATTTGTAGTCCGCCTTGAAATCCATCGAGGGTCTCCCTCATCACCATCGCTGCTAGGATGTTGAACAAGTACGGAGAAAGGACACAACCTTGTCGGACTCCTTTCTTAACACGAAACCATACTGATAGTGTTCCCGCTACTTTGACCTTAGCGAGACATTTTCTGCGCAGTTTGACCAGCAAGTCGATCGAGTGCAGAGGATATCCCATGTCCATCATAGTCACCCAGAACTTATTATGTGAGATCGAGTCGAATGCTTTCTTGAAGTCCACAAAACACATACAGATTGGTTGCTGGTCCTTGGCCATAGGTATTCAGAGATTTGTGATTTGGTCTCTTGTCCCCCTTCCTTGTCGGAATCCCGCCTGTTCGTCTGCAGTTTTTGTGTCAGTCTTCACTCGGATCCTTACCAGTATCATAGGGCAGTATGATCTGAAGAAGGATCTTGCTTGCATGTGAGACAAGAGCAATTGTTCTGTAATTTGCACACTGTTTTAGATCGCCTTTTTTGCGAAGTGGGATGAACATGGAGAACGTCCATTCCTCTGACCACTTACCAGTTTCTCAGATCGCCACACATATATTGTGCATTCTGTCCAGTACTGTCTCTTCTTCTGCTTTGAACAGTTGATGATAATGATGAGTAGATTTGTAGAGCGTGTCATAAATGGTCCTCAGATGCGCTGTCAATCAGCCAAACAGGTGGGCCTTCAGATGTCGAGCGATCGTCAATGGGGAGAGAGTTGCGGTTCACAGGGTGGCTGGTAAACTGTTCCAGATGAATGGACCTGTGACCGTGAAACTCCTCATCCCCAGCGTGGTCCTTGTTCTTGGTACTGACAGTATCCCGGTGCCAGCGGACCGTAGGTGTCGCTTGCCATCAATGGCAGAGATTGCCAGACAGTCGTCCACCAAGTACGTACAGTTCTGCTGGGACCTCGTTGGGACGTGCGGCTTTGCGACTTGCTGTCTGACGTATGGCACGAGCAATGTATGAATGAAGTGGTGGAGGCAAAACCAGTTGTGCATTACATGGCACAGATGTGCAAGACAAATGAAATGCTGACAGTATGCTGTTATCACTATTTGCTAAAAGGCTGGAAACGTAATTACAATACAATAATACAATAATGGTAAGTTTAGTGCCCAGCCTACAATGAAAACGGAACGGCTAGGCATTACGCAGGTCACCAGCAGTCTCGCTTGCCATGTCACAGTAAATGTTTATGTGGCTGCTCTGTGCAGGAGATTTCTTCTGATCCGCATCTGTTTACAGAAGGCATCAGCAGTCATGACTTGATTCAGGGTGAGCTGGGTAACTGTTGGCTGGTTGCCGCATGCTCGTGTCTTGCGCTTCACAAGGCACTCTGGTCGCAGGTCACCAGCAGTCTCGCTCTTTGTCTGTATTATTACTGGCCCGCCTACACATAGTGTAGGGGGGCCAGACTAGTAACGGTCTCTGTCATCTGTTATCGTGGTCGTCTGTAGTTGTCGTATGTCGTCTGTAACACTCGCATATGCAATGTAACTCACCAGGTGGAAGTACGCGGCGGGCCAGTAGTGTTACGTCCCGTTCGGGCGACACCTTATTACTGTTATTATTAGGCCACATTGCATGCATTGCATAAGATGTAGGCTGGTGATACAGCCACCGCGTGTGGGCCCCGGGGCAATCCCCTTCCCCTTATCCCTTCACCTCCCCACTTCCCCATGTTCTACTCTATTTTTAGTATCTTTTACTTTTCCCTTTTTTCCCTTACTTATTCACTTTATTTTATTGCTTGCTTTTCCATCCCTTCCAATTTTACCAGAATAGTCTCACCCATTTCCAGGCTGAATGTCGTAGAAGGCGACTAAACCTGGCTTTAGTTTTGTGTGTGTTGATTTTATGATATATGTATTTTTTAATTAAGAATGCATGTTTGTTTTTGTAGTATTTGATTTAGTTTTCGTCTTGCGATGTGATAGTTGTCTCCCCCTGTTGTCGGCGATGGTGTAATAATTTAAATGAGCCTCTCAGTCCTGTTTTGGGTTGCTGCTGAACAAAAGGCGGCCAGGGTTGAGGTTAATATATTGCTGGCCTTCTTTTACTGGATAGGGATAGCTCTACATACCCCTGAATTCTCATCTCTGATATAGCCATATTTGTGCTTATAAGGGACTTCACTCCAACTAACTAAACTCTCTGCTTGTGACTGTTATTAGGCCGCACGCAGTGTAGTCAGTCGGTCTGTGTGTCTGTTAGTCAGCGCTGCAAACATGGCTAAACCCATCGAGATGCCGTTTGAGGGGCTGACTTATGTCAGCTCAAGGAACCATGTATTACACACGGACAAGGACGGGCGAATCCATTCAATTCAGTGACAAGACGGCAATGCAGCCTTTTGTCAAAAAACTTGTTAAATAAAGCGTGCTATTGTGTAAAAACTTTACAGCATTAGTACAAACGGAATGAATTGTTTCTTGTCAGTTGGCTACGTTGTACAGTGATAAAATGCCAGTCTTTGACCGGCAAACTTTCCCTGTCCCACGCTCGACATGCAGTTGACTGGTGACCACTTATATGGGTAAGCCGTCCGCTATAGGTCAGCCAACTAGGCCAACTCAGCCTTTCATCCTTTTGGGGTCGATAAATTGAGTAGTGATCAACTTTATCGGATGTGTGCTGGTCGCGACATCTGGTGAGTGTTCACGAGGTCAAGCCGATGCGGTTATCAACCGCTGTGCGCCGTGTGTGGCAGCAATTTAGCCGTGCTTAACCTTCTGTATATAGTGCTGCCATGCATGGCGGATGTTGCTACTGAAGATTGCGCGTTGTGTCGTCCATTCAATAAACGAACATTATTATTATTATTCTCTGCTAGTGTACTAGCTTTTGTCTGTGTGAGATTTTTCAAGAATTTTGACTGCAAGATGAAATGAAATTTGTTATCTTTGAAATGTTTTTGGTGTACAATTGTAATTTTTGTGTAAAGTGATGAAGGTGATGATGATAATGATAATGGTGATGATGGATTTCTTCTGCTGGTGACAGGTGATAGTCGATTATAAGGAGCAGGAATGGACAAGTGGCAAAGATCATCCGGGAATCTTTCATTTCCGGTTCTGGCGCTATGGAGTATGGTTAGATGTTGTCATCGATGACTACTTGCCTACACGCCGAGGTCAACTCATCTACCTGCGTTCACCTGATAAGAACGAGTTCTGGAGTGCATTGCTGGAGAAGGCATATGCTAAGTATGTTCCGGTTAGCTGATTTTTCATCCAAGCAGAATTCTGTCTTAATGAAATATGATTGTAACATCGCACTGGCCGGCCTGCCAGGCTAGACTGACTGCAATCTGTCGTCAACACCGCTGCATGCCTCACCGTTGGTGCACACCAGAATGACCACGGTACTCCACTACTTGCAGACCGTCACTGGCTGCGGATGCCTCAGCGCATCCAGTACAAGTTGTGTGTACTAGCACACCGACGTGTATACAGGTCTGCTTCGACCTACTACCCGAAAAATGCCATTTGTCTGGTCGCGAGCACCAAACCACGGCATCGTCTGCGCTGGCATCTTTAGCAAATCTCGTCGTGCCAGCGACCCTTCACTTAACCTTGGGCGACCCCGACTTTGCTGTCGCCAGTCCAAGAGCTTGTAACACTCTACCTGATCAGGACGATTCATTACAGTCCATCTCTGGCTGTATTCAAGTGCTTACTAAAAACTCACCTTTTTGCACAAAGCTTTTATTAACTATTTTTTTATTCTTTGTTTGAGACTGCGCGTCCATGACATTGTGACTTTCGTACAGTGCCCTTAAAGTGACTCGCTTTTACTCTACAACACTCAAATAATTGACTATTTTGCATTACATTACATAATAGTACTATTAATTACTTCAGTTTATCAGTGATCAGGACACGTCTATATGGCAAGTTGTACTGAACGTGATAACTTTCCACTTAATTTTCAAAACTTTCTAATGAATACAAATAGGTTGGAGGCTTTATACCGTTTTATTTTGCTATATCAAGTTCGTGTAAAAGCACCGATGACCAAAGATCTGACATGCTGTGTCGTGAGAGGATGCACGGGTTAAGAATAAATGGAAAAAAGAAAATAAAGGGCAAGTAGTAGACCTACCTGGAAAATGGCTGTGTGTGGGGGATGAGTGAGTGTAGAATGTGGTGCCTTGTGTTTATGATGCAGATTGTTCGGTTGCTATGAGGCGTTGAGTGGTGGGGAGTTGGCCGAGGCGTTGGCAGACTTCACTGGCGGAGTGTCAGAGACTATAGACCTCCAGACTGATCCACTAATGGCGGACGAAGATCGGCGCGATCAGTTCTATGACTGGCTTGTTCGCACCATCAACAACAACGGCGTCATGTGTGCCTCGATCAACGTCAGTGACGCTGCTTTGTTCATGTAATGACGTTGAAAGTGCACATCGTCTTGAATGTAGAAGATCAATTTCATTAGTGCAAAGTAAAGTGGAATCGTGAAGTGCTTAAACATGAATTCATTATACACACACATTCTATGCCACTTGCTAGGAGAATGTAGCGCTTTATCTGCTAAATGCGTAAATATACTAGGTTCCCCAAACTTCGGTTATGAGGAACTAGGCAAGGTGCATTGGCGTGCTTTTTTGAAGCTCGCAAAAGCCTCTCAGCGATTCTAACCCATTAGGGGATGTGGGGTTGCGTATTGGGCCCACTTGCGGCCTCAGCGCAGATGGCAACCTCTCCCCGTAAAGAAGAAAGAAGAAAGAAAGGCACACACGTTCTCTCTATTTCTCACACATGCACACGTATCATGTTCACGGCCGCTTTCCAGGTGAAACTTGTTAGGTGAACTGGTTGTTGATGATTTGAACTTGAAGATTATTGCAGTAACAAAAGTAAGTAGTTAAAAAGTTACTTTAATAGCCCCGTGTGGGCCCAGGGGAATCTCCCCTTATCCATTTTCTTCCCCACCTTCTACTCTACCGTTTTTAATATCTTATACTTTTCCATTTTTCCATTTCTTTCTCGCTTCATTTATTTTCTTGCTTTTCCATCTCTTCCCACTCTAGGCCAGATATCATAGAAGGCGACTAAACCTGGCTTTATTTATTTTTTTGTGTTGATTTTGTGTTCTATGTATTTTTTAGTTAAGGATGCTTGCTAGTTTTTGTTGTATTTGATTTAGTTTTGTCTTGCAGTGTGATAGTTGTCTCCCCATGTTGTAGGCGTTAGCACAAATGAGCCTCTCGATCCCTTTCCTTTTTGGGTGGCTGCTGAACACAAAGGCGGCCAGGGCCAGGGTTGAGGTTAGTATATCACTGGCCTTCTTTTACTGGGTAGGGATAGCTCTCCACCCCTCATTTTTCGTCTTTGATATAGCCATATTTCTGCTGAAAAGGGACGTTAAACTCCAACTAACTTTTTGAAAACTGGCTATTTTAAGTACGCTTTTACTCAATAGTTAACTTTGTAGCTACTTTTCAATTAGTTACACCCGTCACTGGCTGCAAGTTGCCAGGACAGTTGGTATCTTTCTTCTCAGTGCTTAGGCGTTGTTGACTGGATGGCAAGAAGGGCTTCCCTCCTGCAAGTTATGTGCTCCATCTAATGGCAAAGGTTTGTCAAGGCATCCAGTGAAACCGATACTGTATGGAAAAGTGCGCTATATAAATTGTTCATTTGTTTAGTTAACTTCCTTCCTTTCTTCCTTCCTTATGCTTTCTTTAGTACTAAGCCAAGAGATTGGCTGGAAAGAACGTCTCCAAACTGACCTATTTTGTGTCGTATGGAACGTAAAACTTTAACTCAATCAATCCTTATGCTCTTTTACTCATTTACTGCCTTACTCATTTACTTTCTGACTTAATATCTATATATTCCTTCCAGAATAGACCCCTTCCGTTTCCAGGCTGGAGGTAGTAGGAGGCGACCAAACCTGGCTTTAGTTTTTTTGTGTTAATTTTGTGTTGTACTATGTTTTGTTATGCATACATGTTAGCTTTTGTTGCGTTTGATTTATTTTTTCAGTCCGAAGCCAAGAGATTGGCTGAGAAGCATGTCTTCGAAATGACCTGTTTTGTGTCGGGTGGGATGTAAAACCTTAACTCAGTCGATCAGCCTCTGGAAAGGTCGGCTGGTTAAACAGCAGAAACTCAATGTATTAGTCAGTGTGTAGCTTGGCACTGGCTGACAGGTTGAATCTGCGAGTGAGATGGAAAAACCAACGGAGATGGGACTTGTGAAAGGCCACGCCTACTCTGTGACCGCCGTCCGCAAGGTGACATTGGAGGGAACAGGAATTTTCAACCTGTTCAACCGGGAGAAACTTGCCATGGTACGACTTCGCAATCCATGGGGCGATAGTGAATGGACAGGCGCGTTCAGCGACGGGTACTGACTTTACATTTTGATTATTAATTAATTATATGCTTGAAGAGCTTATGTTGTAAATACTCTATGGGGCAAAAATGGTCTTCACGTGTTCGGCAATAACTCCGCCAAAGGTGAACCAATTTGGATGAAATCTGGTACAGTGTGAGCCATATGTGAGAAGGGCAGACCCTGGCAGATTTTGGGCACGATCCACGCGGTGGCGACAGTTTGAGAGGGATGGTATTGGTTTATCCCAAAAACGCAAAAATTGTTCACAAAATTTCCAGGTCTTGCAACTTCAGGCCGTCATAACTCCGCAATGATTACAGATCGCCGGAAATTTACGGCCAAATGGTCCCTTTATGAGATGTCTAGTTTATTTTTACCGTTCGAATCAATTCAAAGTCTTTTCTCTGGGCTGTATGCTGCGCACCAGAAAGGTACCTACCCAAATTTTCGGCAGTCGTTGACGCTCACCGTGGACGTCTTGCGGAGTTATGACGCAACAGTAAACAAACTAATGTGGGCTTGCAGCTGTGTGACGTTGCATCGGTAAATAAGTAAACAGTTGTGTCACCTGTCGAGTACGTCGGTGGGAAACACCCTTTTTGAGCTTATATTGCAGTGTGTCTCCAGATACGCTGCAACCCATCTAGTTTAATGTACTTTTGCTTTTCAGCTGGGGGTACAAAGAGCATTGTATAAAGGTGCCATGGCGGGATGTTGGAAATCTACAACTGTGACAATTGTCACTTAATCAGATTCCATTGTTTTGTAATTAATACACAGTTAAAGACACAAAATATACTAATGGTAATTAATAATTATCTAGACTGACTAGAAAAATAAACGCTGTAGTCTGCAGAGTTGACTTAATTGATAGCCATTAATAGCAGTTACATAGTACCAGTGCAGTGTGCCGCCTGATGAATGGATCTGGAAAGGGTTATTTGAAGCACTCTGATATAGTATAATTTAGTGTTTTAAATTACATTACACTATAGTGATAACTGTTTTGAGAAACTTCAATCACTTTATGTAGTCAGCAGTTATAAGCATTATCAAACAGATGAGTTTCAGCCGGCGTCTAAAACAGATAACGATATGGCGGATCTGATGTCCTGAGGAAGCTTGTTCCAGACAGAGGCGGCCGCAATGACGAAAGCGTCATACCACCTCAGTATGTAACCAGCCACCAAGCCAACTCAGCATACTACTCTCAGTGGGATACGATACGATACGGTAGATTAACATGCACACAAAAGCTGACGAGATGGCCAGCTTAATCTAGCACACGGCACAGAAACGAAAAAATAAGGAAAAACTAAAAACAAAAACCGAGTAGCTCAGAAGAAACGATCCGGGCAATAGCCTGTGAAGGCAGTCCAGAAGGAGGAAGAAGTGAAACTAATGGGGGGGTTAGGATATGTGAAAAAGGTAGGTTTTAAGCCGGGAGTGAAAGAGGGATGTTAAGTGAATACCAGCCATAGCGTGATGATTTTCTGCAGCTGGGTAATAATGGTAGGATGGCTCATTCCATTGATTCGCTATAAGGCTAAGGTGATTATCATTTGGGTACCGCAATCTGGGATGAGCACCAAAAGCGCTAATTGTAGGGTGCGATCGAGTCGTCGGGGGTCCGACTTGAGCGTATGGGGGAGAGTCATGAGCTCCCCAGTGGGGTCCAGTCCAAATGGCCTTTATCAGATGGATGGCCGCCAGCTCAATAACAGCCAGCACCTGTAACACATTAGATCGGTATTCCAGCAGTCCACATGACTTGGCCGATTGTTATGCAAAACTCGCTGTTTTTTTCCCTAGTAGTGGCCAAGACCGTCGCCGGTACTCAATGTGCCTACACTTGGAGATTGGCCAGACTGAGTTGGCCTGGCTGGCTGGTTTAAATGTCAAGCTGGTGAAAAAACGAGATATTTGTCAAAAGTCGTCAGTTGTAACCTACCCCAGCGC
>Ga0209780_1000230_pt1 | contig 27719 bp, 20 predicted proteins | sample WorMetexBAHAMAS2_FD_187384 | JGI IMG/M metagenome (GOLD analysis project Ga0209780, IMG submission 187384) | Marine gutless worms symbiont microbial communities from Max Planck institute for Marine Microbiology, Germany - Inanidrilus exumae... | ecosystem: Host-associated > Annelida > Digestive...
ATCCTAACTTTATAACTTAACGATAAACTTAGAAAAAACTTATGCTAAACTTAAGATTTTTTCCTAAGATTTTTTTTTGTAAATCAGGTGCACAGAAGTTGAGTTGTGTATGAATCACTCACAGCAGCCGAGCAGGTAGGGAGTAAGTCAGGCGGCTTTCGGCACAGTACTCGAGGACAATCAGCTGCTGGTCGTCGGCGACGCTGACTGGAAACCGAAACGTCTTTGTCACAATGTTGGCATAGTCGGCCTGCAAGTCAGTGAGACCACAATGCCGCTGGACTGACGCGACGCTCATGCTGCGCCGACAGCTTGCAGACGCCGGACCCTATCAGCAGCACATTGTCACCAGTGGTTAAAGTGGCGTGAGACGCGGGGGGACGCCGTCCCCCCGCCTCAATTATATGGTAGAATGCATCACCCCACGTCAGGTATACCAACAGACGCACGGGGACGATAACGGGAACGCGTGACACAACGCAAAAGTCATCAATAACTGAAGTTAAATGCTCAACTAAGTCGACTGTAATGATGTCGGATAACAAAGTGTAACAGAATATATTTGTAAATTTTCATTTTCTTGAGGGCCCTGTTTACCAGCTAAGGGCCCGCAACTGCTGATAGGGGGCCCAAACTGTAAATCACAGTACCCCCACATCTACTTTTTCACTTTAACCACTGACTGTCACTGTATGGTGAAGGTATTAGCGCAGCACAATCAACACACACCTGCTAGTAGCACATAGCCACAATAACAACTTACTAACAATCTGTCATCACTCTACAAAAATCGCCTAATATTCACTCCTTTGCTATTTCACTCCTGGCTAAAACTCAGTTAGTTAGAATTTTGCAGAACAATTAATGCAATTTAGGGTACAACATACGCCTGTATCTCATGCTTTTAGAATTACAAGCCATCACGCCGTCTGCGGCGGGATTGCTTGCCCACCCGACCGTCCGCCCTCGTAAGCCAGGCAGCTGGCGTGACATCGCGATTTTAGCTTGCCCGCCACAGCCAGAGCCCTCTATTCCGGCCCACAGCCGGTCTGCGCTCGTCGCCTGCTGCCCGTCCGTCCATGTAAGCCATACGCGTGGCCACACATCTTCACAATCCGATTATTATATATAGATAACTGATACTACAAGCGGATATTTTTAATATTCTGTAATATTTTTGCTGGTCGAGCAACTGAAGTAAGGGTAATAACAAAATTTGTGCTGAGAATCACTGTATGGTGTACACTTTGTCAGTATATGTAATTTGTTACAAAAGTTACATTCAGGAGGGGCCTCACATGTATCTGTTTCACAGACTGCTGGTTTCCCTCATTTTTTCATCAAATACGGGTTTCGGGTGTCAAAAATAAAATGTCGTTTCTGCTTTCAGGAACAAACAACATTAACTGGACAGAAAACAAATGACTAACAAAAGTTAATCGCCATGGTCATTCACGTCGAATCAGTCAGCGATTCAACATGCTTCAGTGATGTTAACTAATAAAATAAGGCGAATTCACTGCGATTCGTGGCAAAATGCAAGAATTCGCGGTACTGGCTCAAATTCGCGAATCCCGCGACAGCCATGAAAAATTTAAAGCCTTAACGATGACCAACAGCCCTAGCAGTAATTGCGCAGACGATGCATGCGCTCAAGCACACAGATTGCAAAAATTTTATTTATTTGTAGAATTCCTCATGAATTTTTTGCTGTGGTTCTTCCGGCACATTACAGTGCCTGCAACCAATCAGCTTTTCAGCACATGTTACACATTTCCACATCGCATGTATCATAAGGCGACGGTGAATTATGATTTGCCGGATCACAGATGGCCGACGGTACCTGTAAGCTGGTGAAAGCATCTGCAATAAACTGATTCTGTTCATCGGCGGGCCACGCTGTCACTGACAATGAACCAACATCATGATTGTCCAGAGAACTACAACATCAAACGTCACGTCACACACTACGGTGTATGTCAATGTCACGCATTGCTATTGGGCTTCTAGGGAAGCAAAGTTCCCCAAGATGGGAGATTCCCTGCAAAGGATGCCAATAAACCGCCATGCAAAATTTGACGCCCCTAGCTTTATCCTCGGCGGAGAAATCCGTAACCGTACAAACACACAAAATTATAAAAAAAAACAGTAAATGATATATCCACACTTTGCCTATCGACACATGTGGATAATAACAGATCATTGAAAAGCAGTCATACAGTAAAATGCAACTGAACCTACAAATAAGAAACAGAACTGATGAGTAATATCCGTGTGACTGTGAATGTAATATTTTACTTACTGCAGTCGTAAGGTGAGTGACGACCCAATGGCATTGAGAACGTTAGACATTGTAAAGACAGCGTAACCTATCGGAGCCATCTGCAGCAGAATCAACACACAAACTGGAATATGTTCAAAAATTACCAAAAAAAATAAAAAGCATCAATAATTTGAAGGAAAACATCAAATTAATAAGCTCAAATAATGATTACAACAAATTTCAATGAGAAATAAGGCAATCGTAGATACCAGACATCGCCCCCTCCCCAGAGGAAGATCATCAAATTTCTCTTTTCATCTTTTATTTTTAGTTTGCGAGTAATTTCGATATAGTTGGTCAAAATTATGCCATTAATTAACAAGAAATTGAATTCAACCTTAGACTATGGCTGTACAGGCCTCTAATCTGGTGGTAGTATGTAGTAGTATGGTTACTGTTAGTTCATCTAGTGAAACTGCCTGCTTTATCCTAGTTGTCAACTGCTGGATATACGTTTGGTATTTGATGCACAAATGTTAGCGCACTGCCGTTGCATCTACTGTCAAAGAAGACTCTGCAACCATCGGCAGATTGCCAAAATTCAGATGGACTCCACATCATTCACGGACTGATTGATTTAGTTGAGGTTTTACGTCTCACTCGATACAAAATAGGCAATTTCAGAGACGTTCTTCCCAGCCAATCTCTCGGCTAAAAGAAACTATATCCAACACAAAAAAAAAGCAATACTAGAAACAAATGCCCAAAACTAACATTTGAAAAAACACAAAAAAGACGCACACAAAATCTAAACCTAACTGACATACAAAAATATAAGAACTGCTTACATATGTGCGTATCAATGTGCACAACTGTTGTACATAACATAGCACAGAACAGTTCGGATTATCTTTCCTCTTATCCTCCAGACAAGCACCAGAGCTCAGATGCTGTCTACTGGAGGGGAGGGAAGAAGAACACCATTTGCAGAAAAATCTGCAATAGGACTCTCACGTGCAGTGACATAAAAATAGATCAAACATGAAACGTGTGGTACATGATGTTAGCTGGCCGCTCTCTTCTTCTGTGCTTTGACAACGTTGTTTGGGTAACATCGCAAACATCACAAAGGGCAAATATCCTGTAAAAAACCCCTATCCTCAAAGGTTCCTTTTAGGAATAAGCGGAGGAAGAAATCCGATGCAGAACACAGGTTTGCCTGAAAAATGGCCGTTAAAATAAAGACTTTAGAGATACATGTAGATAATGTTCCTACGTGACAAAAGAACACAAGCAGTAGTCACTGCTGCTCTTTCAATTTCAATCATGAAAAAAACTCTCAACTACCGTGTGTGTTAATCGTTCACGGACGCAATAGACCGTCACTTTGATACGAGACGCCGGGGAAAAACCATTATCATCGCTGAACCCGATGGTAGCCAGGTATTTCGGACTTGAGCAGCGCTGGACAGTTCGGCACAAGCGATCGAATTAAAAAAACAATAGACGACCCACACAGCACCATTATCAAAAAAATGTAAGTTACACAACTACAAAAACAGAAGCAGAATAACCGCAATTTCCCTAGTGCCTATCTGTGCCACACCACACTGAAATTGTTAGTGTCCATTATTATCAACAGCATTTTCATGCTCCGTGCCACGACTGTTTTTCCCGACTTCACTTATATTTTTTGATCAATCAATTACTGCACTATCTATTAATACGATAAAATATCCAGAATGTGTTTCAAATCGCTTCAGAAATTTAGCTAACTTTTCTCCGGCCCACAATCTCTCCTGTTCCCCAAATTTTGTTAAAATTCGCCCACAATTTTGAGTTATCACGCTAAAAACAGACAAATGCGGTGAAAACAAACAGTACCAGCATACAAAGTGGTAGAGGTAATTAGCATTATATACTGCTACAAAAAGTGTGAGTTACAGCTCACCAGCTGGGTCAAACCATGCATACAACACATTAAGCTGTGGCCTAACTAAAGCGGCTAAAATTATTGACCCACTGATCAGTGACCTCGAGACCCAGTTTGAACTCTTTGACATACCTCTACCGTCTCTGTATGACCGTTTGATATCCACATTCCTTCATGTTCATTCTGAGACTGAACGACGGCGTAAGTGTTCGGTGCGAGTCCGCTCGAGTCGTTAGGCAGACCCTGACACGACAAGCAGATCTCGAACTCATATTGTGAGTCGCGAGATATTAGCGTCGACGATGTCCCACCACCGACTGTAAATAATACCAACCATCGGCTCAGTAAAACAAACGGCAATAAAACTTCAACAAAACCATGCATCAGCTTCTACAAATTGGCCCAATCTTAATGATGTTCACTTCCCCACTCGGACGTATGTGGCATTTACAAATAAATTCATAAACGTCAGTCAGTTTTTGTCCCTGGTCGACTCAGCCTTCTGCCTTCGCGGAACGGTAAAATAAGTACCAGCCAAAGGGTGGTGATGCTCAGCGGCTGTGGAGTAAAGGCAGGTATAACTTGTTTGCAGATAACACTCCTGTGCTGCCATATACCTGAGCGCTTTGGAAAATGCCGTAGTATTTAAAGGCGCTTTACAAATGTCCAGGTTTACTTTACTTTACTTTACACAGTGCGGTGTGAATCAAATAACTGACTGATCAAATGACTGAACGAATACAGTAATTAGTGATGCTCACAAACCTCAGTAACATTTGCATATAAATTCACACACAGAAGTCGTCCGTTTCAGTCAGATAATACTGGCATCATACAGCCATCACAAACAGATCTTCACTTCTTCCTTCCGGGCTGCCTTGATGGACTGTTGCCCGGACAGTTTCTTCTGAGCTACTCGGTTTTTGTTTTTAGTTTTTCCTTATTTTTTCGCTTCTGTGCCGTGTGCTAGATTAAGCTGGCCATCTCGTCAGCTTTTGAGCACACGTAAATATACCGTATTGTATCGTCCTTTCCCTGATGAGTTGGTTTATGGATCAAGAAAAAAATGAGGACAGCTTGTGAGAAAAAAATTATCCCTGTCTGGATTAGTGCTTCGAGTTCCATTCAAATGCTTTGACGCTGTTGGATAGGTGACAAGCAAGGTATACGACCCGTAAAAACACAGTGTCATTTAAACTCAAAGGTCCTCCTTCAAAACTACTGGAAAAAGTCAAAAACTAGTAGTTGGATTGGTAGAATGGGAAGGGATAAAAAAGCAAAAAAATAGATAAAGCGAGTAAAAAAGGAAAAATAACAGATACTAAAACATAGAGTAGAAGGTGGGGAAGTGAAGGACTAGGGGGTTGCCATGCACCCACATGGGGCAAACAGATGAACGAACAAATGGGACAACAGGCCAGCCTAAAAACATAATACCTTCACCGACATTGTCAAGTCGTGAAAGCATAAAGAAGTCGAGGGAGCAACTGACTAACCCATGTTCACATGGAAAATGGTCACTAACATATAATGTACTGTGTTTTTACCGGAGGTGGATTCGGAAGTTCCAACGCCATCTACTGCTAATCCTCCAAACTCGATGGGATCGCGGCCAGTCCGTGCTTTCAGCTGTTCGCGCAGGCTCTGGAGCTGAATGCGCAGACACTCGAAGCCCGCAATGTGCAGTCGTTCAATCCAACTGTCCCGCTCCGGCTCAGTGCGAGTTGCCAATCGCAGACCCCTCTCATCTCCTTCGAATACTGATCAACAACGCAAGCATCACTTCCTAGTACACAAGACGACCGAGATCAATGATGATATATCAGCCTTAATCAACGTTACTTACTTGCTGTGACTGTGACAGACACTGTAATAAACATGCGGCTAAAATGGCTAAAGGAACGCTGGCACCAAACTGACCACAGATTGAAAATTCAAATTCTACTAATTAAAGAATTTGACAAAAATCAAGAATTTTTACCGACTGTAACATTCAAGAATAAAATTCCCAACTAAAATACTACGGAAAAGTACCATACAAACATAACTAAGTGTGCTGTAAACTTGTGAAGTACTTAGAAAATGTTCATTATCAGTCTCACATCGGAGCACGCAGAGCTAGATGTGGGACTTTTCATGACGATGTTACTGTGTCATGGTCTATGTATGTGTGTCTGTCCGTCACAATGGTCTACTGTGCAAGAATGACTGAAGATCGATATGCCACGTGGTGTAGGGACTCGTGGAAACCAAAGGAACATAGTATACAAGAATATTAATAATAATAATAATAAGTGGCCAAAGTAATCCGATGATAGGCCACATCGCATGCTACTAAGGATTTAATTATCCCTTTCAATCCATATCATTACTATTGACAATGAAATGATCCATTTTGCTGCACCGTTTCTTGCCGACTAAAATGCGTTTCAGCTCTCCTTCAAAAACGTTCGCAATCCCATAAACACTAATGGATAGAGACATACGGGTAGTGACGACATAATTAGCATACATTTATGCACTTAGTATCCCATCACATCATACTTAAATTATGCACGAATTTCTACATATACAAAGCAGCTGAAGCGAGAACTGGCTCACCGATAACAAATGAACAGAGGGACTGGTCATCGTCATCGTCGAGTTGAACAAGACATCGCTCCAGCACAATGACTCCAACCACCTCAGACGACTGCAGTTCACCGACCAGTACACACACACACACACACACACATCCTCAGGCATACTACCGCAGTAGGCATCAGATGACCATCGCTTACTTAATGACTGATTTCTAAACCACAGTTTTAAGCCAACCAACCGCGGTAATTGTGCGGCTTATGCTACTGGCTGTGTATTCATCTGTCTAAAACACCGGTGAAGGCCTGGTGTGGTTGACTGAGGTGGTGGTGAGTCCAATTGTCATCATCATCATCATCATTATTAGGGCCCAGTTTTCCGCGAGCCGCTGAATTTCGAGACGAGCCGCGGAATTTGGCCGTTGCCGCAGAATTTCCGTGTTTTCGCGGAATTTCACGGAATTCTGCGTAAACACGGAAATTCCGCAGCAACAGCCAAACTCTGTAAGGCTGTATTGCTGTTGTAATTGTGACACTCAGTCCCTTCGAACAGCTACACAAGCCTGTTGATTTCAGTGACGCGTTTTCACGTTCAGTTTGCTTACTTACTTAAGTTTTTACTTACTGGACCTTTGTAGGTGAAGATGACTGAAACAGACTGATTAGCACGATCGACAGATGAGTGACGACGCTTTTTCGGTTTACTTCCGATATTTTTATTAAAGTTTAGGCCTACTTGTCATAAAGTTGTTATTGTCGTATTTAATTTGTAAACACGCTGAGTGATTTCACTGATGCAATCGTTCATACGCTATACGCAGGACCATCGTTGGAATATATTAATTATCATTCATAACTCATCAGGTGTGAGTGAGTACGGTAGATGTATAACGGCACAACGGCTCTGTGCAGGCCATTCACTGCCCCTCAAGTATGACAACCGCCTCAAAGTTTAGGTGTAAAAATTTTTGTTTAAAAGTTTGATGTGACAATAATGCTAAAGTTTTGGGGCATAACTGGGCCAAAGTCGGCACAGTGTACTCTAAAATGGGCAACCGCGGTGAGCCGCGGAATTCGAAGAATTTGCCGTGGTGAGCCACGTTATTTGGCAAAATTTGCCGCGGAAAACTGTGGGCCCTAATCATAATATAAAAACTTATAGTGCGCAAATTACAATAAATTAGCCCTATGTGGGACTGGCAGTCGAGTCCTACTTACTGCCAACTTCAAAGTCACGTGACGCTAAAACTGGGATAAAAATGAAAAATCCGGCCCCGATGAGCTTTAGGTATTGTGCCCTAATTTAAGAATTTGTGGTCATTTGCCAGCCCCCATTGTAAATGGGGGAGGAGATAGCCTTTGAAAATGACCTTGACCTTGGATCGGCTCATACTGCATATAGTCATGCATAACTCATCGACCTCTACCTACATACCAAATTTCATTGAAATCGATTAAACTTTTTGTGGACTGCTACTTATTGCCAACTTCAAAGTCACATGACACAAAAACTAGGACAAATTTAAGAATCCGTGGTCATTCGCCAGCCCCATTATAAATGAGGGAGGAGATAGCCCTTGAAAATGGCCGAATTTACGACTTTCATCGGCTCATGACCTTGACCTTGGATCAGGTCATACAGCATACTGTCATGCATCACTCATCGACCTCTACCTACATACCAAATTTCATTGAAATCAAAGAAGCTTTTTGTGGACGGACGGACGTACGGACAGGCGAACAGACAGTTGAAACCGACTGTATTAGGTCGACTCGGACGAGTCAATCTAAAAAAACTGCAATGAATGAGTGGTAAGAGTCATGTGACCGCTTAAAAATGAGAACTAAAAAATTAAAACTCACACTGCCTAATAATTATAAGTGTTGTTTGTGAAAAACAGGTAACAGAATAGTCATTAAAATGCTTTATTATTAACCACTACAAATATCATGCAGTCAGCTGACAGCTGATACTATGCACTCCTTCAGATGGACTAGAATGACTTGCTTATCAACTGTTTATAAGACACGCTGACCATAAACCATTTTTGTTAACCATTATACATACCACTTCTTTGGTTTTGAAGTAGAAAAGCAGATTTCCCCGCAAGCGAAATAATCGTTCGACATACACTGTAACAATAATACACTGAACAATTAGGCACTCACAAGTGAGCACTGTGCAGCTGAGAAATATTAGGTTTTATTAACGCACTGTATTCCCAAATTCGGAACAACAACACGCAAATATTAGTGCTGCGATGATTCTGTTTTTTTTTAATGAACGATCGATTTCGATCGATTTTGTTTGGGAAAAATCGCGATTCAATTCGATTTCAATCTCGATTTTTCCTACCGGCGTTACAGCACTAGCAAATATGTTAGTTTATTTTCAGTACTCGAGTCCTTATAGCGAGCCAAAGCAGTGTTGCTTTTATGAAACACAGTGTAGTACCTTAGAAAACAAACAAATACTCCAATCCAAATTAAATCAGAGAATGAATCCTGGCCCGTCAAATTTTATGAAATATAATGATCACAAAATAATCTGCTATACAGCATGAAAAATATCATCATAATTATATTACCACAAACTAGCAAAAAAAACTAGATACCAAATTTTTAAAAAGCAGCAAAGACAACAACCTTCGCCTTTGCGAAACAGGCCTTCCTGGCGTTCCTTCACAAATAGCACACCTTCTTTATCAAACTGATCAGAACTCTGGCAAGCAAGACATGTCAGCTCTTTGGCATTGAACCTCATACTCCAAACTAACCATGTGCATCTCCTAACCACAAACATACATCTTAGCAACAAAACGGCATAATATATGAAGAATAAAGATCAGTTCATCATAAAGTGCTTCTCAGCCATTCTTCCAGTGAACCAACAGCCAATTCTACACAGGTCTTTGTGCACTTGTTCCAGAATAGAGTCTTCGGGGATAAGTGGCACAGGTTTCTTAAGGGCTCGATGCCCTACATGTCATCCAACCATTAGGTAAAAGCACAGAAGGAAACTGTGCTTTGAATAAAACTAATTTCATATACCATACAATTACAGTCAACTTCACAGCTCAATGTAACATTACTTTGTTAAATATTCATATAAATCAGTCACAGACACCAGTACCGGTACCTCAATTTGTCATATACATTTTACAATAACAGCAAGCAGCTATTTCAAGTGCCTGTTATGGTCTACTTTTGCCCACTTGTTCAGAAGAATGTGTGTGAAGTAAGTAAGTAATAAAATTTGATTAAGCGCCATAATCATTTAGCAGAATGAATCAGAGGCGCTGGACAAGTAGTGATTATTGTTAAAAGATAACCTGGGTTAGCGAATCATGTAGGCTACTGACAATACATGTAATTTAACAAGCAAAATATAAGGCAATCAAACTAGATAAAAAAACCCTGTTCTCTTCTGCTTTAAATGGCCATTCTCCAGTTGAACCTGGCTTAGCTAGTTTTCTTCAGTGTCAACAAAGTGCACATAAATATTACGGTTTAGTGTTAGGGTTAGTGTTAGAGTTATTGTGTCAGTTTCGGTTAGGGTTAGTGCTACAGTTAGGGTCAGTTTTAGAGTTATTTAGTTGTTGCTTTTGATCGACATTAACACATTTCTTAATTACAGTTTAGTTAAGACAAATGGCGCAATCTGGTATACGGTACATTCAGGGAAATAAAGCGGCTCTGTACCGATTGTGTATAGAGCCGCACGGCTCTGTACACAATCGGTACAGAGCAGCTCTGTACGGAGCATTGGCCTAGGGGAAATGACCTGTCCGGAAAACGTCCTGACAACGTTCACACCTGCGTCCGCTGTGAGTATGGCACTGAGCCCGAAACTAAACGAGCCGCATAATTTTGTACTAACTGTAGACACTTCAGACGGACATCAACTGTTCTGGTCATAGACTACAGTAGTGCAGTCGGCAATGTGTCTGTCAGAGCTCAATGTTTATAAATAAAATTGGAATTCCAGACCAATCAATCAATCAATCATTTGATTCCAAGAATGGTACAGTGCACAATACAATTTAAGCAATATACTAATCGCCATCCTTCGTGGTGAAGCAAGGCACACAGTGCACTGACAACTACACCAGGTTAAAAGCCTAATAAAGAGAAAAAATAAAAACACAGAGGAGTCTAAAAATACAAGAACACAAACATAAACACAATAATAGACTGGGCTAATCATGTGTGCCAACTAAAAATTTCGTCAGCCCGGCATTGAACAAAGAGTGCTTAAAACGTTTACATTTCTAAAATCTGTCGATGGAGGGAGACTGTTCCAGGCATTTATCACTCGGCATGCAAAAAAGTGACTCCTTGCAGCACTGGTGCTGTCTGGCTTATACAGCTTGTAGGCATGGCCACGAGTGACAAATGACGGACTCAACTTGAAAAAAATCATCATATGACCATAACAAATTATACGAGAATTTCCACAATTTATTAATTATGTCACTGTATAAATGCGACTTAGTTTCTCTTTTAATCACCTTCACTCGTTAAAATTCACTAAAATGTAGGAATTTAGCTTCGTTAGATAAAAAATACACAAAAATTCTCTCAACAATTCCATAGAGTATTTAAAGGTGAAATTAATTATTACATCGCACCAAATATCCACGTTTCGGACCTTTCGGCCCATGGTAACTGCACGACGCTATGAATGCATAATTACCGGTATTAATTACAACTTACAAATTTACGATACGAACGATACGGTATATTTACGTGCGCTGAAGAGCTGACGAGAGTCACGTGTCAAGACCCAACAAATTGAAGTTGATAATTACTATAAATTATAACTATTACAAGTAGAGATGTGGGATAAAATTGTCAATAATAAAATAATAAAATTTCGTGAAATTATGAAGGGCCTGGATTTCGAAATTTTCATTAACATTTTCCGCTATTGCTGATAAGTGCCACAATAACCAAATAACATAACAGAATAATTAGCGAAATAATAGGCCTAGATCTTTACCAACATTTTAACAAAATGTCATGAAATTTTCAATGAAAGTTTCAGTGAAAATTTCCATAAAATTTTACATCACTAATTACTAGTACTATGCGGAGTATGCGCTTTCAGTGGCGGCGCCAAGCATGGACTGGGGGTTTTGCCCCAAAAATTATGATGCTCGCCCCTCCAAAAATCTGGATGTCCCTGTCAGTTTACACCTTGTCCATAGCATCAGCGAACTCCTGCGTTCAGTGGCACTTGTCCATTATACTGGCCCAGATAATAGACTAGTGCCACAGAACGTTTTTACAGGCTCTACAGATATAGGCCTACAGACCAGGCCAACAGAACCTAAAATAACGTACCTATAGGCACGGACGTACTTGGAGATTTGAAATCCGTGCTGGAAGCCTGTGGTAAGACATGCTAGTCTTGCTAGATAAAAGTAGCAAGCAGATTTCTGAAAATGCAGTGCAATACGTGCTACCAGATGATTTACCGGGGTATTTGGCATTCAGATTGTACAAAATTCAATTTCAGCTGGGACACTGCCCCAGACCCTGTTGGGGGAGTTACGATGCTCCCCCGTACCTACTAGTCAGCTGGAGAGGGGGTGCCTCCATATTCACCAGTCACCACCCCATGACGCCTTCGGCGTATCGCTGTCGACAACTTTGGCATCGAGGCTCAGTGCCTTCGGCAGTCGGCACCGTGGTACCCCCAACTTTTGAACCGTGGTTGCACCCCTTATGAGCAGAGTTATGAATTTTAACAACAGGAAGAAGTGATGGGTGAAGCAATAGGCGAGTTAGAAATTGAGGAACTCTGGGGCATATTTACCGGGGGCCGAACCGCCGTCCTGTGCAACCCCCCACCTAAACTGAGCAAACATAGGCCTACCCACATGGCGCTGATAATGCCGCCAGGCTGTCGGAGACGGTGGAATCGTAAGCCTATATATGACAATGCTTACTTACTTAGATACTGCCGCTGTCAATGCCTTGGCAGTTGCTGTTTACTTACTGCCAGTATCAATACCCTATGCAATTGCGTTACCTGTGACGTCATTCATAAAACAATAGCATGTAGTTGTACTAACTAATGCCCATGACATACGTACCAGATTCTGGCACCAGAAAACTGGTACCAGAACTTGGCACCAGTTTTTGGTACCAGTTGCAAGGTTTCTGGTACCAAAAACAAACATGGCAGACGACGCAGACGAAATTTCTGCGGTTTGTGCAATGACACTAATTGTTACAAAGCAAGAAAATAAAAAAAACAATAAACACACCCGATTTCAGCATTTTACGATAATTCGGTGATCGATATCATTATAAACTGCTGTAGAACTACAAACATAATGTTACCTTCACAGAATTATTCAACCACTGTACAAAGTAACTGGTCGGTTAATTAACCACGTTTAGCATTTACGTACCATAAAACTATTCACAACATGGCAGCAACATTACTGTACTGCACATAGCAAAAACAACAAACAGAACATTACTCATGACGAATAAATTTTGTGATTAACACACATACTTATTATTTTTTTGCTGCAGGTATTATACAATTTTATATGTCATGTCTTTTCAAGCTCAAGACGTAATTAGGCCCACCTTCAGCACCAATAAGACCTACTGATGCGGAGTGCAATGCATATGATCAATCACTCATCAACAGCGAGGCATGGAACGAGTGTCAATAAATCATGACTGATCTGGGCAACCTACCATACAGAGGGAGGTCTAGACAGACACCTGTCAGTATACCACAGTGACCAATCAGACGCAACTATTACGATCACGTGATTACCACATTCTGGCGTTGAATAGAACATGTTCTATCCGGTACCAGATTGGTACCAGAATCTGGTATCAGAAAAATAATGGGTAGACTGCATGACACACGTACCAGATTCTGGTACCAGTTTCCTGGTATCAGAATCCGGTGCCGGTTTCTGGTACGTATGTCATGGGCATAAGGTATGCTTATATAGGAATTGGAAAGAAAAAGTGGTCTGCAATTTCAACTGTTGTATTCAAAATGGACTCTAAAAGTTATTGGGGGAAGGGCTGTACCAGAACAGCTTATGCAGTATGTCTTTCCAATATTATTGGCATGCTGACACCATTGGCTGCCGCCACTTGAGATCATAACTGATACAGCATGCCATACATATATACACTACAAGTGTAGGACGATAAAATAAATCCTCCGACGTAATAACAATTATTCAGAACTGCAATATTTGCACAAATCAACCACCTGCAGTACTGGAAAACAAGAAATTTATGACGACGATGGATATCATTCATTAAGGGTAATAAAAACAAAGAAAACAAACCGAACAACAACACAGTTATGACATCAAGTGAAAATAAATTAAAATTAAAAAGTTCTCAGTCAGCGCGAAGCTCCATCAACGTTATATTACACTGGCGGTGCAGCCTCTTCAGTTACTCATTGCGGAACAAAGAAACAGACACAGACTATATATAAGACTACAAGAATAGACAGTTTACCAACACTCACCAGGTGGCAGAATCGTGCAGAAGAAATGACTGTGTGAACAAAAACTGAACTAGAAAGCACTCAAAAGTGTGACAGTGTCATACCAGTGTGATTTTCATTTTGATTTATTTTTTAGTTTTAGTTTTAAGAATATTTTTTAGTTTTAGTTTCGTTTTAGTTTTCATTATTTTTTCGTTTTCGTTTTAGTTTTCGTTAACGAAAATCACACTGTGCCATAGACATTCTGAACCCATTATACTCGCCACGGTGATAGAGGAGGTTCATAACAATTTTGCGCCTTTTAAACTTTAATGATCAAATCAACAGTTTAGTCACTAGTGGCCCCTGAAAATTTTGGGGAACGTAACCACCAAGGTAAAACCCCTATAAGTTATGCATCTATTGAGTGTAACCGCTACCCAACTAAAATCATGAAAACAGCTTGGCTGTGCTATAAAACTGAAAATTTTGTAAAAACTGCACAAGGGATATGCCCCAATGGGGCTATTTATATCTCAAAATTTGTAAAATTCACAGGTTCTGGGGCCTATACCCATGATATCCAGAAGTGTTAGGCACCCTGGTCATGACTTTCCTGCATGTATTCCAGCAGCATTTAATCCACTTGGTTTTCAGTTTTTTTCGCAATCACATACACACTAACATGTACACAAATGCCGGTATATTTTTCTACAAAATGGCATTTATTAGAAATGTCAGCAGATTTCTGCGATGTTCCTCCCTCCGTGAATCAGCCGGTGATAGAGGTGACGTTCTGAAAGACTACCAGGCTGGTAACACAGTGCCACGAGAACGAGAAGAGACATACTTGATGCGCAGGTATTGCAGAGTGCTTGAACAGGAAATAAGGATGCCTTCATATACATCAAACACCAACATTTAGTTAAAACTACACACGATTAATACACTGAAAATATCCCATCTTCATATACAGCTGATGTCAATATCATCAGTATCGCATCATATCGACATCTTGAACTGTCATTTTTTACTGTGCAATGTAGCAGCAATGCATACGCGTAACCTGGTTAATGCAATGAGCCATGGAGTAGTGATGGCATGATACATCGCATCGTATTAAATATCGCGATATTGAAGGCGTACCCATATCGCGATAACTCCATCTCAAACGATTCCATATTTCGCACTACTCTACGGAGCCAGTAATTGCTGGGTGTTTGGAGGTTGATGTTTGTTTAAGCATCCTCTCCTGTCCACTTTGAAGGCCGTCAACAGATCACTTAGGCCTATACCTTTTCGTTTTCCGTTGCTGAAATATGTCAAATGAATTCGGCACTGTGGGTATCAAAGATGTCGTCCAGCCAGTGTGCGGCTACACCAATACATAAGCAGTTGCTGGACGCTGTCTGCATATCCGTTGTGATGGAGTAAGTACAGTAAAGTAAACAGTGTAAACAGTTAGCAATAACTTATGCCTCACTGCTACGGTAAAATCACATGCCATATGGGATTACACAGTGTTACATGCCACCCGGCAGAGGTGCGAACCCCGCCTTTATGGTTGGTTGCGTGGCACAGTGGTAGAACGATGGTCTATGACCGGCGAACTTTCCCTGTCCTACGCTCGACCTGCGGCTGATGGGTGACCACTCAAGTGGGTAAACTGTCTGCTACAAGGTCAGCCAACTAAGCCAACTCAGCCTTTCATCGTTTCGAGGTTTATAAATGAGTAGTGAGCTGTAATCCGACGCGCACTACCTCGCTCGGGTGGTGCAATCTGGTGAATGCTTATGGAGTAAAGGCAGGATGTCCAAACGTCCTGTCAATGACGTTCGTTGGCGTGCAACCACCGTCAGTTGTGGTCGACCGTGGTGGACTACGTCAGTTTGAAATCTATCAATGCTAGATATCGTACCATCCCCCACATTCAAACTTCATCGAAAATCGTCCACGGCGTTCGAACGCCATCGATAGCTTTCAATGGCGTTCGAACGCGTGCGAACGTGTCAGTGAGAACGCTACATTAATCTCGGACTATTGGAAAATTTTCGTTTAACTGGCCTTTTTCTAGAGCTAAAGCCAGTTAAGCTAAAATCGTGGAACATTAAATTCTTAATTGAATGCGGAAAACTGCTAGACACAAACGTAACCACAGAAAAACAAACAATTCTTCACGTCAATATCAAAAATCAAATCATCACAGAAAATTGTTAACTTTCCTATTTAAAAACATCTAAATATCAAAGTTAGTTCTTCACAGCTATGTCAACATCTACGTTTATTTAATAATTTAGAGTAACAGGAAGTGCCATCAATAACCTAATCTATAAAATGACAGCAGTTGCACATACCAATGGACAACAGAAGCCACCAGAGCCATGAATCCTCATCAGCCACAACCACTGTCCAGTGATTTCGCTGTGACATCAAACCATTGGCATTTAAGTAACACAGCAAAACGTAGCGCAGCCACAAACAAGATAAATTAGCCCCATATGCAGGACTGACGTTTCTGCCAAGTTCAAAGTCACGTGACACAAAAACAAGGACAAATCTCAAAAATTCGGCCCGAACTGATTAAGATATTGTGCTATAGTTTAAGAATCAGTGGTCAGTTGCTAGCTCCCATTGTAAATGGCAGAGGAGACAGCTTTTCAAAATGGACGGATTTCCAACTTCCAAGGGCTTGTGACCTTGACCTTGCATCGGGTCATACTGCATACCATCGTGCATCACTCATCGACCTCTACCTACATGCCAAATTTCACCGAAATAGGAGAAACATTTTGTGGACAAACAACACGTACCGGACGGACAACATTTGAGACCCACTTTATTAGGTCAGAAGAGTCGACCTAAAAACTGAGCACTGCTCATTGATTGGTTGTGTAATGTTGTGAAAGACTGGCTTGGGATCCGTTGGTTGGTTGAATGACAGGTATTGGTAATGGCAATACATTTACTCTGTACTGGTAGTTAGTTAGTTAGTTGGAGTTTAACGTCCCCTTTCAGCACAATACGGCTATATCAGAAACAAAAGGTCAACGGTGGAAAGCTATCCCAACCCACTGAAGAAAGGCCAGTGATATATTAACCTCAACCCTGATTAATAAAACTGCAAATGTCAGTGTCAAAAACTTCACAGTTTAAAATGGCTTGTAAGGACGACATTGGCTACGTCACACACAAAAACAGCAAAAAATTAAACAGCAAGTCATATTACTTGTCAGCACACTGACTCTATGGCAATGTGCTGCTAAGTAATATCACCTTTTTGATTTTTGCTGTTTTAGTTGTGTAGTGTAGCGACTGTCGTCCTTACAAACCGTTTTAAACTGTAAAGTTTTTGACATTAATTTGAAAGAAGTGGATAAAAAACTCAACAGGAACTGGCTCGCCCACATTTAACTGGAAAAGAGCCATTGAAACAGACATAGGTAGGTACGCCATTATCATCACAGTTCCACCAAAAAAAAACGTCAGAAATTGCAGGGGTAAGAATTTCCTCAGATGGAATACTTGCCATTCAAACAACAAGGTCACTGCACTGAACAACTATCTACTAATACGTAAAGGATAGAGTTCTGCAAGATAAATGAACACACCTTGGCAATTGCAACCCACTTGACGAGCGACAGTCCCAAACCGGTCAGAGCTCCGAAACGCCCGGCGCACGACTTCATGAGGCAAAATGCGGCAACAAGGCCGACCCAGTTGAACAGAAATGCGACTGAAATAAATACACACAAGAGTCTCCGCTGCCGCTGACAGACCTACGCGATGCAGAGGCTCAGCGCATGCTAAATATTCCGAATTGCATCATATGGTAATTAAACCATTTCTTCTACTCGGCCTAGCTGCTGAATGTGCTGAATACAGATCTCGACGCTGGGTGTGATCAACAGTTGTCCGACGACCATCAGAAGTTTATGACACTCACCGGTGAACTAAGTCGACAGCGCCTGACATGATCAGCCGTTCCAGAGATATGGTTGGTGCCCACCAAAATTTAAATGGTTCACGTGACCTAATCATGCCCCTTCCGAGGATGGTTTGCCATCTGTGGGCTAGCACTTGCTACCGTCAACCTATCTGCCAAATTTGAAGTCTCTAACTCCACTCACTAGGAGGTGTACAAGGTGATACATAATGTCAAAAATAGGGTGGTTTGGGTAGTTAGGGTCACTCAAGGTCACTGGAAATAGCACCAATCGATAAAGCGGGTTCCTATTAGTGTTCCATAGTAACAATGTTCCTATCTTGCACTGTTTCTGAGATATAGTGAGATGTTGGCCGAATATCGCCATCTGAGCCTACCCCACCTCCATTTGGCACCCCCGTTGGTAGTGACCCCGTTGGAATTTCGCCGAGATTTTGGAATCAGAAAACTAAAGTCTCTGGGCTATCGTATGTTATTGTTTTCGTGATCCTGCGTTTAGCTATTTTGGTACAGTGCCGGCTTGTGACTGACAGACAGAACGATGGACGAACAGACACACAACAACAGTGTAAACCGTGCTAGCACAGCGTCGCGTGGCAATAAATGAAAAGTAAGTAACATAACGTCGGCAACACAGCTTAGCAGGTAAAGCTCAATTAGATCTGGCTGACATACTGTGTTTATTAAAGTACAGCTATTTAAATGTCCCAGGACTACATTAATCTGTTGAAATTTGACATCTCTTGGGCACCATAATGCACTGTCTTATCAGCTCAAAATCACAATGTAACAACAACAATAACAACGTTATCCTATAGACTGTTTAAGCCACAGCTTTAAACACCAACACTGTCAACAACTAAATTTACTATTACTAGTAATACTGCTAACAGGACTACCACTGTTTCCTGTTACTCCTGCTTGAAGTTGAAAGATAATGTATACCAAATGTTACTAAAAAATTTTTTAATGAAATTCAGCGCATACGTATGAAGCCAGTGACATATGCTGCATCTGTCCCAACGTTGTTGTTGACTTGACGATGTGTATCGCGAGAAATCTGAACACGATATAGCGTAATAATCATGTGACAATTAAATTATCGGTTGGCATTAATCTACGGTTGCTAGAGGCCAAAGATGCCTGGGAAAATGGGGCAAGCCACTGTAAGCTTAGTGTCACTAACGTCTAAAGTGGTATAAAGAAAAAGCCCAAAAATAACTTACTAAGTCTGGAATTCTGAACGTCGGGCAATCTAACGGGAGCAGCATGTGTTGCTGATCTGGCAACTAGTCAGCATGTCATCACTAACACTATTGTAAAAATGACCAACCAAGTCAACAGGAGTGGCTAACATTGGGAGTGCTGTGGCTCCAAAACACCTTAACCGAAGCAAACTTAATGTAGGTATCAGGCCAGAATTCAAAACAAAGCAATCGCAGATATCAGACATCGCCCGCAGTGTGCAATCTTGCCCCCCCCCCACTTCGTGGCTGATAATAGACTCGTTCAATGATTGCAATCAAGCGTCTGCCCGTCATGTGCTGCTGCACAGACCAGTCCAAGTCGCAATTATTATGGGTACTAGGCTTGTCTGGCACGTTGTCCCCCAACATTGCCCCTTCCCTTGGGATTTTGTCACCCTGCCGGAGGAGGATCGAGCTATGGCCTTGGGCAGCATGCACAGAAAATTGGCAAAGATTGTGCATGTGGTTCCGGAGATATCCTCACGGACAGACAGACAGACACACACACACACAGGCATACTCATCACAATACTTTGCAACCACTCCCTCGAGCAAAGTAATTATCAAACACGGCAAAAAAATCACGAAAAGTGACTTATGTGACACTTACGTGATGTGATTGTGGGCACCATGTAATATCACCATTTTGATTTTTGCAGTCGCTGATGAATAGGGCCCACAGTTTTCCGCGGGCCGCAAAATTTCGAGCCGAGCCGCGGAATTTGGCCGTTGCCGCGGAATTGCCGTGTTTCCGCGGAATTTCACGGAATTCTGCGCAAACACGGAAATTCCGAGGCAATGGCCATATTCCGTAAGTCTGTATTGCTGTAATAATTGTGACACGCAGCCCCTTCGGACAGCTACACAGGCCTGTTGATTTCAGTGACGCGTTGTCACGTTCAGTTTACTTACTTACTTAAGTTTTTACTTACTGGACCTTTGTACACAAAGACGACTGGTGAATCATGATATCAGTCATACCAGTCACTGATATCATGTGACTGATATGATGGTATCACATCATATCACTGATATCACTCAGTGACTGATATGACTGATCAGTGATCACATCAAAATTCAAAACCTTAAACTTTGATTTAATGATTGATTTTACCGCTAACAGTTAAATTAAAATTTAAAATTGAACATTTCTCATTTTGATATCATGTGGCGGTTGAGAGGCCGTTTTTGCTCACTTTTGTCAACAGAATTACCGTTTTTGTGAAGAAACGTGAGAAATTAATGCCAGTTATATTGTATATTAATGCAGCAGTCGACTCGTGCAGCGCTACCTTTTATTATGTAAAATTATAAGTATATAACTGGGCCAAAGTTGGCACAATGTACTCTAAAATGGGCGGCCGCGGTGAGCCACGGAATTCCAAGAATTTGCCGCGGTGAGCCGCAAAATTTGGCAAACGGCGCCGCGGAATTTGTCAAAATTTGCCGCGGAAAACTGTGGGCCCTATTGATGAATTATTTGTTACATCTTGCTGTTTAGTGTTAACGTATGTAAAAACTGCAGTTTTTAAACACTTAATTCATAAATGAAACCTGATAATATCGACCTGTGATGGTGCAGAATGTCCAGATGGAGAATGTCCATACAGTTGTTGTTGTTCGTCTACCTCTTCGTACTGTTTCGCTCTCAAACTTTCATCATAAGTCGGCAAACTAACAGCAACATTGTAGGACGGCGGCTCCGGCACTTCGGCTGTTGCAAACAGTGACATTTTCATTAAGCAAAAGTAAAACTAAAACAAAAATTACATACTTATCATTAACAAAATTATAATTAGGAATTGGCAATTATCATGTTGACATGGAGCTGCTGGAGGCAAGAGATGCAGCTTAGAATCGACCTTTCTGGAGAATGCTGGCTTCGTATAGCGCTACGCACCCATAATGGTGCAGACTGGACTGAATTATTATGCTGGCCACATCTAGTGGTAAGCTCAATGTAGCGGTCTGGCGTCCGTCCATCTGCTGTCTGTCCCTTCAGCGCACTTTCAACAAGACTCACCAGAGGGCAGCATGCGGCACAGCTAGCAGAAATTTTCATCCAAGTATTACGAGGACATACATACTTGTTTTAAGAACCAAAAGTAACCAGAAATAGTACTCGCCATAGTATAATAAAAAAAATTAATTTTTAATGATAACATTGCAACAACTCATGCAACATGTCCTGTAAAAGCTAATCAGCAGATGCTGTCAGAGACTCCAAGGAACTCCCTGTGCACTGAAGTGATTCCAATTTTTGGCATTTAAAATGAAGGTACCAAGGATGTTAAATTCGTTTTTATTTCAAAATTGATTTTTCATCTGTTAAAATTCAAATTAAATTTGTTTGGGGAACTACGGGTTTCCATAGGTGGGCTTACGAGCCTCCAAACTAATGCTCTACTATGTCAATGGCACTGTGCAGGTGTCATTACCGTGTGAAGGCAGGTTTGCAGGAATATCAGACGCAGCAACATTGGCAAGAGATGAGCTCGCTGATGCTGGACTTGTTGGCTGAACTTGAGCTTCGTCATTTGACAGCTACAAAGAATGACAACATCACCATGCTTAGTTTATAGCATGTCATAAAAAAACAACAATTTTTAACAAACTGATGTCAGAAACGGATAGTATAGAGTGTGAGGCCAAAAGCACATTAATGTGAATATATTCAAGAATATATTCGCATCAATTCGCGCAAATGCCCAAACCCAAAAAAAACCTAAAATACCACTGAGAAATTATAATCGCACGAACTGCAAATGCCATTCACATTCCATTCAGACAAACTGAATTATTCATCAAAGCACGCGACGGCATGTGCAAACTGTGATACAGTAGGCAAAAAAATTAGTCAGCAACCATAACATACTAGTTGTTTTGTCCACTACTTCACAAGACTTTTTATTAATTTATTCCATCAATTTCCTTCAAATGGTGTTTTGTCCTTACGGCATTTTTGTTGAGGGCATTTTGTCCTGGGCCATTCTGTACCACAGGTGTCGATCCTGCGTGGGTCCCCAAGTCTGAACTCTTACAAAATTTCGGTTGTGAGGATACACCGTGGCTTGGACCAAGATTTGCACAACGTTGTGTATATAATAAATCTGTTGCATTTTACACAACGCTGTGTATATAACATTATTCTATTTCTTATGCTACCATATCTTCCTTGTGAAATAAAGGTTTTCAAAACAGCCCTCCCTCACTGCAAGTTATACCTGTAATTGGAACACAGTAATCTTAATGCAAAATATTAGGCCTACTTGATGATGAACCAAAACCAACGAACTGGGACCGTTTCGCCTTTTTAATTTTTCTGGGGACGTTTTACCGAGAGGCAGTTAGGGGGCAGTTCTGACCGGTAACCGCTAGAATTATCGTACCGGTACAGAAACGTTCACACGCACTAGTTCGTATCGATGTTGAGCACTCATAATGCAACTCGATATCTGCACAACACACAAAATATTCAGATTGAAACGTTATAAAAATTTCTTCTAAAACATCAACACTTTGTAAACAAAACTTCCATTGTGGTCTATCTATTTGCCGTATCGGCCAGAATAATGAAAACAGAAATATCAGACAGTGAGACAGAACAGAACAGAAGTGGCCAACAGGAGCCCAGGAGGAGGATGTCATCACCGTTCAGCGTAGCGAAGGTTCGTGACTATTCGCCCTCCAATTTGTAGTCCACCTTGAAATCCATCGAGGATCTCCCTTATCACCATCTCCGTTAGGATGTTGAACAATTACGGAGAAAGGACACAACCTTGTCGGATTCCTTTCTTCACACGAAACCATTCTGATTGTGTTCCCGCTAATTTGACCTTAGCGAGCTGTTTCCTGTACACTTTGACCAGCAAGTCAATCAAGTGGATAAACAGCGGCAGCTGGAAGGCATGTGCGTAGAATTGGAAACAGCGAACTCAGAAGGAAATTCCAGGCAGCATGCATACATACAATACATTTTGTCGGCACGATGTGCTCATGTTGGAGCCTGCAGTTGTCATGGATGCTGCTTCTGTCGTGTTGGTTTCTGACATCATCACATCGCTGACGTCATTTAGCCTACGTCTCTAGGCAACTCTAGTTAAATAAATGGGGAGATGATGCTGAACTGACGTTTGCAAATTGAAACTGTCGAGAGATGTTGCCGATAACGTTTCATTTCAACGAAAGCGCGCGAGTCCGCGTCTGTTTTATGCTGTGCGCTCTGACGTTCTTCGGCGTCGGTTTGTCGACGCTGTACCTGCTCGCCGTCCTGCATCTGTCGTCGTCCGTCGGCGAGTACACTTCGCTCGTCGACGGCTATAGCGGCGACTTCCTCATGACCGTGCTCACCTACCTGGCGTTCGTCTCGGTCCTGTTCAACGTGCTCGGCTGCTACATGAGCTACGTGGCGATGTACCCGGAGCGTCGAGCGCAGTCGCAAGTGAAGATGATCATCATGACGCTGGCACAGCTCCTTCTCGTCGCTGCGTTCGCCGGCTGCTCCGTTCTCTGCTACATCAACGCCGACCACGTCCAAGACTCATTCAAGGTCAATCTCTCTGTGTGATGGTCTTTCTCTTTTTGCCGCTGCCGCTTTGCAAGTACACTAGACCACCCATCGTGCTGACCCGCTCTTTTTCCCTTCCACCCCATGTGGGCCCGGGGCAATCTCCCCTCCCTCGTTATCCCTTCACATTCCCACTTCCCTATCTTCTAGTGTATCTTTTTTGTATTTTGTATTTTTTTATTTTCCCTTTCGTACTCGCTTCATCTATTTTCTTGCTTTTCCACCCCTTCCCATTCTACCAGAATAATCCCACCCCGTTTCCAAGCCGGATGTTGTAGGAGGCCAAGGTTCGCCGCCGCTAGGATAAAAATGTGGCGATGCAGCCTTTTGCCAAATTGTTTTGGGCACTTGTTATATCTACGTATCTACGTTGCATTGCAGGGCGGTTTGATGAAATCAATGCGACGTTACCGGAACAGCATCGACGTGAAGCAGAGCTTCGACAGACTCCAGTCGGACCACGAGTGCTGTGGCGACTTCAAGTACACCGACTGGTTCCGCGTCTCGTGGGTGCCAGACGAGTTCGTCGACATTTCTTACCCGGACATTCGTGATCGCATGCGCTCCGGGTCCGGCTATAAGTCGGACGACGTGCCGTTCAGTTGCTGCGACCTCGCCGCGCGACGTCCCTGCATCAGAGAGTTCATGCACGACAACAGGAAACACTTCAACTACGACTATCAGGTAGCGGTGTAGTCCTCGAAACCGCGGTCTTGGTCTCTAGACTGCTCGAGACCCGAATTTTGTAGTCTTGGTCTAGGTCTTTGCACTTATTGTTCTGGTCTTGATCTTACCAGTTCTTCCATTTCCTACGCACCTATTCCTTCACCCATCACTTCTTCCTCTTTTGATTCACCACTATGTACATCTATAACTCCCTTTCTCTTTCACTACCGGCTTAAAACCTACGTCTTTCACAAATCCATCCCCTAGTTTTACTTCTTTCTCCCGGACTGCCTCCACGGATCTTTGCCTGGATCGCTTCTTCTGAGCTACGCGGTTTTTGTTTTTTATTTTTTTCATTTTTTTTCGTTTCTGGGCCGTGCGCTAGAGTAAGCTGGCCATTTCGTCAGCTTTTGAGCGCACGTTAATCTACCGTATCGTATCGTCTCGTATCGTATTGGTCTTGAAGGAGCGGTCTCGGCTGTTTTCGAGACCGATCAATAATTTGTTAGCACGTATGCGTCGTAGTTCGTAAATAATACTTTTGCGCAAGTTAATAGCAAAGGTTGCATTTTCTATAAATTTACTAATTGTGTTTCAGAACCAAAACTGCATTGGTGGCATAGATAAATTAAACTAACTGTTATTATGAACAATGTGTATTTGTTTCATGTTTCATTTGCAGGTCTCGGTCTTGGCCTTGGTCTTGAAAAAGTTGGTTTAGGTGTTGGTCTTGGCACTGTTGGTCTTGTAAGTAGTAGTAATCGGTCCGCTGTCTGCTTTGTGTCCGATCAATAACTTTTAAACTAGATGACCTTTGACCTAGTTACTTGGCTAGCTGGTTCATACTGACATTTTATCTAGTTTGTACAGTGCCGGCTTGTGACAGACAGACAGACGGACGGACAGACAGATAAAAAGACGGACACACAACGACTGCATATACTGCGCTATAGCATAGCATCGCGCGGTAATAGATTGGTACCAGCCAAAAATCGGTGACGCCCTATGACTGACTGGGAAGGTAACCGAAGGCCTGGTGTCGCACTGAGTATGCGTCACAAGTTATTCGTTTATCCAAATTCCACCTGCGGGCTCAAAGGCCTATAAAAGAGAGATAAGAACCACGCCTACACTCCTAAAGGGTATGGCTGACCTATAACGTTTACCATAGCCTACAGAAATTGTAACGTAGATAAATGTAAAGGCTTCACATACTCGTTACCGAGTGTTGGGCCCGAAGCTGATCACGGTGCACAGGCAGTTAGCCCGCAGGTGACTATAAGTCATCCATCAGGCGGTAGGCTGCCACTACTTTCCTCCAGGCCTGCTGGTTACCTTCCCATCCGCAGAGCATCACCGCCCCTTGGCCGGTACCAAGTTATACTGCTTGGTGACAGATGCACATAGGTGTGAACAACTTGCCCACGGTTGATACACAGCTTTGCCCGAGTCGGATTTGAACCCACGACCAGTTGATCGCAAGTCCAACGCTTTACCCGTTGCGCCACCGCGCCACCTAACTTTTACCATAACCCACAGAAATTCTCGGCTATAATTATTCTGCGACTGGTTGCCTGTCGTGTATAGAAAGGCCTGACGGTGAACGCGAACGGCTGTCGAGAAGCTCTGGTGAACTACGTTCGCACGCGGCTGTTCATTGCCATGTGTATCGCTACGTCGATATGTTTCCTACTGCAAGCGATCATCCTCGTACTCTGGCGCTACCTGCAGACGTCCGTCACGCTCGCCATCAGGAAGGGAGACCCGACATCCGACTCGCTGGCGTATATCATGTCGTTCTGTCTGCCGACTGACGACATGACGGACGACAAGTGTGAGCGACCAGTCAGTACCGGCGCGGCGCCGTCCGCCGCCCCGAGCTTCGCGATTTCGCAGCCGCCGGCGCCGTCCGCGACCGCGCAGACGCTGCAGCAGGCGGCGGCGACGCTGGCTGCCGTCGGTGGACAGCCGCCGCCCGCCGCGTCGCCGCCCAATTTCTCGTCTGACGCCGGAGTCGTCGACGATCTGACGGCACTTTGTCGTCGTCTTCCGCCTCTCGGCGCTACTCCCATCAACAACTCGGCCCGCGTCGACCCGCGGCCAGGTGGTACGGTACCGTCGAGCCGCTCCAGCGTCGTCGGCATGACGGCGCCATACGCGTACGGCCAGCGCACGCAGAATTTCACGGCACCGGCCACTCCGCAGCCAGTCACGTGACACGATCTCTTCACGTCTTCTATTTGCATTTCGCATATGACTTGTACATCAATCAATCAATCAATCAATCAATAGCTTTATTCGCAAATTTATTCTGAATCAACTCCCTGTATCTCTTCGTCAACCTCATTCTGCTACCACTTCATTTCCGATTCACCTATTCCTTCACCCATCACTTCTTCCTCTTCCTATTCACCACTGCTCGTCCATAACGCCCCCCTCTCTCTTTCACTCCTGGCTTACAACCTACCTGTTTCACAAATTCCCCGTTGTTTAACTTCAATGAACCGGAGAGCAGAACAAAGTCCACTAATATCTGCGAAATTTTAGAAAGCAGAATCGACGCTAGCGAGTTCAAACCAACAACAGCATGCCGGCTAATTTTGATAATGCAGATAAAGTTAATAGACATATTGACTGTTATTCCAATTATTACTGTTCACAATTTGGGATTATTTCGAAGGGGTGCACTATATGAACGTTCTTCACTGTGTGTGCGCACCAAGAACAGTTAAGAACCCCTTTTATTAGCGGACGTGAACTTACGTTCACGTTCGCTAATTGCCGTCGCAATTCCGTCTGTCGTCTGTTGTCGGTCTGTTGTCTGTCTGTGACGTTGGTGCACCCTACTCAGGCGGTTAAACTTTTCGGCAATTTTTTTTACCATACGATAGCCCAGGGACTCTACTTCTCTGGTGCCAAAAATCATTCGTGAAATCAACCGTGATAGGTAGCGAAAAAAGTTTAATTATCACCTATAGGAAGTCGACCACGCGCTTTCCAACGAGCCATTCATGAACCGTGTACGTTACCCCTAAGTCCCC
>Ga0209780_1000231_pt1 | contig 27600 bp, 17 predicted proteins | sample WorMetexBAHAMAS2_FD_187384 | JGI IMG/M metagenome (GOLD analysis project Ga0209780, IMG submission 187384) | Marine gutless worms symbiont microbial communities from Max Planck institute for Marine Microbiology, Germany - Inanidrilus exumae... | ecosystem: Host-associated > Annelida > Digestive...
AACGAAGATGGATCGAAAATTGGGGTATAAACCGGCGGAGGCGGGGAGCATCTGCTCCCTGCAGCAGCAGCTATATCGCCGGTTTATACCCCAATTTTCGATCCATCTTCGTTGACGTAGACGAGTCGCAGGTTGCTATCACCCGGCTTAGCTCGCCGCCAGTTCTGTGATCATGTGGGGACTAGAGATGATCTAGTGGACTGAACGGAATGGGGATTTTTCGGGTTACATTATACAGCTCTGAAATACTTCAATAGCTGATATAGAATTTTAAAAACGTAAACGCTTGGATTTTATAGTGCTTTATACACTTATCTCTAAGGCGCTCAGGTATGGTAAGCGTTAGCAGGGGAACACACGCAGTTTTGCAGCTACCCATGCACACGTTTAATTTAAAAGTGGGATGAGTTGTGCCTGCCTTTACCCCCCAGCTGCAGAGCGTCACCGCCCCTTGGCCAATAGGCCTACTCATTTTCCATCCCGATACGATAAGATATATTTACGTGCGCTCAAAAGCTGACGATATGGCCAGCTTAGACAGAAACGAAAAAATAAAGAAAAACTAAAAACAAAAACCGAGGAGCTCAGAAGAAACGGTCCGGTAAAAGTCCGTGAAGGCAGTCCGATGAGGGCAGGAGGCTGAGTTGGCGTAAGTGGCTGATTACATACCAAGACGATCTACCCGCGAACGGTCACCCATCCCAGTACTAACCGGGCTCGACGTAGAGTAACTTCGTTGATATGCCCAACGTCGTTATCACTAGGCCAAACCGCTGAACACCATGGACGTTATCGATTCACCGGCACCGCAGCAGCTACCGATCATACCTCACCCATGCACGATCATACGCCTCACTACTACCATCTGCACATGCATATCATGATCGATTGTTTACTACGAATAATCCGTGGCAGATTCAGGGCCAAACCGGCGAACCCTTTTTTATCTGGGACCTGGTGGGCACCCTAGCCAAAATTCATGAAATTCTGAAAATATGTGCAAAGTTGGAGGCGACATTGGCTATCAGATAAAAAAACTTGTTCGGCTTCTGGGGGTTAGGGCTCTGCTCCAGAACCCCTAATTCGCTCCATTTTCGAAATCCTATATCCGCGTCTGCGGATGATGCGTTTGTTTGAGTAACGTTATTGCTAGCGATATTGTTTTTCGAACGCTTAACAAAGACAATCTGGACGCTACCAAGTTACTACAAGCCAATTTTGAACCTGTCATTTATCGAAGTCGTTAGAAACAATTAAAAGTCCAGAAACGACCATTTATCGGTAAATCTAGTGGCCTTCCAAAAAATAGTCAGGCTACAGACAGTGACATAGTACAAAAACAGATCTCCTGAGGATACAACCGGAGTGAAGTATCTGCATTATTACGTTGACCGCGTAAAGAGGAAAGCGTAATGTAACGGTTAGCCGTCCGTCCGTCTGTCCGTCTGTCCCGTCGGCATATTTACCTTGACTCACCAGGGGCAGCATGCGACACGGCCAGCGTATATTTCAGCCCGACGATAGGGAATAAAGACATATTTGTGTATGTTACATCTCTAAGCAGCGTTTGATACTGTTGATTATGCTATCTCATTGAATAGGCTGGATTTTACGGTTTGTTAGAGCCGACAAAACATTGTTACGGATTACATTATACGTAACACACATGACATTTATTGCTATTCATCGTACGGAGGAGGCAACCACATTTCAGCTACTATGTTCCATATACAACAATCATCGGTCCGATGTAGGTAATAGGTTTTCCTTTGTTCATCTGATACACAGTAGAAATTGCTGATATTGCCACCTCATTGCATGTCGCAGGCTGACACTGATATGCTACAGCGTGCTCAAAATGTCATAAAGCGCGGGTTGTTGCAACTTGCAGAGGCACCGTGGACTACTAGCTCTACGAACATTCGCCGCGATTTACATCGCTTGCCGGTTAATCACCGCATCACCTACAAGCCCCGACTCATCACCTGGAAAACACTTCATACAACCCAATCGGCAATCCCCTATACCTCTCTGAACTAATCGCCCACTAAAGTACCTTCCATCCAGGTCCTTACGTTCTTCTAACACGAATCGTCTGGCCAGACCATGGCATCACAAGCAACTTTTCAAGTTTTCAACACGGTCCTTTTCCGCTTCTGCACCATCTACCTGGAACTCTCTGCTTGAACACATTCGCCGTATCGACAAATATCAACCTTCAAATGCCAACTAAAATATCATCTATTCCAGTCTGCTTTTTCCGTCTAGTCACCATGTGCCATCGCCTCAGATTCGCTTTACGATTTCTGGCGCTTTATACCGTATGTGTATGTATGTAGGCCTATGTATGTATGGAATACTCACTAATATTCGTATGCTGATGATATGCAGATGTTGTTACGCTGTAAGCAAATGCTGTTGCAGACAGCCGAATAGTTTCACTTGAGCAATGCATCAATGATAGCCTATCGTACAGTGGATGGCAGATAATCGGCTGGCGTTGAATGCTGATAAAACTTAATTTCTCCGTATTAATACTTGCACGTAGTTGAAGAAACTGACTCCATCGTGGTTTCATACACCGACAACGCTACTGACAGTGCACGATTACTAGGTGTTCTCATCTCACCGACGGACTCCTATATAATTGTATACAGCCTTATACATGACTCTCACGTCTCACCTGCTTGAGCTTCAAGCAGTGTATCTCCAGTGTTACTACTCGCCGCTTCTACCAGCTACAATAGATACGTTGTGTACGGCGGACGTTATAATGAATCAGCTGTCACACTCGTAAATGCTTTTGTTTAACGAACACGCGGAAGTATGACAGAGGCTCGAGTCATACAATGAGATACGACCTTAATTGGCTGGACATGACAGACCGCATTCTGTTCCGCGGATTGCCGTAACCGCGACGCTGTCTTTGGGGCATTGCTCCACGACTTCGTCTTAACAAGGTGTCGCTCTAACGGGACGTAACACTACTGGCCCGCCGCATGCTGCCCCGTGATGAGTTACGTTGCATATGCGAGTGTTACAGACGCCGACAGACGACGACGGCAGATGACAGACGACGACAGACACCAGCGGCCGTTACTAGTCTGGCCCTCCTACACTATGTGTAGGCGGGCCAGTAATAATGTGTGTTTGTCCGGCGTCACACCAATGGCGTATTCAGGGGAAATGAGAGTAGCCCTTGGCACACCCTTTAAAAGTCAAAAAATCAATATTTTTCCGTATTTTATGCATGCAGCTGACTGCATGCATAAAATACGGAATACGTTCGACATTTCCCACCCGAGAATCGTTCTGCACGCCGAATGTTGGCTACTTTACGGCTGGTGTCATTTATTGTGAAACTCATCGTGCAGAAAATGCTGTACAAAGTGCTTCATTTAAAGTCAATAAATAACGAAATTCTGCACATAACGTCAATTTTTTTTCTCGCTCGCTATGCTCTAGACCTGGGAGTCACTTGGGTTTGCGTTCACGACTTGACTTGGCACCAAAACGACTTGAAAGTCGACTAAATCACCACCTCATGACTCGACTTGACTTGAAGTTTTCGTTACTTAAGTCGGCGACTTGGTCGCCCCTTTCCTCCTGAAATTTGCGCTGACAGTGATCCCCCCTTTCGAAACAACGATTTCGACCAATATCCGCTCATTGTGCCTCAACCGTGATAGCTAGCGACAAAAGTTCAATTAGCACTAATACGAAGTCAACCACGCGCTTTCCAATGAGCCATAGATGAACCATGTACGTTGCCCCTAAGTCCCCCAAAGGGTGGCTCAAAACGAGAATTTCACATTTTGCGTTGCCTTTCCCATCTTCGTTGCAGGTAGTCGTAGACACTTCAAATTTGGTATAGGTTAAACATAGCAAGTCCCAGCTATAGATAAGAAACCGTCCCTGAAATGGGAGTGGTCACGTCACGTAATCCGTTTTAAATTTTACTCCCTCTAAAATATCTCTGGAACGGCTGATCGTCTCAGGCGCTGTCAACTTAGTTCGCCAGTGAGTGTCGTAAAGTTTTTGACAATTGTTGATGACATGCACCTACCGTCGAGGTCTGTATTCAGCAGCTACAGGCCGAGTAGAAGGAATGGTTTGATTGCATTACCATGTGATGCAAGGCGGAGTAGAAGAAATTGTTTGATTATCATGTGATGCCACACGGAATATTTAGCATGCGCTGAGCCACTGCGTCGCGCGGGTCTGTCAGCGATAGCTGTATGAGCTTCTTGTATCCCTAAGAAGCCTAAATGCAAACCATTCTCATACAGAGACTTGTTGATTGTTGACAGTTTTAAAAAACACAGCTGATTCACAAACACTAGAAACGATACAGGTAGGCCTTGCCTTGCCTAAGCACTTGCTAATTGCTATAAGCTTACTATAAGTTTAGCTTTACATTATTTTCAATGTATTTTGCTAGAAATCTTATAAAATCTTCCTGAATGCAGTACCTTATTCCAGTGGTTCTTAAAACACTATTTTTAATATGCCAATAGCATCTCACAGCTGTTTACATCATTAGCAGCAGGTATAGTATAGAGCTAAGCTAACCTCAGAATGCTGTCGGATAATGCTGCCGGTGCCAGTTACAACGCGCAAATCCAGTATAGCATGACGTTCGGCGCGTGAAAGCGTCGACGAGCTTACAAGTTGGTTACTCTTACGCTCGACTTACCTATTTTTATCATTTTTCCCCACTCAGTTTACTGTTCAGTATGACAGTATGACTACGTGATGCATGCTGTCTATTGCAAGTTCACACTTTATTTTGACCGTAAGTCGTGACTTTTATCCTAAAATTCGGCGGCGACTTGGAACTGAAACGACTTGACTTGACTTGGAGCGGCCGAGTCGACTTAACGGCAGCGACTCCCAGGTCTACTATGCTCGCTCGATTATGGTCTCAATCCCTTCTGGCATTCTTCTTTGTTGAATCCTGCATACGCCACTGCGGTCACACAGCTTGTCATCTCGCTACTCAGATCCGTAAACAGCAACCAGCAGCCTGTTATCCCACCGGTCGTACTGTCTACATGCGGCGGACGATGTTTACTGTTTGAAACAGCTTGCCTGATTATTTGAAACACGGCCGCACTCGACGCATTTCGACGCAACCTAAAAAGTAACACGTTTGCACGTTATTAACCTTAACTGCGACGTCATAGCGCACTATAGATCAAATCAAATCAAATCAAATCAAATTTATTTGTGACACAAAATACAAGTACAAGTATCATTGAAAAAAGTAATACAAAGAGTAATGTGCCAACAGGACACAAAGGCAGCAAAGAGCTGCACTAACAGGTGCCCCAAATAGAAAAAAATAGAAACAAATATAAAAACAATGGCTATTCATTAGAGACTCCGTGACTGTTGGCGTTTGGTAGATTTTTTACTAGGCCGCATCGCATACACGCAGTGCATAGATGCGGCCTATACTGCTACAGATGTTGCACGTCGCGTGGTCTGCGTGTCTGTGTGTTACATGGGTGAGCTGTGCAAAACATGGCTGAACCGACCGAGATGCCGTTTGGGGCTGAATCACGTGGGTCCTAAGGAACCATGTTTTATATGGAGGGAGGGGTCAAGATCCCCCACGGGAAGGCAGGAGTGCGCGGTTTATGTGTCCGTGCTGATTTTCCGAAGCCAGCGCTCACAAGAGTGCAAATGCCCAATCCGGCAATGTTTTGACTCACGACCTTGATCTTTGACCTTTTGACCCCAAAACAGATGGATTTCCAGGACTCATCGTGGAACATTTCTATATCAAGTTTGGTGATCCTAGCCGCGTTGTTTTTTGAGACATCGTGCAGAAAAAAACAGACAGGCACACAGACGACAAACGGGGCTTCCCGCAACTGCCGTCAGGGTGGCTACAAACGATAGAAATGACTCACGTTATGAGCAAGCAGTAACAGTGTTCAACGATGCTGAAGTGGTACGATTATACGTGCGCGTCTTGGCCAAGTTGTTTCCAGCAAAGTCGTTCAGCTAAACTAGGACAAGAGATACTCTCCTCCGCAGCTCACACGCATCGTTTTTTCTAGCCGTTCACCCGCATCTGCCCTGCCGACTCGACTAGCCGTCGAGTCGCTGCGCCGGCTCGCAAAGGCACTGTAACAGCTAGTGCTGGGCATTGTAACTGAAACGTTAATAGTATTCGATTTACCACGGTGCCATTTCGATTCTATTAGATTTACCGTTCGACACGTGTGGATAGCGCGGCATATGCTATGAGGCGGTGTTCGTCTGTCTGTCCGTCGCAATAAACGGCGTGATCCTTCATTAAAACTTGTCATACCTGAGCGCCACAGATGTAAATAAGTTGGAGAAAAAAAAATAGAAAACGTTAAAAAACGTTAAAATACGTGGAAAAATAAAAAGTAGTTTAAAAACGTGATAAAAACGTTTATCATGGTTAGTGACAGCAGCACAATTTACAGCTGGAGTAGCCTGTAGATCGACTACAATATTATTGTCAGTAGGCCAAATTCAAGTAAAATAACATAACACCCTGTATTATAATTTGCTGTACGCACGCTGAATTACCCATCTATTTCGAATATGTGATCGAGAGGCAAAGCAACTTAATGATAGCAAAAGTGTTGCAAGATATCATCGAAATACTATTTTGAGTTACATTTATACTAACGTTTCTTTTATAAAAAACGTTCAAAAATGGGGGGAAACGATAGGCGAGTATCGTATATAGGCCCTAAAGCGCTGCGCAAGTCTCCCAGCTTTCACGAAAGTGGGGGCATTAAGCGAAGATGCTGTCTGTCCGTCTGTCCGTCTGTATATCCCATGCCCCAAGCTAAAAACGGTGCGTATTAAAGCTACGGTTATTACACTAATAGAAAACCGCATGTTGGAAGTCGAACCCGCCGTTAACGTGACAGTGTGACCACCAGAAGTCGCCAGAACGTCTTTTAGGCCCGAAAAAATACGTCGTCAGTGTGTCGAAAAACAAGCGAGATAGAGTCATGGTTACTGCTTAAGGTGAATTAGGAAATCATAGGTTGCCCTTTACCGTGGTCGTCTGTGTCGCCTAATTACCGTAAATGACCGTCGGCGTGGGCCATATCGTTTCTTGGTCATCGGGGCGATATCTGTTGTTTGATTTATTGTGTCGAAACGACTGAACCGATCATCAAGCAGTCGACACTGGCTTGCAGGTAGGTTTCTCACAGCAGACGTGGACTAAACAACTTTAGGACAGCCACTCGTCTGAGGCGTTAAGTGTAAAGGGATCTATGGAAAAGTAGCAATTACACAAGTAGAATGCGGTTAGGCCTATATCGGATAGACCTCGTACAAGATAGAAGCACGATTAGTATAGAATAGTAACGTGCATCTACTATACTCAACTGCGTCCTTTAAATGACCTTGAGTGGCCCTTAAACCCAGTTTCAAGGTCATGCCACATGTAGCACAATTGACTGCAGCTATAAAACCGGTCTAAACTTTGACCAGTTACTTACACTATCCGATGCGGTCGTAGATACATGCTGCAGATGAATACCTTGCCTGGAGTTTCAAACTACGCTCAACAGGCTAAAATACAGCAGCACAAATTTAATATAAACAAGGCAATCGTAAACATCAGACTTCGCGCCCGGTGCAGCCATCTGGTGAACTCGAGCAAACGTAATGAACTAAATCTATTACTGGGTGCGAAGTATTGCAATTAACGTTTATGTCTGTCTGTCTGTCTGTCTGTCCGCTCTAAAGAGCGGAAAGCGCGCATGGCTTGTAATTTCAACTGTCTTATCGACACTAAAGGACTTCTCAAGGTCACAGGCAGTCACGTACACTGTACATGAAGTAATACCTCGGAAACGGTGCAAGGTAGAGAGTTGTTAACATAGACCATATATAGGAAGTGATATATGGAATATGGCCAATCGAATAGTGGCAATTCCGATGACCTTGAGTGACATTGAAGGTCACTCACCTATTGCCTGTTTATATCGGATTTTCCGTACAGTTGTGCAGCAGTCACTAAGGTTTCAACTGACATAGCGCGTCGTGTAGTCCCTCCCTCTGCGATAGTTGAGCTGGTTGTTAATTTTATGACGTAGACATCAAGCAGTCAAAAGCTGCATGTTTTGTTTTCCCACATCACCTAATGTTTCTGCACTACCTGGCAAAAATGAAACACAAAAATTGCATTTTAAACTCAATTTCTGCATGGCGCTTTGCCAAAAGACAAAAACGCATTGAAATTATAAATCGATCAGAACGTGCAATAAACAAGACCTTGAAATCGAGCATATCATCCGACCGTCTGTTACGCACTCGCTCAATATTCAATTCATCAAATCTGTCATGGTGGCGGTCGCCGTGTCAAAATGGGATTTGTTCTTCGTCGAGCCTGGAGTAAATGTCAATTGACGTGTTACTGCGATGTCGATTACTATCTCAGCAAATGCTGCTATCAAAGACGACGCGGGTGACAATAACTTTGTCTTTTAAGCTGGATTCAGAGCGCCCGATTCGGATCTGAACACGCCGAAAACTGCAAACCACCAGTCGTGATCCATTTTTTTGCTACTGACCGATAGCAGTTTGTGTCGCTTGGGAATTTCCAGCATGGCCTGGGTGTGTTTATCAATAACAAAACATGGTGGCAACTGCAAGAGGAATGAGGGCGTTAGCCTTGATTGTGATTTATTATTCGCCCGAAGCAATGCTTCGCTTCGAGCGAATATTGCAAATACTCTACGGGGCATAAACTGTCTTCACGCATTCGGCAGCAACTCCGCCGAAAGTGAACCGATTTGGATGAAATCTGGAAAAGTGTGAGCCAAATGTGTGTGTGTGTGTGTGGAGGGCTGGCCCTGGCAGATTTTGGGAGCGATCTGCGTAGTAGCGACAGTATGAGAGGGATCATTTTTTTTAAAAACGCAAAAATTGCTAACAAAATTTCCAGGTCTTCCTGGTATTGAGACTTCAGACCGTCATATCTCCGCAGTCCGCAGTGATTACAGATCGCCGGAAATTCACTTCCAAATGGTCCCGTTACCTCTACCCCTTTCTCTAGTTTTTATTTTTACCGTTAGAAGCAATTCAGAGTCTTTCCCTGGGATATACGTTTCGCACAAGAAAGGTACCTACCCAAATATTCGGCAACGTCCGATGTCCGATATTGCGTATTAAAACTAATAGTACGCCGCAGTGCTGATGCGGCCTAGCGAGCGATGTATTGAACAAAAGCAGACTGAATTGGAAAATGAAAATAAGTAACACGGCAAATAACGCTGACATCACTCAGTCGCAGGCACGTGACACTAGGTATCGTCAAATGCAGGCACTAAACAGCTTGTGCGTCAGTAAATAAGTAAACAGTTGTGTCACCTGTCGTGTACGCCGGTGGGAAATGCTCTCTTCGAGCCTAGCTGTGTGTCTTCAGATACACTGCAACCCGCGTCTAGTTCCTCCTGTGACGTCTAAAGAATATCCCAGTGAGAATTCTTATACGCTCTGACTGAGTGTAGTCCAGTTACTCCAGTATAAGCTTCGGCTAGTGGCGTCAGCGCGTCAATCACATCGGAGGGACATTGAGTCTAAGTTCCATCAAGATGTTCTGAAGAAGCCCGTCGCTTTTGACGCATTACTACGCCGAAAAACCGACATTCTGGGGGTATTTTGACCATATAAAGACAATAAAGGTCAAATATTGGGGATTCTCCAATGGGTATATCCTACAGGTCATACGTTAGGTGACGCGTTCCACCAGAGTTGATTCCTATATGGCGACGGCGTCCCTGCTGCTTAAGCCCGTGACACACGGGCCAACAATGACGGCCGATATTGATGGCCGACATTGTCTGCCGTCAGTGTCGGCGTAAATGTGTTGGTGTTACGACGTCAAACCAATTTAGGCGCATATGTGCACGTATAACCGAAGGTAGATGTTAGTCGACGCAATACTCGACTCGCCGAGCCCTAGCTGCTGCTGTTGCGCCGCCTGCCGCGCGTGTAGAGAGAGGCAATGATGGATGCTAAGTTGCTGCTGCTGCTGACATTCACGACTTGAGCGGCTGCCGCCGTCAGCTACAAGCAAGGTATGTCGACGAGCGACGATGCGACTGTAAAGCAAGGAGTTATCGGTGGCAGTAAGCCAGGTATTTGAAGCGTCGACAGCCGGCATGCACGGCCGGTGATCGACGAGAGCCAATATAATGTGGATTTACGACGAAGTCGGCGCACTTCGGCCTAAGTCGCTTGACCGCAGGTGCTGGTCTGTCACACGCTTAAAAAGGCCGGGCGCCCGTGAACGACTAGTGGGGAAGCATCACAACTCTGCTTTACGATGGTTTGCTTACTTGTACCTGATGACATTGCTCTGGAATCTCTCTGTTTCATCGCTACTAGCATTCCTTTCCGCGCGATACATACTACCAATTTATACGCATATATAGCGCGTGGTATCTGCTACAGCCTGATGTCTGTCCGTCCGCCTGTCCGGCCGGTATTGTGTCAAAATCATAGACATGAATATTAATGTTCATGATGTCTGTGGTCAAAACTGTAGAGCCCCTGCCTTCATCGAACAGCCGAACTAACGCTCTATCGTAGCAGTAGCACACAAACTCTCGCTAGTCGTCAATGAAAGTCCAGCGTTACAACAACGACATCTTGGGAAAGAAAAATTTTATAATCTCAATATGCAACAGATCAGTGCAGTTCCTTACTACTGTTCAGTTGACAGTATTGAGTCTCTGTCAATATCTCAACAAGATACGATGAGGGGTAGCTTAAAGCTTAATTTAGCGCACTGAATCAGAACAACATTAAGCAGACGTTTTAGAAGTGAAAAGTCTTGCGACCACAGCCTCCACATGTGACAATCAGGATGTGGCAATTTGCCGACATCAGCACCACTACCAAGCCGCCGATAGTTCATTCCACAACAGATCATACAAGTAATTCACATTCACAAGTTCGACCTCCCACGTGATGGATACGGCCAAGAGGCCCAGCAGATGTAGTTAGTCCAGAAACATGTCCAGTTTGACTTCTCTTTCAATTTCGACTTGAACGCATTTACTGAATTTGCAGAAACTGTGTCTTTCTCTAACGAGGTTCAGGCTGTATCGTATTTCGTATTTATTCGCCATGAAATGACACATAACATACATAAAGCACAAAACACCAGCAAGGCAAGACTACCAGGCAAAGTATGCACTTAAGGCAGCCATAAAATCTAATACCTACAAGAGAAAAAACACACACACACAAATTTACAAGGAATATAAAACATAAACACAAATTGAGACCAACTTCTATTAAGTAAGTGCTCCGAAATCAGTTGCTTCAAGAGACCTTCTAAAACTCGCCAAAGAGCTGAAATCGATCATTTCTGGCGATAAGCAATTTCAAACGTTCACAACTCTCTCGCTAAAATAAGTAGATCTTATTGAACAACTGTTAAAATGCTTAAAAGTTTGTAAGGATGACCTCGTGTTCTGCTGAGGCGTAATGTAAAAAATTCCTCCTTGTTTACACGTGCTAGTCCGAAAACAATCTTATAGCACCAAAGCAAGTCAGACCAAATTCTACGCAATTCTAATCTCTGTAAGTTCAATAGTTTCAAGCGTTCATCATAGGAATGGTCTTTCAGGCCTGGCAACCGCTTGGTGAAACGCTTTTGAACCTGCTCCAATAGTGCAATGTCTCGTTTGAGGCTAGGGGACCAAATCACACTATTGTACTCTGTGCGGAGTGGAACCCTAGATAATAATAATAATAATAATAATAAACAGAATGGCGACGGCGTCCCTGCGCACTGCAACTGTGTAGAGTATCTGCAACGATCACCGGCCGTGCATGCCGGCTGTCGACATAACCGGCTTCAAATACCTGGCTTACTGCCACCGATAACTCCTTGCTTTACAGTCGCATCGTCCATGTCCATGTTTCTTGTTTTAACCCCTGGGATCTATACTACCAGGGGTACAAAAATAATAATATTATTAAATCGACAGATAGGCATTTCAACTGATAACAGAGTGTCGCGCGTGTCTCTCGTCGATAGCTGAGCTTCTTGTTTTATCTCTTGCCCACGCGCGCGGTAGCATCTCGTTACCACCACGTGCAGTTGCTATCTCGTGCCTCGTTGTAACGACATAAAATTTTTTCCAGGCTCCTACATGTCCCTTCGCAGGCTCCGTAGGCTCTGGCATGTGCTAGTAAATCCTTTGTAGTATCTACTGTCTACGTCTAACCTACGTCAATACAACGATCGAATGCTTACTTCCTTCTCATCGCACGGCTACGATTAAGATTTTGTGCTTGGTGTTTGGTATTCTTTGGTATCATTTGGTGACAGGTCCTTTTTTACAGATATTGAAAAATTTTGTTCTTTGTGCTTTTGTACGGTAATTGGCTAGACGGATGCTATACACATGGTTGTCCGTGTGCATAGACAAAAGCTGTGCGGCCTTTGCACGAATTTAGTGTTACATTAGGTATAATGGGGGATTTTAATAAGCTCAGCTTCCCCCCCCCCGTCTCAGCTACATGTTTTCTTTCTGGATCTGGATCTGTCTTATTTGTTTTTTTTTCGATCTTTCATGTAGCTAGTTAAGTTAAGTTAATTTAGTCTATATACACGCTGGGTCATCATCCTAAACGTTGACGACTAACAATGCACACACAGTGCACAACGGATACACGACATTCTTAAGTCAAGTCAAAAACTTGTGAGAGTTCTCCCGCCCTTAACTGTCAAGTCATTTTGAGGTAATTGTTACCGATAGGCCCGTCCCTGGAAACCGACGTTTAGCGAGTTACTAACGATAGAAAATGATGGTAAGCTTAGAAACGATTTAATTTTCAACCGTAAATGCAATACATAGCTGTTATCTAAGTCTATAAGTAGACTATGATTGTAAGTCTATCGGACCGCAAGCATAGATTGTACGTTACGTGGGTACCAAAAAAAACCATTACCTTTGCATTGTTTGCTGTTGTAGATGTGTTGGAAAACCTCCAGTGTTTTGTTAACTGATTGACACATAAAAAGTAACTGATGGCTTGCTGTGACTATGAAAACTTGCCGGCATCAAGCACGGTCGGAACACATATGGTGGCCGGTGCTGCTTCAGGAATTTTGGAACACTGTTTCATGTATCCCATCGACAGCGTAAAGGTATTTTGTTTGAATTGCATTCATGAATCTAACATCATACTGTCTGCATTGTTGTGTAAAATCTGTCTGTTTGTTTGATTAGTTTAGTTACATTGCCATTTCAGGTCACCTTACAAATGATAGCTGTATTATTTTACCGACCACTTCAGTAATTCAAGTTGTGTGTGTGTGTGAGTGTGTTTTTCTGGGCAGTAACTTATGAACGAAATGACCTTTGACCTAGGTATTTGCTGTGCTATTTCACCTTAACCCTATGTAGGTCAAATTTGAAGATAAGGTCATAGATCACAGGAGGAAATGTTGCTAAAGTGGTCATGTTATGGTAAGCAGCCAGTGTTTGGTGGATGAAGTAAGAAAGTAATTGATTCTCAACTGGGCAACCCACGTTTAATTCATTGGTGACGTCCAACAGGGCATCTGTACAGTATAGTTGCCTGGCTGCGACCTTAAGAAGTCGTTCATTATTGATACAGCAGTTATGATCATAGGCCAATTACCCTTTCTGATTCATATGTGAACATACTGTAGCTAATACGTGCTAACTTTTCCGATGTATGAGATTTAGACAGGTTTCAAGGAGATGAAGTGACCTTGATGGTCACTCAAGTCAAGGTCATGTGTTAGTGTCATTCGATAGGCCACATATGATTAGTGCTGTAACGATTTTTAAGATTGAAATCACTATTCTTTTCTAAAATCGAAATCACGTTTTTGTATAACGAAACGTATTTTTGTCGCTGACGGACAATTATTACATCCTGTTGCTAACTGACATCCAGTTGAACGATATCTGATGTACGGTTCGGAGACAAGTGAGTTGAAGTCAGTCATACCTGCCAACAGCGATGTCACGCCCATCGTCAAAATTTCAGCTACCGCCTACATCTTGCCAGCTGTTTAAGTTTCAAGAATGATTCTCTGTAGCACTGTGTCATCACATTGCTATATCACAGTGTTGTCAGGCTCCATATCTGTCGCCAGTGGCATAAGTAGGGCTTTCAGTGTTTGGGGGCAGAAGCAAAGATGTGCATGTGTTGCTTTAAAATTTCATTATGTGTATTTTATGTTGTAACTAAAATGTCTGTTGATTGGTTTTAGACGCGGATGCAGACGCTGGTTCCAGATCCGCGAGCTGACTATCGTAACATGGTTGATGCTCTGGTTCGGATATTTCGCACTGAAGGTATCCGCAGTGCCCTGCGTGGAATAGATGCAACGGCATACGGATCTGGGCCGGCGCATGCTGTTTACTTTGCTATGTATGAATATCTAAAAAAAGTGTTGAGCCGCAAAGATGGAACTAATCACTTAGCACATGGTAAGTTGTGTACTTTTCTGTAATGCCGAACTTTACTCCTTTACAAGCATTTGCTTGTTCATTAAAGGAGTAAAGTTTGATTATGTTGACATTTGTACTGAATTTTGCTACTGGTGTGACTAGTTTGCATTAGATATTTTAGTAGCATTAATTTTTTAATCACAATTAATTCCTTAACACATTTACACATTAGTTAACATGGTTATTCAACAGCCCTAGTTGTATTTATAAATATTCTAATTTTGGCCTCGGTCAAGTTAGGACACAATGTATGTAATATATGTTTAGTGCTGCTTTCCATGCTTTGACACTGACGCTTGGGTGACAGGAAGCTGCAGAAGGGCATCAGGTCTGTAAAACACCTGTAAAGTTATTCATGCAAGTTATTTTCCGGAGACACAGAAATGGAGTGACTCTGAACAAAAGACCACTTGGACAAAAACTTAGGCTGGGTATTGTTGCTCAGTGCAGGTGTTTTGGATGACTGAGTAACGGATGTTTCTGTGTGCCAGCTTAATATTATGCAGTATCCATGAATTTAGATGCTTTTAGCCAGGGCCATGTGATGATGGCGGTCAACTGGGTTGAGAGTACTAGGAGTGTTGGTATAAATGGAGCAGTGCCTTTTGCATCAAGCATGTGGTGATAGTTGATGAAAGGATGAGGGCCGGCCACTGGTTGTGGTTAGCATCGCTGCTTTAACTGTCCTTCAGTACTTTGACACTATTGGTTGGGATGACAAGAAAGTCATAGAGCCATTAAAAAATTCGTGCCACTTGTCATCAGGGATTTTCTTCCAGAATAGGTGGAGGAAGAAAACCGAGGATGGACTGGCTAATCCAGGCTCAGCTGGAAATCGACTGTTAAAATGCAGGTCGTTGTGGGTTAAACGTTTCTAGCTGCTTCTTGTTAAAGCGGTAAATAAACCGGTGCATGTGTATACTTGTCACAGGTATTGCTGGTTGTGGAGCTACAGTGGTGCATGATCTTGTTTATAATCCGGCAGAAGGTGAGTGGTTTCATTTATTTGTCTCTTGTTGTATATACGTGTCTAGAATTACTGAAGAAAAAGGACGATTTTGATAACTGCTTATAGTGGGTAAATGCAACGTTGTTGAATGGTTAATAATACGGTGTCAGTAGTCAGAGGCGGTCAGTTACTAATGATAATTTCGAAATCAGTAACTAAAGATGTTGATTTAGTTATTGTACTACTTAAAAGGTGGTTTGTAGACTCATGACGAAGTAGCTTGGCTGTTGCACATGAACCGTGCAACATACTTTTTTAATTGAAATCTTGTTAATTACTGTACAAAAATCTCTTTTGAAAATACTTGCAGTTGGTGAGTGACCTTGATATTGGAAATGGTACAAGATAGAGATGTTATTACAGATGACTTACAGGACGTGATATATAGCCTTTCGATCATCAGCAATTCTGATGACCTCTAGCAACTTTCAATTTGAAATTTGCCAAGATCTTTAGCACCAGAGCACTATAGAGTCCTTGGTCTATTGTGTGGCATTGTTTACGTGATCCTACATTTAGCCATTTTGATAGAACACCAACTTGTGATGGTCAGACAGATGGACTGACGAACGCAGAGCCATAGCACATCCCGCACTAGCATAGTGTCACGTGCTAAAAGTATAACAGTCAGAAGTCATGAATTTCTAGTTCAGAATAATGACAGTGTGGTTGCATGTTCATTTTCCTACTGTGCTTTGTTTCTATCAGTTAGACATCTCAATGATCTCCAAAGATTGTTCTAAGACATTTAGAGATGTCTGGCTAAAACCAAGAAAATGCTTGTTATGACGATTGCATATGTGTTTGTGTGTGTCTGTATGTGTGCATTAGGTTTAGGATGATAGTGCATAAATTTAATAGTGCGATAGTCGATACTATCAGTGAGAACAATCGTCCGATGTGATGGCGATGTGATAGTTTTAGAGCGTCCTTTCAAGCGGCAATATTCTATAAAGAAATAACATGCTTCAATCAGAGTTTCACACACAAATTCTGCAACAGAAAATATTTTGTAATAACGAGCCCATCATTTCAGCAGGTCACAATTCACAACAGAAATTCAGCCATTGCAACATGTCGCTTTGTCGGGTAAATGGTCGGGCAAAAAATATTGGGTACAATTGTTGCCGATTAGTCTGACTATCACCCATTGCGATTTTGTAATATAGTTGCCTTGTTGTCGAGTTGTCTCTGATGTCATTATTGTTTGATTGAAACCTGGCTGGTGTGATTGCAGTAATTAAGCAACGCCTGCAAGTCTACGGAACACCATACCGGTCTTGCGTCGACTGCGCTCGCACGATTCTTTTCCGGGAAGGATGGCGAGCTTTCTACTACAGTTTCGGCACACAGCTGGTGCTCAACATCCCGTATCAGAGCCTCCACTTTGTTGTCTACGAGTTCACGCAGGACCTTGTCAACCATGACCGCGAGTACCGGCCAATGACGCACGTGTTTTCTGGTGGGGTTGCTGGAGCCGTCGCGGCAGGGCTGACGACTCCGTTCGATGTCTGCAAGACGCTGTTGAACACACAGGAAAGCAGTGCCGTGTCAAAGCAGGGTGAACAAGTCCACGGGATTGTCCCTGCAGCACGAGCGATTTACCGCCTCCGTGGTTTTGTCGGCTTTTTTTCCGGCACAACGGCACGCGTCGTGTTTCAGATTCCATCGACCGCAGTTGCGTGGGTGGTGTATGAGTTTTTCAAATTTGTATTGACGAAGGAATGGAGACGTACTGAACACAGTCACTCGTATCAGCATGCGACGCCTCCTCCTCTTATAGTTGCCAGTGTGCCTTCTGCACAAGACTGAGGCACAAATATGGAAAGTTATCCAGACTCCAAGGTTATCTTAGTGCTGGGCTGATCTCAACCCTAATTCTTACTTGAGGTGCTATTTTAACCTTCGACAGTTGGCCCCTGCTTTACAGGATATTGACAGCACATACGTCTCAGTACGACATCTGAGTGAGTGTTTCTGAGAAGAGAGCAGAAGATATGCAAAAAAGTCAGGTTTACGTTTCCTAGCCATGAACATAATTTTGACTCACTGTTTAAGCCACAAACCTTCCTGTTCAGTGTCATAGAGCAAAGTCGCCAGAACTTTGAACATTAATGTTGCAGTGAAGTATTAGGGTTGGCATTAGGCCTAATTCTGGCTGTGGTATTTTAGGATATTGCTACAAGTGCACATCGACATGTGCTTGAAAATGTAAAAAAATAATGTGAACTGTTACGTTGACGCATATCTGTGGCTGATGGTTATATTGAACAGTGGCATGATAGGTATCATGGATTTTTACTGACACTGTTCTGTATGTCATCATATCGTCTTGTACAGCAATCGCTGTAGTCCTGCACTAAGTATATTATCACTATTATTTTTGGTGTATTGGCAAATGGATGATGTTGATAAATAATTATTCGTACTTTTGTCAGCAAAGTGAAAGAGCTGTTGTACCTTACCTGCACTGAAGGTTGTGAAATTGTTCATTGGAGAAAATGCTGAGATGGTAGTTGTGGACATTATAAATTGGCAAAAGTGCAGGATGCTGGTGTGACATGAGGCGGTCTATGTTGCAGGTCATGCCGTCACAGCTGCTGTTTTAGTCTTTGTGGATTGTATTTTATGTCTGTTGCTGATTGTGTTAATGTTTTATGTATTGTGTGCATAATATTATTACTGTTATAATTTTAGCTTTTGGCAATTATACCTACTGAAGTCAGATAGCCAATAGGTGACCCCAAAGTGTGGTTTTGAATCCATGCTCAGATTAAAACAAGACTTGTTATGACCAATTACCTGGTAACTGGCATCTGTGATAACGAATTTGCAAATGATAACGAATTTGCAGATGACAATTGAATTCCAATTTCTGTCTTCTCACTTGGTTGTAAATATACCATATAAACTAATGCACAAATACCACGTGTTCAGCAAATAGTTAAGCTGGCAGCTGTTGCTATCATAAACATAAACGTAACAACTGGCATTGCTAGGTGAAAAACTAAATTTATTTCAGTTTAAAGGCTACATTACAGAGTAAGAGTTTAAGCAGAGTTGTCTGTGTAGTGTGTAATTGCTTTATGCAAGTTCAGTTTAAAACTGCTTTGTTCAGATTAAGTTTGATTTAAAATCAAACTTCAGTTTAAAGCTTAGTTTAAAATCAAACAGCATTGTCGCTTTATTTTTGCACATTAGTTAGGTTGTACAGCAACCTTTAAGTTTCAGTGAAAGATTAAGGTTTCCAGTGTAACGTGAGCGATGTCCTTTCATGCAGGAAAATGATCCAGGCTTTCACACTGAGATAGTGAGGAGACTTGGCTTACACAGGTTCGTCTGAAAATCAACGTGTGTGGGTGGTGGTTATGACCGGCGTTTGTTATGGCAGATGTCAGTAACTGTTGTATGTGACATGACAAGTCATTGGTAACAGCTGACACTCCAAGAGAAACCTCCTGTGATATGTTTACCCGGTGTTCATTCTGACACGTCTGTTCCAAGACCATTGTGTCATTTTTATAGAAATTTGTAGGTTTAATTGTTTATTTCTATCACTTTTGTAGCCTGCATGTCCATGTTAGCGCTCGTGACTTGAATGTAAATATCGACGTTTAATCATTGAATTTATACTGTCAAATTGCCCTACTCCATGGCTATAATGAGCCCCGATTCATTTGTTACATTGTTGTTAGCGTGTGTTGCAAGCCGCTATTTAACAGCAACATTGTCGGCAAGATGAGGCCATGGTGAACCACCTTTCAGCGTGGTCCGCAAACAGTTGTTGATGATGTGCGACATAGCTTGTGTTTGCCACAGGACCACTGGTCGTTGTCTGCAAGGCCACATTTTTGCAGCAGGATTTGCAGTGTACTTTTCATGATAGTAGCGTGCAGGACAGAGAGATTTCACCTGGTGTTAGTCCCGTATGCGCCTTGCCTTTGGCAGCAATGCGCCCTGATTCGTTGATTTCGGCACTATATAAATTTTTATTTGTTTGCTTACTTATCTTACCTCACTTTCTTCCTTCCTTACTTTCTGTTTCCTTATACTTCCTTCCAGTTGCGAAGAGTTGACTGTCAGTCCCGCATGGTATATTTTGTTGTGGATGCATGTTAACTTTTGTTGGTTTGAATTAGTTTTTCAGTACTAAGAGAGTGGCTGGGAGGAACATCTCCGAAATAATATATATAATATTTTATATCGGGTGGGACGTAAAACCTTAATTCAATAAATCAATCAATCCCCTAGTGGTATTTACCAACTACATTTTTGGCAGAGGTTCGCAATTTGAGTGCTTTCTGATTATATGTATGTTTCTGATAGCAGTATATGGTGTATTGCTGGGTAGCAGAAAAGCACACACTCTGAATTAATGACCTTTGTTCGTTCTTTGCGGGCAGTGGTCCAGCCTACTCTGGACCCCAGTGCTGAGACCTTTATATCGGTCCAATGCGCCAGCCCAGGGAGAGGAGGGGAATTGGTATGTGTGTGCGGTGTATGTACGCGTTTTGTAGTGTGGAGGAAAGAACAGTAGGCGTGCGCAGCGTGTCAGGTGTTTCTAAGTGCTCCCGTCTAGGCGTGGCCTACTGTCTGACTAAGCCCGGACTGGCAGTTATTCAGTGCAAGCCCTGACCGGCACTTCTTCAGCGCCTGGCCACCGGACTGACATTGCCTGGGGACTTAGCCACGTCTGTTTGCTTCGGCTTTCACGTCAGCACGGCTGACACCTTGACGCCACTAATCAAGGCATCAGCAGTGGTCACAGTTTATAGAGGACACCATCGAATCCTCTTACCTGCCCGAGATAAACTACCTGTTCATTATGTGCATAGTAGTTATTAGAAATAATTCTTTGGTAGGCGGACGTGCCCGGGCTGAGGCGTGAACCCCGGCCACTGAGCGCATCACGCTCTACTGCACATGGTGGTCGAGTGCGTTAACCACTCGGCCACATGGGCAGGTCAATTAGTTACCTTACAGCAGAGTAGAAATGTGTATATTATTATTATAATTATTGCATGCTGCCATAAGGTCGTAATTTCGGAGGCATTGATGTCGTGAGGTTTATGAAGAATTTTGATGCAACTAGCAAGTTGATTGATGTCTGGTGATGTTACTGGTGACTAAGAGATTTTGTCATAAAATGGTACATGCATTAGAAGCAAATGAGTCAATTTCCTGTTTCTTTTAGTTAGTGTTGTTTGTATCTCGTGAGTCATTTGTCAGATATGGATCTTGGTTGTTTTTTTTATCTGCGATAAGTGTTGACCCGCTGATTGTCTGGAAAGAAGGTCCGTGTTTCTGCATGGTGATACCTTTTACCTGTTGTTTTCACAAATGCAAATATTACTGAACAACTACTGACATAGACTTAGTTTCTCCAGTTTCAGTTAGGACATTGACTGGTGATTGTTGGATGCTCTTTTTGCCCTATACTGTACACGTTATGCCAATTCCTTGTGGATCTTCTACCACTTTCTGTTTTGATGTAACCAGACTGGTTTTCTAGAGTTGTGTCCAGTCTCCCAACAGTGGATCTTTTAGAATTGTGGAGAAAGATTTTTACAGGCTGGATTCTGTTCCTGTCACCAGTCCACTAGTTCAGTAGTACATGATGGTTGATGTCCTTTCTGAAACTGTTTGTATTTTATATTCACCAAGAATGGTCTTTTTTTCCATCGACGTCGCTATGATTTGTGTGCATATGAAGAAGTGTTTATTGTCATTTTATGTCGTTCTGGTGAATGATCAACATTTAATGAAAGGACTTGGGACCGTGGTGGTGTTGTTTTACATTGTAGCTTCACGTATCAGTGAATCGCTGTATATATGTAGTTACTGTACTGAGCTTGCCTTGTGCATATTTGCATTGACTTTTAGTGATTTGTTAGCTGCTGTTTATTGGCGTTTTATTGTGTGCATTTAATTCTAATAAATGCTGTTTGTACATTGATGTGTAACTAGCTGTGATTTTTCAGAAAATTAAATTGTGAAGAAGGCAACAGTTGTGTCATCTAAAACCAGCATATACCGCGCTAGCATAGCGTTACGCAGTAAAATGAACCGAGCAAATAATGTTGTGTAATTTTATCAGTGTGCAAACTTTAAAGAAATGTTCAGATTGTTTTTAATCTTTCAAATACCTGAAAGTTGAAACAAGTGTAAGGTAAAGGCTTTCCATACTCTTTACCGATTGTTGGGTCCGGAGCTGATTCCGGTGTGCAGGCAGTCAGCCCGCAGGTCGCTATAAGCCATCCGCCCGGCGGTAGGCTGCCATTACTTTCGGCAGGGCCTGTTTTTACCTTCCCAGCCGCAGAGCGTCACCGCCCCTTGCTGGTACCAAGTTATACTGCTTGGTGACAGAGGCAGATAGGTGTGAACAACTTGCCAATTGTTTCTATTAAATTCGAATAGGAAGTCGTATGCGCTGTATCGAATGGTTCCGTTGCTGATGACCTTCAGTGACCCTGTAACCATCTCAATTTCTACATTTTGCATTGCCTTATGCATCTTCGTAATTGGCGATCGCAACGACTACAAGTTTAATGTACAGGTTCAATGTGCAAGTCACAGCCTACGGACGACAAACTGTCCCTGATAGGGGCGTGGTCAGGTCATGTGACCCATTTCAAAATTTTGGGGGCTCCAATCATATCACTGGAACGGCTGAACTTAAAGTCGTCAAATTTTGTACGCAGGTAGGCTATATCAATTCTAGCAACAGGATGACAATTATCTCCCACAAAAGGGGCGTGGTTATGGTCACGTGACTGTTTTATTTGCCGTTCGTCGTGATGCAGCAGTCGCGCGGGTTCGTCAGCGACAGCTGAGCTACTTGTGTACATGTTTGGTGATTTAGATGCAGACACAGAGGTGTCCATATTAGCGCCCGTTGTACACACGGAGACTGAGGAATCGAGTTATACGGTTTGTAGTGTGCTACGATTTACTTATTTTGTGAGAATGAACAGAAACAGGAAGTTTACGGGTTTCTAGGCAACCATCTCGCAGGGGCTGGCATGCTTGCATGTTATCGAAGGGAAATAAAGAAACGTGCGTCGTGTTCATTTTAATACTAGTGTTGATTAAAACAGCAATATTGCGCAGAACTACGTAGTGTGTGTTATGATAACGCATTGTAACTACATGGGTGCCCACAGGAATTTTTCCACGGAGGAGAAAGGAATAGGCGATTACTGGACGTTTCCCCGACAAGACTTTTCCCCGACATGAACAGACATCATAGGGCTTGTTCACATCACACGGCCTGAACTGCCCCTGATTCTGTATATCTGTAGGAACGGGCACGTTAAATATCTAATTTTGATTTGATTTGAACGCAGGCACTTAATTTACCCAACTGCTAACTGAATGGAACTGATTGGAGTACAACAAGGTGTCGCCTTAACGGGACGTAACCGTACTGGTCCGCCGTACAGTGTCGACCGTCCCGCGGTGGCCGACCGCCACGCGCCCGGCGGCCGGCCCGCCCGCCGGCAGCGTTACAGACGACGACAGACACCAGCGAGCAAAACAATACTTGCCCATTAGGCGGGCCAGTAATAATATGAGTAATTATTTTTTTGATTGTCATAACAGTACATAATGTGAAATAAAGTGTGTATTAATGATATCAGTAATATGGCTCTTATTCCCATCCAAAACTAAGTTAATAAGTTTATATTACCGTGTACAGTTCAACGCTAAAGCAAACACAAAATAAGACATACACAGTATTTATGAGTACTTGTGTAAATAAGTAAAATAACGTCAAATCACGTGTAAAGGATGAATCAAAAAGTATAGCTCCCTGAGGATTTCTGCAATTTTTTACCCAACGTCAGAGAATTTTTCACGAACAGTTACGCTAAATGTTGAGTCATCGTCACTGGTCCTGCAGCATGAACCGCCTGGCTGCTGATAATGTAGTGGTCAACTACTTGAGTTGAGTCGTCATCTTTGAGCATCGTAAAAGACTGGTTGTTGATTTGCCGATAACACAGATGTAGGCCTACGGCGCCTTCCCTGTACCTTTGATGTACTGCTTTGCTGCTGCTTTCTTGCATGTTTGGGACTTGAGCAGCTGTTTCATGAATTTTACTTCGTTATGATTTTAACCTCAAATATTACCGAATCATTTCATGTCGGGGAAACGTCTTGTTGGGGTAATGACTAATGTCCCCGTCAGGGAAATGACTTATCGGGAAACCGTAAACGTCTTTTGAGGTAACGTCCTGTTGGGGAAACGTCCTGACACTGGGCTAGGCACATGGCGAGCGCAATCCAACATGTTATTAGTCAGCCACCCGATGTTAAGTTTCTAATTTTCTACTTCTTTATAAGTCAGTTGCTTTCATTTGTAGTAATGTATGTCTAATACAAAACCAACTTTATTGTATGCGGATTATGGCACAGATTCTGTTTTTCTGTACAATGCAGTCTACTATGGATCTAAGAAAGATGTGTGCTGTTTCACGAGCCAGAGCAGCGTGGATGATGAAGAAGCCTGGCTATGGTGACATGCGACGTCGAAGGAAATCAGAGTATGGTTACATTTGTTTTAAATACTGCATCGAACTAAGCCATCTGATCAAGTGCTGTACACTAGTCTTATTATAGTTGTTATATTTCATATTGAAAAATGCCGTTAAGCTCCACGTGTTTGTTATTCATTCTGACAGATCAGTCAGCACATACTACAGTAATGATCTGACATCTCTGCGGCCTTCTCCGAAGCTTGAGAACACCTACCAGCTGGGACCTCGCCGTGCGTTTCCCGCCGAGTAGGTGCAGCTGATCATAAAGCAAATATTGGAGAAATACCTGGAGCATGAGCAGTACAAGTCACACCTCTGTGGTCTAATGGCGAAGCAGCTGTCTGAGGTTTGACATCTTTTTCTTCACACTAAAATCGTCCATTTTTATCCAGATTCTCATTCCGAGGATAAGATTATCAGAAGAGTTCAGTGCTGTATCATATATGAAAACATAATTTTTACAGTTGACTGTTGATTTAGGTTTACGATCTACCAAAGGCTGTGGATAGCAACAATTTAGTTGAATAATATGATTTACCTCGTGCGGCCTCCTGGCGAGACCACCCCCCTAGCGAGGCCTAGGGTTTAGCGGACCTAGTCCATGGAGAAGCCCATTTGTCTCTGATCCTAGATAAACTGTTCTTGAGTACATTTAGGCTAGGTGCATTGACTGTCCACTGATCCAGCCGGTTCCATCTGTTGGCCACCTTATTTGAAAAAAATGTCTAGTGATATTCCTGGTGCAGTGAGTTTTTGTCCGTGTCCTTGAAGCTTGAAGCTAGTGCTAACAACTAAAATGCATTGTGAACTGTGCATGTTTGTAGATAATTCGTGCGCGTGTGAAGGAGCTGTTTATTCCTCGCTACAAGCTGGTTTGCGTTGTTCACATTGGTCCGCTGGATGACCAGTGCGTCAGCGTCGCCAGCCGATGTCTCTGGGATTTATCTTGTGACGCCTTCGCGTCGTTCGAGTTCAAAAACAAATATCTCTTTGCTGTCTGCACTGTCTATGCTGTTTATATGGAATAAGTGTGGTGCTCTTTCTTGATTTTGTCTCTTACATTTACGTTTACTATTTACTATTGACTGTTTTCCATAATTGTTGTAGTAGTAATGCATTAATTTTCTGCTCTAAACTTTACGTACCTGTAACTGATAAAGGATTGCATACACGCTCACACGTCTACTGGTATGTAAACCTATCTGTACTTACACAAGTTGTGCCAAAGAAATTATTGCATGCTCTTTATGTATAGTAACGTACAGTACTTGTGCCTGGCCTGGTCTTGTTCGTTGTAATATATTTTTCGTTGCTCCATACGTGCTCCAAGAAGTTTGATTTTCATTAGAATACACTGGAGGCAATAATTCTGCCAGACTGTTTTGATGTTTATTGCAGCCTGTTAGTTAAATGGCTACTGACTTTGTCTCACTGCTCTTTTACGATTGCTTGTAATGAAGCATGACATTATTTGTTTTCAATTCTATTTTTCGTCCGTTATTTTAGATTTTAACTGTTGTTCTGTAATTGAATCACTTTTTGCTAGCCTGTTTTATTAATATAAGTGACCTGTTGTCTTGAAAACTGGTGATAACTATTCTAATACCTGCATGGCGGATTATTAGATTGCATTGATGATACAGATGCTCTCGGTCAGCTGCATAAGTTTTGACAACGAAAGCTTGAATTGAGATTATATGTTGTAATTTTGTTGTTTTATTGCTACGCCGTGATGCCATTGCAGTCTACACCAGGATATCCACCGTACTATGTGTGGTCACTGCGTCGGAGAACCCTTCTCTCGATCAGCAGTCCAAGTCCGTTGGTGGCTGAAGAAAGGATGAGGCCAATGGATTGATTTCGCTTGGTTGGGATTAGTGTCACTAATCCCAACCAGAGCAGGCAATGGGTCATGGGTCAAATGGGTCACTTTTTTCGATAGGTCACATGGGGAACGGGTCACGTCATGGTGGCCTAACTATTGTGTGTTGACAAGTTAGCATTGCAGTTGTCATATTGTGCATAATCATATTATCTTATTATATTGCAGTTTACAGCTTTATGACACTATGTGCTTATGGGTTTACTGGTGGGTCATGGGTCATGGGTCACTGTCTGCATGGGTCACTGGGTCATGGGTCAATGCCAGTGACCCATAGCCTGCTCTGATCCCAACCAAGTGTGCTTTGACTTTCTTTCAGTGCCTTGACGCTGTTAGTTGGGTGTCAGGAAGGACGTAAAAAGTGTGGCCAGTCTGTCTGAAACCCTACAAATCCTGAAAATTTTGCGAAAAACCTCCGTCCGTTTTCGAGATAAAAATTCCAAAAATTTAAGCAACACTTTAAGTTAGGTAAATTTTGATTTCACGGACATTTCATAGCTAACGGAACTTAATGCCCCACATAAGAGTGCAGAAACTCAAGCCGGCACTGTATATTATGTGTCTCGTGACCTTGACCTTTGACCTTTTGACCCCAAAATAGATGGGCTACCAACACGCATGGTGAGGCATGAAATGTTTCACCAAGAGCTCATCTATGCCTCCAGCCGTACTACTACTATTACCACTTCCATTATTACAACCACCACTGACATCACTACGCGCGATTCGGCGCGAAGGTCTACACATAATAATTTACTTCTTCACCGTATACTTCTCTTCCTGCTACTACTACTATACTACTGCAGAGAGTAAAAGAGTTAGGCCTACGAGTAAGTGTATGTTGTTATCAACAACTTGTGACTGACATGCCGACTCAGATGTTGCAACCTAATTTGTTAAGCATAAGGGGATAAGGTTAGAGGGAAAACCAGAGGAACAGAGAGTGGATCATGTAAGTGACGTTGAGTCTCACTCAAGATTGCTGGCAGTTTGATGGGTCATTTATTATTTCCTGTCAGTGGTCCATAGTAATTGTCTCTAGCCTGCTCTGTTCTAGATATCGGCAGTAGTTTCCTGTGACCTTAAACAGTCCTCCAGTTCCAATTTGACAGTTATTATTATAACATACGTATGAATGGGGTATGATCATTTTTTAAATTTCTGCCAAAAATAATTAAAATCAGACAGCGCTGTAGGGGATCATTTTAGACACGGTGCAGAATGTAGATAGTCTCCGCTGTAAGTACGCCGTTGGCACAGAAGCCGGTGCACCGATCGTTCGTTCATCGTTGTCGGTCGTCGAAGGTTGACCCAGCTCCGTCAGACCGAGCCCGTCTCGAGTGCCCGCCGCCGCCGGCGCTCGAAGACCTCGCCCCATGCAGCCCGCTCCTCCACTCGAGCTCCTTGCACTTGGTGACGTCCGTCACGGTCCTCGGGTGACTCAAGCGGGTGTCGTTTCGATCCACATCCGTCTGTACAAAAGTCAGTAAGTAAGCAACGTAGTGTGGACTCTCGTACCTCGGTGCCAACATCGCATAGATCGATGCCACATCGACGGCGGAAGAATGATGTTTTTCGTCGTTTTAAGGTCCATCACATTATTAAGTGTGTGTTTATAAGAATATTTTGAATATTATTGTATATATAAAATAT
>Ga0209780_1000232_pt1 | contig 27596 bp, 12 predicted proteins | sample WorMetexBAHAMAS2_FD_187384 | JGI IMG/M metagenome (GOLD analysis project Ga0209780, IMG submission 187384) | Marine gutless worms symbiont microbial communities from Max Planck institute for Marine Microbiology, Germany - Inanidrilus exumae... | ecosystem: Host-associated > Annelida > Digestive...
CTCGAGGTAGCACCGACCACTTTAGCAGCATTCTTCCTCCTGTGACCGCGACCTTCACCTATGACCTTGACCTTTGAATTGTCTCGATATAGTGTCAAGGTGAACCTGTGTGTCCAGGGCTTAATGTAAGGGGGCTCGGGGGGCTCAGCCCCAAGCTCTTAGCTGAGCCCCCCAGCTCTCAGCTCAGGGGCGAGTGGGGTGGTAGACTGAGGGAGGGAATAAGGGAGAGGGGGTAAGAGGTGAGAGGGAGCCCCTGCTTTTTCAAACTACTTTAAGCACTAGGTCTGTCAGATATCTAGATCAAAAGTCAATTAGTTCAAAGTTATTAACCGTCACATAGATAGACATACAGTCTACACATACAAGCATACACGGACCGATTGCTCTGTCTGGGCCACTAAAATGGTTGGTAAAGTGTTTGCCAGTGCTGGGTCATGTATAGGACACATGTCAATATCAACAATAAAACGTGCCCAGTGGAACGTACTTGCATGTCGACACCATTAGCAAAAGTGTTCGATCCGTTAATTGATCGTTCAATTAGTAATTTGCACAGTCACGGCAGGTCTTACGCGTACCAGCCATATCTATCTGTATACAACAGTCGCCAATATTAACCGCTCTCTCTCGCTCTCGATTGATTCCTCGATATTTGTCACCAAGTAAATTAACGTTTGTACATATACATAATCAAAGACCGGACAAACTGTGCAGTATTTACAGTTGAGAAACAATGAAACAAACTGACAAATTGCAAATATCTTTATAGCAGAAAACTTGTTGTTGTCATCATTTGCTGCCGATAAATGCCGATGTAAATAGTTTCTGCGATAAAGCGTCGGCTTTATTGATCAGTAGGCGAAGAAATGTCCGAGTTTCCGTTGGTGTTCGAGTTAACTTCACTCTGCTACACGATCGAAGTGCGTGGGGCGAACTATTCACGCATGCATGCACGGCAGCCTCGGAGCAGCAGCAGCTTTGAGGCTGCGATGCTGGCGTCGATTTGATGCGTTGTGTGCTCCAATATAAGTAGATCGACGTGTTCTGTTGACAGCGATCGAATGAACGGTTGTCGGTGTGGTTAATGGCGTCTGACACTCTAATATACGGACATAGGTAAGCATCAACAACGTCAGTTTGTTGCGCGACTTAAACCGGTGATGTCTAGCAGGCTTGCTTGATCGACAGAGTCAACTGATTCGTCGATTAGTGTATTTCCTCTACGTTCAGCAATTGAATTACGCACAGAGTAAGCTGGGAAACATTTTAGTAAGCATATTAGAGGAAATTACTCGCTTATCTACATTGTTAGCTACATGTGTGGTATTCACCTCCGGTATACAAGCAGTCAGCAATGCACTATTCGACAGCAGATTGAGAACATTTTTGGGTCGCGACTCTACAGCACGCTATTAGCTATTGTCCGGTGTCTGTCTCACACCGATATTGTATTGAAAATCGAGCTGGTTTTCGGCACAGAGACGAATTCTATTATAAGGCAATTTTATTATCTCCAAAAATAAGGTTACTAAGGTGTCTTATCCAAACTGAACTTTGTTGATTTTTATGTCTTCTTCGTTACACCACGAACAATGTTGTCAACTTGTTCGACCGACGCAAGTTGATGACAATGAGCGCTCTCCGTTGTTTACAACATGTCGCCTCGATAGCGACAGATCTTTAAGCTTTTTGTAATGATTAATCATAAAATCAGGTTAGCCAGGTCTTTCTACAGTCATTGTTTCTGATGCGTGACCGTCGTAATCATATTTGCCATTGATAACATTACGTTTGTAGTACAAGCGTAGTTCGCTGTTTTTTTTCTTGTTATCGGCCATTCGCCTATTGGTTTTTGTGAAATTTGTGACACCGTGCTTGTATTGCGGCATATGAACATGAGCATTTGATACGCGCAAATGATAACAAACTTACTTACTTACTTACTTACTTGCGTGCATGTTTGCTCGTTTATCTAAAACAGATGGGAAGCAGCGAAGCGATGAACCGTCAACGTAGACATCTGCCGTACTCAGCCAGTTTCGACCTGACTTTACCTCTGCATCCGCAGCTGCCGCCAGCTGATGCGGTCAGTCTTAACCTTTGGCAGTTTCCGCCATTTAGTGGTGAAATGAATGTACCAGTGACACACCAGATGCCCAGGTAAATAAGAATGCAAACATCGAGATCCTCCCACGAAAAAGGACAATTTTGGGGGTTGCCCGACCCACTAAAAACATTACGAGTCTCTGCTGCGATGTATGCAGTAAAACGAATCATTGAATAGTCAATAACGGCATCACAGCCGAGCCGACTGCAATGCTCAATGCCCCCGACTGGTCGTTGTTACATGGCTGTTCCCCGTGAAAAATTCCGCCTCCCCGCCGATGTGGTCTTTCGTCCAAATTCTTTGACCACGTTTTCATTTATTACGGCTCTGCTGATATGCAATAACAGTAACCATTTGTTAGGCCTACACTATGTATTTTTTAACAATTTATTGATGATATTTTCGCATAAAACCTATAAAAAATTTCAGTACCGGTACCTATTGAATATTTAGTATAATGTCATAAGAACCCATTATGGATTTCATGCTCAAATAATGATAGCATAGGCCTAACGAATACGTAACAGCAATAGAACAGTGTGATTTTCATCAAGTATTACTGCAGTACAGCATTGTATTGCTATATTTATTATTCATCTGAATTAGAATTAGCAGTTTTTATTATAAAATGTAATTTACAGGGAAAGAGGAACACATCGCCTACGGATGAACTCTGTGCCAGGTGAGTTCAAATAGTTAATACACTGTAGGCCTAGTTGGTCGCAGATTGTTTTACCTGTAAATTTTACGACGCACGGAGTACAAATACTAAATTCCAGATTGGTTCATCTTCCTGCTAACCATAAGCAATTAACTCATGGTATACGTTAGGCTACATGTTATTGATCAGCAAAGCACTGGGTTTTATAGACCTATTACGAAGTTCCAACGTGATGGTGTCTATCCTACTTCGTTTTAAACAAACCTATATTTGTGCCTTAAGGCTCGTTCACACCGGATACTGTGCGGAATCGTGCAGCATATTGCATCGTTTTGCCGTATACCGCAACTCACTGCAACGCAACGCAACATAATTAAACTAAGTCTTCATTTTAAAAAAAATGCAAGCTAAATGCGACGTTCCGTTGCCCCATTGTAATCCAATGTGACTGACTAGATACCACTTATTGTAAATCCAATGCACTAATCAAATGTCGTATTGCTGTCAATTTAGTCGTTTTTAACGATTAATTATTCGTTAATTATTGAAAGATTAATCGTCAAAAAATCTGTAATCGCATTTTGAGTTGTTTTGTAATGTTCTTTACTGCTTTTTGCGTAATAAACGATGATGGTGATAGTTATTATGTATACTCTGATTAAATGCTGACACATGACATGATTGACGGGCGCAAATAATCGATACGCTGTTGACGTCATATTTTATTCAGATGTATCGTAAAACGACAAACTCGGTGCCAGCTTTTCGAGTTTCGACAGCAGATGCGTGAGTAAATCAGTAAGTAGGCGTGTACGTATAGACGAGAGAAGCAGTTCCACGAAGATGTGGAAAGGTAAGATGTTTGACGGCAAAAACTGAGTCATCATCGATGTTTGCTGTTGCTTGTCATTTCGCACCGAGAACGGGGGCAGACGGACGGACAGACGGACGGAGTTGATGCGCGGTGTTGAGCTGCTGTAGTGGCGCCATCTAACAAGTTAACAAATTGTAAAGTCGCTGCTCACACAGCTGCGCTGCATCATCTACCTCGCCGTCTGCACCTGGCCGCTCCGCCCGCCAGCTCGTCCGACCTCTTCCACACTTCCGGTTGCGCTGACGGCGGCGCGTGCCCGTGACTGGCGAGCCAGACCCAGACTGTCGATTCGCGGCCAGTGCGGCTCGACGGCAACGAATTCACCGGGGTTCTGACGATACAGGGACCTATCTTCAGAAAGCACTTAAATTACCAGTAATATTCGTGGCCGGTAACTTGCCGCCCATAAGTTACCGGTAGGCACGTAACTTACCGGTAACTTGACCGGCACTCATAACACGACCACAGAATAGTGCTTGTATAGTGTATGCGCTGATAATATATGCGTAACGCATTTTGGTGCCAACAAACTTCTATAGGGTGGTCCAAAACAACCCGGCCTTTGACGTCTGTGGGTCCAGTCGATCGCAATGCGTTCCAGCGCCGACTTTTCAGAACTATATAGGGCCTACGTTTCAGCGCGTGCGTTTCCGAGCTAGCACGTATTTCGACGCGGTATAGCGTATATTTCCGTTTCGACCGCAAATGAGGACAAGATTAGTACTTCACAGACTACCGCTGTCGACCGTAATATAGAATTATCGTAATAGAATTCTCAGATGCTAAGAAATGCTGCGCCGTCACTCTGCGACAGCTGTGCTTTTTGTTAACGTATCAAGTAGAGTTTTTATATGATGACTGCTCTTGTGCTCAGTTTGTATTAAGCGCACTGCACATAGCATAATACTAATAAATGACGATGACAGTTTGAGTCAACTTCGCTATTTTCGGCCCCCTTTTGTCGTTTTATCGCTTCCTGGATCCCGCTGCAAAGAGTATATACAGACATCTACCGGACTACCCGACAGCGAAGTTTTGTGTTTCGTTGGCCTGGTGTGTAACAATCTGCCAGCTGCTTTGTGTGATAATGTCTTAGCACAGAGTATGTTAGAGCGGAAGTTAAAACATGCATGCATTTTCGGGCAGTGTCGGTGATAAACACGTGCAGCCGACACTGGTGTGGTGTTGTTGTGATTTTGTCGCCGCCTACAAAATGTCTGGACTTTCGCACTTACTTAATTACTTACTTACTTACTTTCGATGTGGGTAGTCCAACACGCGAACAAACTGTGTAGGATTTTATTCTGTAAAATTTCATTTCAGCACCAGATTCACATCCAGGGTTGAATGCCGAACTTTACCGTTACTACGAAGTTAGCAAGTTAACTCACGCCATATTAGCGTTCTCTCAACCTCTGGTTAGGCCACTTGGTAACGGCCGCTACGTTTGCGAAGCACATTGCGTCGAATCATTGCGTAAAATAACAAGAGTCCAAATTAATTTGACAAAAGGCCGCATCGCCGACTTGTTTTCCCTTGCGGCGTCCACCGCGTACGCTAGGCAGGCACATTCGCTCGCGGCGGCAGGCGTACAATGTGTAAGATGCGTTATAATGGGCCGGCACATGTCCTACTCAAAGTGCCCTGGACCCCGTCTAACACGTGGTTCTTTCGGCCCACAAATGCAAGCCCCCAAACGTCATCTTGATCTGTTCAGCCGTTTTTGCACAGCTCACCCGTGTGAGCCAACACACAGACAGACAGACACACACACAGACGACGCTACCACTGCGTGCAGGTGATATGCGACCTAAAAGGTAGAGAGTTCTCGTGCTTTAATATGAGGAGTGAGGTTTTGTTTGTGTTGTTGATGTCAGCGACGGTCTAATAAAGAGCGAAGATAAGGATGTGAGTCGTGGACGTCGCGTGCATCGTTTGCCTCTGCAGACGACCGTCGACGACGTAGCGCCCAGTCTGCACTCAGCTTCGCGCCGACATCGTCGACAACGTTCCATTAGTTTCGACGCGTGAGTCACTAAATGTATCACCCGTATTAACATCACAAACATTTTGTAGGGCTCACGATGTCAGCAGTCGTCAAGTGCCAGCACTGACGGGCTTGGATAGGATGCGTAAAACAGTGTTTTCAGACTGCGCTTCAAAATACCATGAAAGATAGTCAATCCTATATTGTAATGGAAGGAAAACTAAAGGGTCTTGTGCCAAAGTCGATGGAGATACACGGACGATCGCGAAGTCGGTTCGTTAAACATCGAGTGCGGATGGTACGCAGACGGTATAGATAGGATGAAGTGACGTCACAGTACTCTACGATCTCTATGCTGTACGGCAAGTTGTCGTACTTTGAGAAGTTAACTGGTGAAGATTTGTCAAGTTATTTAAATAAAATTGAATCAATAGGTTTCAGAAAAGCGTAATGCTAACGCCTTCTCGGCGATCTGACTGTAAGTGCTGCTAATGTTTACATTTCCTTGCCGTATACATCATGGCGATTAAAACAGCTGGCATAGATAGAAATAAAAAAAATACGTCACTATCAATCTTTGTATAGCTAACACTGTTCAGGATAACTCTAAAAGCATGGAGAAACTGAACACTCAAGAAAATTACAGCAAATTCTTTCAAAGTGGGGTTATTTCAGCTGCACAATTTAGCCGTGTTCTTATATGAGCCGATGCTACTTTTTCTTTTTTATCCCATAATGTAACGGACCGATCTTCACCAAATTTTCAGGATAGCTACACATATGAGGGGCATAATTGATAATCCGACCTTCTGTTCGCGATCACTTTATGGTAACCGATTTTTGGCGCGAATCGACGAAAATTGGCATACCCACCTTCATTCTATGTGCTGGCATTCCACAATGGATGAGAAGATCACAACATGGATTTGCACATTAACACCGCCTATGACCCATCTAGGTCACGTAAAAAATTGTTGAGTTTTGCAGGTGCGTTTGTGGCTTCATGCTTTGTCGCGCATTTCTAGTTTGTGTTATTTCGTGCAGCAGCGTCAGGACAATGCCGCCGTGCACGTGCGCCATTGAAGCTCAGTCGATAGCAGACACGAATTATTCTTCACAGAAGTCGACGCGTGGCTACCGCGACTGGATCAAGAACTCCAAGAGACTGTCGCACTGCCTAACTCGTAAGCTGTTGCACCAGAATAAATAAATAAACTGGTGACTAAGTATGGGCACTTGTACAGCATGGCGTGAAAAAATGGGCCATTGGATGGGCCACTGGGCAGAGAATCGTACCAGCTACAGAAAGAGTATCCACAGCAGGAAACTTCCTGCCCAAAAAGCAAGTAACGGCATGAAGCAAGTTCAGTTTTACAACAACCTTCCGCCTGCTGATCTACGGAAACGTGTTGACCTATTTGAAATCTGATTTTTCATTGTATGTACATTTGTTGTTTGTTTGAGTAGGCTAGTCTACGTTTATTTTCTAAGGGGTTACATAAGTGGTGGCTCAACACCATCCTGCAATCGCCTTTCTTATTGTGTGTATACTATTTTCGAATTGTACTGGATGCAACAAATTGTTCAAATAAATGAAATCAAATATTCACCCATTCCGTCATCTATTTCTGCAACTACCACTTATTCTTTTGATCCGCCAGTGTGCTCATCCATAACTCCCTCACTCGTTCGCTGTCGGCTTAAAACCTACCTGTGCTGTTCCACAAATCCTTTCCCCCGTAGTTTCACTTCTCCCCGGACTGCCTTCACTGGCTATCACCTGGACCGTTTCATCTGAGCTACCTGGTTGTTGTTTTTAGTTTCGTCTTTATTTTTCTCCGTTCTTGGTGCCATGTGCTAGATTAAGATGACCCTTTTGTCAGCTTTTGAGTGCACGTAAATATACCATATCGTCGTCGTCGGTTTATTCTGGGATGACAACGCGATAACAACGACGAATGTTTTACATTTCACTTGTAATCGTCGTCGTCAAACAGTAAAGTAAACGCTAGTTTACCATGCAAAAAAACAAGACAACAACATGGTGATCGAACTATACGCTGTTCTGTGACTCGGGTCATTTTGTAATTCTTCAAATGCATTGCCTACGTATCTACAGTCAGATTAGCAAGGAAGATAGGAAGGAGGATATCATTCAGGAGGTTACTGGTATAGGCCTACAGCGTGTAAAGTGTTTGTATTAGAGTCGTTGTACAAAATAAGGAAATCGCCAGAACGTCTTGGGAGCGTGAAGAACAGCGAGAAACACCTTAAAGAAACCTTCCTTCCTGCCACAACAGGTACTATGAAGTCACTCATGGGTAGTTTTTACGGGACAACAAGTGTAGCATTTTACATGTCAGTGCTAGGCCTACCGCATTCGATGTTGATTACTACCTTGATGGCATTGCCTTACCAAATGTCCCCTCAAACCGTGATCTAGGCGTGACGCTCACTAGATAACTGTCCCCTCTGCACACTTCTTTGCAAATCGAGTTATTTATGTATGGAATTCTCTGCCTTCCACAGTTAATTTTACCTCATTAAAACGTTTTAAGCGGTCATTGAACTGTATTGACCTATCTGTTCATGTAAAGGGTTAATTCTCGTGTACTGACGTTGAAACCTGATGTCGTGTATAGTGTGTTTTTATTTAGTTTTAATTGTGTTTGTCTAGGGCAACTATTAAGTGCCAGTTTATTCTGCGCCTTGTTGTCCCGATGATTAATGTTTTGTACTTACGTCTATGTCACTGCATGAGCAAATAAAATGTGAGCAAACAAAATGATGATGATGACGATGACACACACGCGGTGGCATTTCTAGCACTCAAAAAAGTGGGGGTGCTTTTTGGGCCAACATAAATATGGGGAAAGACACGACACGTGTATAAGGAGCAACTTTACTGCAGTTAATTTACACGACTTGTGGAACAGCTATCCCCGTAGTATATAAAGTAAAGTAAGTAAAGTAAACAGTGTATAGCAGTTTAGCATCAACTTAGCTCCTCACCGCCACGGGAAACTCACATGCCATATGGGATCATACAGTGTTACCTGCCACCCGACAGAGGTGAGAATCCCGCCTTTACCCCAGCCGAAGCAGGTACTCGATTTAGCGACCCCGGAGGGATGCAAGGCTGAGTTGAGCTATGTTACATGAAAGCCACCGGCCGGCAATTGAACCCGCGACCTGTAAATCGCAAGTCCAACGCCCTACCGCTGAGCCACCACGCAACATATGGCACGTTATAGGCCTAGGCCTCGTGTATGAAAAGCGGGGGGCAATCAGGGGGCAAGCCCAAATTCTGGGGCCATGGCCCCCACGCAACTCTCCCCCGTAGAAAGGCCACTGCACCTACGTAATGACCTGACGTATCAGTCATATCATTACGGACCACTTTAGTGGCCCAGGGAGAGCAAGCGGTCCACTCTGTGTGTCTGCGTGTCCGGACAGTACCTTTTCAAGTAAGTAACCGTTGACATAGATATTTGGCATGCTGGTTCAGCTTGACCTAGTTAATTCAAGTTCGAATGTCAAGTTCATAGGTCAAAGGTCACGATCAAATGTTCGTTTATCGGCTGTGAATGTACGTTACCATGTGACGTATTTATATTTTTTGTCGGGTTCATTGTGCTAAAGTGGTCAGTGTGACGTGGAGTGAAGGCTTTCTAGTTTTTACCACGCGACGCTACGTTAGCACAGTAAGCTTGTGTTTGTATCAGAGATGGACTTTTTATCATTTGCTTTAACTTCCAGACTATGTATCAGGTAGGTGGACCGCAGTAGGTATTAATTACAAACACTACTATCAGCTTCTGACAATGATGAAGTCATTTTTTGCATAGATTTCACGGAGTTTGTTGTCAAATCACGTTCCTATCAGTGTTGCTTTATCTGCATTCTTTGCTTCGTATATTGCACAAAAATTAAGTTCTGATTCCCTCAATTTTTTCATTTTCCATTGACTTGGAACTGCAGTTATGCATTTTCTGTACTGTACGTGATTGTACGTGAAGTTATGACATTGTGGTAGACTGGTTATTGTCCTCCTGTATATCAGTACTGGTTGTAAACGTACAGCTCTCCATGAAGCGGTCGAGAAACAAGACGTAGCTAGGGTGAAGGAATTGCTAACAAGACTTGACCTCGTCGAAATTAACCAGTAAGTAACGACAATGCATATAGTCTACTTAACGTAGTAAAGTTATTTTACTTCGTCGCCGGAAGGGGTACGAAGTAAGCTATTGCGTTCAGCATGTCTGCCTGTATGTCTGTCTGTCTGTCTGTGTCTGTCTGTCCGTCCGCTCGCATATTTCAAAAAACCACTCGTCCAAATTTCATCAATTTTTCATGGTACATGTTACCCGTGAGCGTGGCTGGGTCTTACGGCAATGCAATAGCAATACTTTATGTACTTCCGGTTAGGTGGATGACATCATGTTTCCCATAATGGAACAGATGGGCCACAATCAAAGACGACGCGCATGTGTGGTTTTTGAGATATGCGAGCCGACAGACAGACAAACAAACAAACAAACAGACAGACATGCTGGTTGCAATAATTCTTACCCCTATTGGGGGCGAAGTAATAAAATTCGCATTTTTATCCCTGCCATATGAATAGTGAAGACCGACAACAATCGAGATGAGGTCAGCTACCAATTGAGCCACGTATAAGACAAGCTCTTACATACTGACGACCGGTACCAGAAGTCAGTCCTGATGAAGGCTTCCGACGTGAAGCCGAAACGTTGATAAACAGTATGTTATGTTGGTTGTATTAGAGTAATTTTATATAGTATGGTGGCGGTCTCAGTCACTAGTTTATCATACTGACCGTGGACATCTGTGTACAATACGGTGGGCTTGAGGCACCGAGTCGTGCTGGTCTGTCATTGTCAGCGGAGACTTGTTTGAGTATAGATACACTTCAATTTCGATGTCCTTGAGTCACCTTCAAGGTCATTCCTACTGCAAGCTTTTCAGACGTGATTTTTCGTACAGCTGTGCAGCCGTTGAGAAGATTTCAACCGACTGACTGCGATAGGTTAGCTTCTTGTTGAGATATGTGTGCGGACAGACAAACAGAACAACAGACAGACACACTGACATGCAGATCGCAATGTTCACAGCCCTATACCGGGAGCGAAGCAACGATGCAGTGAGATGTGGTGTGCACGCAGAATGGATGCAGATGATTTGACGGCACTTGACATCGCACTGTTGACTGACAACTCGGTCATCTCCAAGCTACTGTTGACGCATGGAGCGCGACCACGTTGTAAGTTGAGTTATTGTAAGTCAGAGATTCGTAACTTTTAAAATAATGTTAGTCATAATAACTCGTACTCTGGCTTATAATTTTTCCAGAATTTAACTCCGCCACAGGGGGGCAATGTTTTGACCCGTGTTTGTCTGTTTGTTAACTAAGTCATAAAGTTATGAGAGAATTTTGACGAGAGTCGGGGATTAGGTAGAAGATGTATCAAACAATATTTGATTGAATTTTGGAAGATTAGGTTTATATGTTAGGACTTAGGAGATATGGTATGGTTATGGTTATCGGACCTGTTGCTTGGCGTGTCGTTGTGTAGCTACGCGGTCTACTGAGTGACCTAGTTATTTCGACTGCGGGAGCGGTGGCGAAGTATTGTAATGAGCATGCCCGTGTGTGTGAGTGTGTGTGTCTGTCTGTTCGCGAGCATATCTCCTGAACCACACGCGCGATCTTTACCAAAATTTTGTGCATGTTGCCTATGGCCGTGGCTCGGTCCTTCTTCGGCGGGGTGCCGAAATCTCAATGGAATGGGCAATTTTGGGGGTTTCTTCCCATTGACAATTCATTGGCATCCTCATTACAATACTTCGCCACCGCTCCCGCAGGCGAAATAACTATGTCACTCAGTAGACCCATGCTAAAACGGCTGAACCGATCCAGATGCCAATCTGGGTTGATGACTCGGGTGGGCCCTAGGTACCATGTGTTAGACGGGCATCCCGATCCCCAAGGAGAAGGGGGTAATTTTGGGGCGAAAACGTAGCGACCCATCTTAAAGTAATGGAACACTCAACGGTAAGTTGTGCAAAAACGGCTGAACCGATCTACATGCCGTTTTGGGTGAAGACTCGAGTGGGCTCACGGAACCATGTGATGGGGCTGCAGATCCCCCAAGGGAAAGTGGCAATTTTCGGGGGTTGTCCGGGCCATTCAAAAGCATTAGAAATCTTCGCTGCAGAGGTCGCTGCAGCGTCGCTGCAAAGGGATCATTCAATCGCCAATAACGTCATGCAGCAGAAGGGATCATTCAGTATGCCAGGCAAGCGCAAATAGTATTCTGACAATTTCTGGGCGCAGGCGATGCGGCCGCGAAGGGGGTGGTGGAATTGCGCAGCGCAGGCGAAGTCTGATATCTGCGATTGCCTTGTCATTCACTGTCTTTCGTGGTGCGTGGTTTGTGTTGAGATTACGACACAAAGTCCAGTAGAGTGTATCATACTGTTATCATCATCGCATGATCATCGTCATCATCAAATAGTATTATTTGCTTTTTAATTTTTATTTTTAGGTTTAGTTGTCATGGGTAGACATGAGTTCGAAGTTATCGCCTGTCTGTCCAGCCAAACGCAATTCGAATTTATGAATTGTTATATTCTTATTAAGCCACCTCGTGCATGCAGTGGATGAGATGCGGTTTATTGCTAAAGATATCGCACGCAGATGTCTGTCTATCTGTTGTTCACGTTCGTGACCCCTGCGAAAACGGCTGAACCGATCGAGATGCCGTTTGGAGGACAGACTCTTGTGAGTCCACGGAACCATGTATTAGATGGGGCCAAGATCGGATAAATCCATTCGCAGCGGCGAGGATGACAAGACGGCGATGCGGCCTTTTGCCAAATTACTTTGGACACTTATTATCAGGCCTATGCAATTATCTGAAATGACCTATTATGTGTCGAGAGGGGCAGTAAAGTCTGCAGACTAACTTAGCAAGATACTAACTATGTACGCTGCAAAGTCAACTGAGAACAAACTTTTGTGGCAGATGAATCGAACGGTGTAGATTTTTCGACGAAGTTCGAAACTTTATATCAGGAAGCCGTAAACTGCGCTAAAAACTTGAAACTGTTGGCGTCATCTCCGCTGCTGATGCTGCACAACTCCGCTCAACGAAAGGTTTCATTTTGTCATCTGTTAATTAGTAGTATTAATTCAGATGTTCCGTGATGTCACGATCGCTTGTACGTTGTAGACTTCAGATATGAATTAGAAGCCTCTTTCACCAGCTTCCCAGAACCAGTTACGCTGGAGCTTTTGACAGTGAGCTTGTGCTACCGCACGTGACCAAAACAGAAAGTTAGCGACATACCTAAACATAAGTGGCAAAAACTGGTTAGTTTACAACCAAGTGTAAGGGCGACATATTCACAGCTCTAAAACCAGTGTCGTATTTAGAATTTGGAAAATGGAGCCAAGGTCAGGGAGTCAGGGGGACGGAAGTCCCTCAGCGGGTCCAGGTCCCCGGTAGGGGGCCTGGGGGACGAAGTCCCCCAGAAGCTGTAGCATATTTTTGTGCATTCTGGCGTCAGAAAAAGCAAAATTTGCATAAATTGCAGAAAATTTTGTTGGTCGACGTCCGCAAGGGGGAAGGGGGCATCGCTAATGCCCCCCGTTAAATACACCACTGTCTAAAACGGCACATATCACTTTGATAGGACTCCGCCTAGAACGTTAAGCACACCCTTACCAGCAAAGTCACGTCACAAATCATAACTCGCTGTGAATATGACCAAATAGATGGCAATTTTAGCATTAGCAGTAGAGGTTAGATCAATTAACTGCCACACGACTTCACTGGTAAGGACATGCTTAACGTTCTAGGCGGAGTAATACCAAAGTGATATTTGCCGTTTTAGAGCTATGAATATGTGGCCCTTACATTTGGTTGTAAACTGGCCAGTTTTTACAATTTATGTTTGCTGTTTTATTACTAAGATGTAATTTCGAATGTCTATACTTGCCTGTTCAAACGATTTTTAAACTGCGAAACGGGTCACGTAAAAATATGGCCATTTTTAAATTTTTAAAATAGCGGCCGTCCGCCATCTTGGATTTCTAAATACTCAAACTTTTAACTGTCGATAGGATTAGCTGGATGAACCTGTATCATTACACCAAATTTCGCAGCGACAAGTCGAACCGTTGCTGAGATATAGCAAGTCAACTGTTATCAAAATAGCGACCGTTCGCCATCTTGAATTCTTAGGAATTCAAATTCTTAACTGCCGATACGGTTCACAGGGCAAATATGCACCACATTGCCAAATTTCGCGCCCATGGCCGTTTTTTTATTTTTCAAGATGACGGCCGTCCGCCATATTGGGTTTTTTAAAGTTCGAAATTTTAACTGACAGTACCTTTCGGAGGGCCAGTATGCGTCACTGTGCCAAATTTCGCGCCAATTGGTCAAACCTTTGCAGATATATGGCTTTATCGATTTTTCAAGATAGCCGCCGTCCGCCATCTTGGATTTGTTATACGCCTGTTTGGACCATCCACAAAAAGTATTTCGTCTTTGTCGCTGTGCAAAATTTGGGTGGAATCGGTGCAGTATAGTTTCGATAATATGCAACTTTTACTCTTTTAAGCGTTAGGCTTGAAAATGCATATTCATGCCCATTTTGTTTGTATTTTAGGGTAAAAATGGGGAAAAATCAGACGTTTTGTACTTTTATCCCTCTAGGAATGCAACAACCTTGGACTGACATCCTGTGAATCAAACAACGTAAAAATCAATTATCCGGTTTAGTCCCAAACGCGAGCAAAATTTGGGGTCACAAAAAGGAAAAAACTAAAAACCACGCGAGAGTGATATTTCACCATTTGCGCAACGCCCCCCAGTGAGGAGATCGGTGTGAATTTTGGCATGCAGGGTCATATCGACGACTTAATCACCCATGCCACATTTTGTTGAATCGATTCAGGGGTTTTGGAATTCTGATACCCCCAATTTTGCCATTTTCCATAAGAATAGCTGGTCGCCCTTGTACAACAGTGTTACACTGTGATGGAAGCCGATAACAGTGTTTTGTGTGTTATGGCCACAGGAAAACATTTCCAAAAATATTCAGAGAATGGATACTAAGTTGCCAAAAAAATAATGAGGCTCAACATAGACTAACCCACATAAACTGCGGTGTGTACTGTCTCGAAAAACGACACCATTTTCGGCCACACGCAGTGCATAAGATGCGGCCTATTGCTACAGTTGTCGCACGTAGCGTGGTCTGTGTGTGTGTGTCTGTGTATTGGGCACACAGGCGAGCTGTATAAAAATGGCGGAACCGATCGAGGTGACGTTATTAGATGCGTCAAGTTCGGACAAAGTTATTCGTAGCCGCGATGAATGACAAGTCGACGATGCGGCCTTTTGCCAAACTTCTTTGGTCAGTCTTCGAATTACTAGGTCAAAAAATAACCGTTTTTTTGAAAGGGGACGTTTTCTGTGTCACATTTTAGTCGCATTCACCGTCAGTTTAAAGGGTTATTCGGCGCTGTCACTGTTGACAGAGACATGAGCAGATGCTGGATTACTGGGAGACGCGCGCGCGGCTCCGTCAACAGATGAAAGACACGTTTGACAGCTGCGGTAAGACAAACCACGACGTCTTTTGCTTCACACACACACACACGCACACCATGTCACGACGGTTCACGGACGTTTCCGGAAAGTCACTTTGCCGGAAAGACTTTTTCCGGAAAGGCGCTGTGAGGAAATGTCACGTCGACCTGCCACGACAAACCACTCCGTCACCGAGAACACAGTCGGTCGCTGGACCAGCTCGGCCGCCGTGACGGTCGACGCGGCACAAGTCGTCGTGGTGTGACGGCCAGCAGTCGACCAGCAGGCGGTCGGACACTTCGGGCCCGTCTCTAAGAGACGACATGTTGGGGCATAGCGTGGGTGTGGGAGGGCGTTGCGAAGTCGAGCCTAAACGGCCGCTAGCCAATAAAATTGGATCTGATATGACAGCTTTTCGTAATCCGTATTTAGTTAAATCAGTAAATTTGAAATTTAGACCTACAACTCGAATGAGGGCTCGTCTGTCTTTATTAGTGTTCTGAATGTTTGTCTTATTTGGGCCTACGAGTTCACGCATGATATATGATGTCACTTTCTCTTAAACCGTCTTAACCCAGAGTTCCAAAGTGGAGACAGTGACGTAGTCTGTGACTATAAGAGATTCGATGCCAGGCTGGCTAATCGATCACTCAAAGTGCCCGAAAATCATGAACTAAAAATGGTCGGTTAGCCAATGTTGTCAATTGGCGTACAATAACTGTAGTGACACTGATATCGGTGATTAATAGCAGACCGTCAGGTGATGACATTGTAGAACGACCGTCACGGCTGAATGACGTTCAGTTAATAGCATCCAGCAGTCACTCCTTGCTCGTACTGTTCAACAAAAGATCCGACGAAAGTCAAAGCAGTATCATTTTCAGGTTCAGAGGTAACGTGGTTTACCTTTTTTCTTCGTTACTCGTTAATAATAATTTGTTTAACCGTAATGTTAATTTTAGTTTCTACAGTGTACAGTGCTACCGTTAGTTTTAGTCTTTTAAGTAACTAACTAAGTAAGTAAAATTTAATAGTCAGTATAATTCAGTTGTAGAAATAAGACATAGCCACAAAGCAACAGATTATATAAAATCAAGTACAATCCAGGAGTACGAAAACACAGTTAACACGCTTTTACTGTTACCAGACAAAAGACCATTGTTATGCGTTCAGCGACGCAATGAAAATCGTTAAAATCATTGGAGAAGTCAACTAGAAAACATAGGCTGTCGTATCGACATGCAGACCCACGGTAGCACAGCGGCGTATTGGGATGCGGAATACAGGCCATGGTCACTAGTAAACGTGCGAGTCGTGACGGTGTTTGTAACTGTGTGACCTTGACCTTTGACCGTTTGACTTCTGGATCAGTGCGTACCGACTGCTATAGAGTATACGTGGACCAAATTTGGTGTTGATAGTTCATGCTGTTTTCCTGTTAGAGATCAGACAAACAGACGGACAGACAAACAAACAAACAGATGCGACTGAGCGCTTTGTCTACGCCAGCGTGGGTAATAATACTACATTGTGTATATTTAGGCCTAAGTACTTGTCACACTGACTACACTCAACACAGCGATTTGTCACGCACTAAAGGTAAGTAAGTAAGTAAGTAAGTAAGAATATTTATATAGCGCAGAAAATCAGTACGGCTTCGCGAACTCGTTACTGAGCGTTGGGCCCGGAGCTGAACCCGGTGTACAGGCAGTGAGCCCGCAGGTGACTTATTATAAGTCATCCACCCAGCGGTATAGGCTGCCATTACTTTCCACCAGGCCTGCGGTTACGTTTCCAGCCGCAGAGCATCACCGCCCCGTGGCCGGTATCAATTTATACTGCTTGGTGACAGAGGCACATAGGTGTGAACAACTTGCCCAAGGTTGTTACTCAGCTTTGCCCCGAGTAGGATTTGAACCCACGACCTGTTGATCGCAAGTCCAACGCTCTACCCGTTGCGCTACCGTTGCGTCACGTACTACGCAAGTAAAATGGCCTACTTCATCGCTATAGGCCTACTGTCTCGTACATTTGTGGCTGTTGTTGTCGCCTTTCGGTGTAAAGTAATATAAAAAATAAACTTTTATTGTTGCAGAAATAAAAAGTTTGGAAATCGGTAAACGAAAAATGCTTAGATAATAAAAATGGTTCAAAATCGTGACTTTTTTCCTCAATGATAGAAAATTAAATCGTTTCGAACGCACAGAAGAACTATGCTAAAGACTGACTGCGGTAATTAAAGTGCTGAAGATCTATGCTAGGCCTAGATGCAGTCGGGCGATATTTTAAGATTTTATAGATACAGTAGGCAAATATTTTATATTTCAAAGCATACATGTTGTGTGTAGTTGTATTGTCGTTGTATATTTTCCAGTTCTGTTCCAGGATTGAGCGCTTGTTGCCGCTGTGGTTTTACAGTTGAATGGAGTCGTTTTGAGAACTTTGCGCCGCTTGTTGGTCACCAGATTATTAACGATCCGCGATGTAGTCAGTATGAAATTACAGGACTCGAGCCCGCCTGCAACTATTACGTCCGAGTGTGCGCCGGCAACATCAAAGGCTTCGGGCCACCTAGCGCTGCGTTGGTCGGCATTCCTTCGAGTAAGATTATTTAGCCCGCCAGGCAGGCATTGCCGGCAGGCTTATATTTTACTGACGACTTTTTTTAAATGTCGCCCGTCTATTTCGACAACGGGTGATTTACCTTGTGATTTACCTTGTGCAGCTTCACCGGCAGACGATGCAACCAGCAAGGCCTAGGGCTCAGCGGACTAGTCCATGAAAAAGCCCATCCGGTTGTCCCTGATATGGCACAATCTAGACTTGAATGCATTGATGCTGGATGCATGCACCGTCCGTTGGTCCAGCAGATTCCACCTACTAATTGCACCGGGTCTTAACCAGTTTGGACGTATGACCCCTAGTACCTTTACTATTTGTATCCAAGATAAAAAGCTTATGAAGTGAAATACTACTAAACCCTCTAAACATTTTGAAAACCTCGATAAGATCCTGTCTATTTCTTCTCTCCTCCAAGGGTGCACGGATCGCAACGCGGATTGTTGCGTTGACACTGCCGATGAAAATATTACGACGGCTAAAATTTGGTGAACTTCGGTCAAGGAACGTTGCCATAGCAACCAATTTTGTGGCGCGAAACGGCGACAAGTTGGCATGAAACGCCTTCATTTAGTTCATTGTTTTGCTGGCATTTTACAACGGTTGGAAAAATCGCAAAACCTGTACCGGACAAGGTACGTTCTAATTGTCCGGCACATGTCCCCCTCCAAAGTGCCCCTTCCCATGGAGGATCTGGACCCCATTTAGGCCTAACATATGATTCCTTTGACCCACAAGAGTGAGCCCCCAGGTTCAGCCGTTTTTTGCATAGCTCACCCGTGTGTCCAACACAGACACAGACAGACACACAGACCACGCTACGTGCGACATCTGTAGCAATATTTCGGCGATATGAATGATCCCGCAAGAAAGGTTCACGTGGCAAGTTCAGACAAGTCACAGCGAAATGTAAACGGGCCTTTAACAACGCCGAATTTAGAGAAATTGTAATATTGTATTGAACATTATGGACATGAAGACAGGAAATCATACACACACATCGGTTTGCAATCAATCAATCAAGTTATCGTTCAGGCCTCCACGACGTTTACGTCATGGATTGGAGCATATTATTCACCAGTTGCTGCACTGAGAACTCAACTCAGATCCTCTAATCTATTCCGTCATTGTCCACTCCTGCAATTTCCGCCATCCCGTTATGTAGTTTAAGACTTTCGCACAAGGAAGGAAGTGCTAATTAAAAAGTAGCAGGTTATTACGCGAGCCGCGTTTAATAGAAAGCGTAATGTGACGGTCTGGCGTCCGTTTGTTCGTATGTCTGTCTGTCCTGTCACGGTCACCGTGACTTACCAGGGGCAGCATGCGACGTGGCCAGCGTACATTTCGGCCCAACAGTAAAGAGAACCAACATACCTGTTGCTAATTCGTCGACGATGTTGTTCACATAAGATGGTCCATACTTAGTGTCATCGTCATATCGACTCACGTTAGCACGTTTTAGTAAAAAAATCACCCATATTATTTCACACTCTTATGACACATTTTTGTTTCCTTTCCTGAAAATTTGGGTTATAACGCATACAAGAAAAGCAAAAATGGCAAAAACGTGCTAACCTTTGTTAATACCTTCGGTCTTTAATTCTATTTTGTAAAGAAACGAATCAGTGATGTACTTGGCCTAACAGTAACTGTTGTGATCTGCTATGGGAACAGATTGGAGAGAACTGGAAGGCATTAAACCGCGCTGGGACAACCAAGTCCGCGTGCTCGATGACCTCCTTGCAAACTTGAAGAACTTCAGTACCTCATACGATTCTGAAGGTATGCTGGTATTTATAGATTGTATCTAGATCACCTACAGTGTAGGCTACCGTAGGTCGTCTCCATTATTGAATTGTTATACGGTATAAAGTACGTCGTGTTATAGCCAAACGTTTATTTATACAGATTTATTACCGACCATGTTAGCCGGGAAGGAATGGCAATTGACAGCATCCGTCTGTCCGTCCGTCCGTCCGTCCGTTTCCACTCTATCTTTTAAGCCGACTGACATTTGAAGTTGCGTTTTGTATGTGTGTGGGACACGATCATAGGTCGCCTGGTATTGAAAGTCAAGGTCATAAGGTCAGTGTCCAGGGCGTATAGGCGTGTGGTTGTGTTGTATTGTCGATAACGCGATATAGGAAATGTTTAGCGTGCGCTGAGAAGCTTCGTCTACACCGCACTGAACCACAGACTGAAAAACAACGTAAAAAACTGAAATCAACAAGTCTCAGCTGCCACTACAGATCCGCGCGATGCGGTGCTTCACGCCACCCGTTCTGTATACCTCTGCACTGTGAGAGAATAAAAATTGGCCGTCGTGGCTATGGATGTCTGAGTCGTCGGGCATTCAATCACATTACGGTGCTCACTGTGTTAATTGCAGACGATCAACCACTGCCCAGCAGTCCCGGACAAATTTCTGCGCATAAGAACGCGATCAAAAGAGGACGAGGACTTCAAAATTTCTTCTCATCATCAGGAAGGTTTCAGCGGTCATTAAAACGGTAAAAAAAACTATCACATGCGCTTTGTCTAAGTGTAGCCATTTTAGTAATTTTTTTACATGTAATAATGACAGCTATAGGTCTACGCTGCATGCACATATGAGTATTTTTCACACATATATTTGTATTTTTAGGCCGCATCGCTGACACTCAGTGCATAAGATGCTATTGCTACAGACCTGTCTGTCACTGTGTCTGTTGGTCACGTTCGTAAACCCTGAAAAAACGGGTGAACTGATCGAGATGCCGTTTGGGGGCTGACTCATGTGGGTCCAAGGAACCTTGTGTTAGATGGGGGTTGAGATCGGACGAATCCATACGCGTCTGCGAGGGGTAACACAAGTCGGCAATGCGGCCTTTTGCCAAATTACTTTGGACACTTTTTCTCTGATTACTGGCGCCATGTACTTTCATCTGCCTTTGTGGCCGAATAATTAACGCATTCGGCCGCCATGTCCAGTAGAGCGTGTCGCGCTCAGTGGCCAGGGTTCGATTCGGCCCGGGCGCGTCCGCCTACCAAAGAATTATTTCTAATAATTCCTATGCATATGATTAACAGGGAGTTAACCCGGGCAGGTAAGAGGGTTCGACAGTGTCCTCTATAAACTGTGACCGTTGCTGATGCCTTGATTAGCAGCGTCAAGTTGTCATGTTGTCAGCCGCGTTGACGTGAGAGCCGAAGCAGATAGATGTGACTAAGTCTCCTGGCTGACGCTGCAGAAGTGTCAATCAGGTGGCCGGGCGCTGAACGGCAGATCGGTGGGGCTGGCAGTGCACTGAACAAGTGCCAGTCCGGGCTTAGTCAGACAGTAGGCCACGCCTAGAGGGGGCGCGTTTAGAAATACCTGACAAGCTGCTCAAGCCTACTTTCCCTCCTTCACCCTACACAGCGCTCACACCACACACCTATCAACTCCCCTCATCTCCCTGGGCTGGCACATTGAACCGATTCAGAAGGCCTCAGCGCTGGGGTCCAGAGTAGGCTGGACCCCGGCCTGCAAAGAATGAACGAACGAACGAACGAAAACGCCATGTACTTTCGCGGTTGGTCAAATTATGAAGCAGCAAGATCTGCCATGGCTATGGATAATGGATGCCTGAGTCGTGCACATAGCAATGATCAGTTATGAGGAGTCGAAAAGCAGAAACAAAACAACAGCAGAAGGATGATAACTAGAGGGCACTCGGTAGTGCGCATACCTCCGCCACAGCAGATGCACTGACCCAGACCCTGACCCTAACCTTCCAAAACTTAACCAACTCTTCTATGGGTACATAATCTATCTATTCCTCCAAATTTGATGAACATTCACTCGTATTTTTGAGTTATTCTGTTTACAAAGAGACAGACAGCCAACAGATTACCGCCACCTACCTGTGGCTTATGTAATAACAGCGATGATGATGCAGTTGACGGACGATCAAACTGCCGATGGCTGTGTGTAGCGGAGTGTACGTGGCTGCGGTAGTTCACCTCGAAGAACGAGTGCTTGTCACCGACGACGGTCGAGTTCCGATGGTTGAGGTTGATGACACAGTTTCAGTCAGTGACGCCAGCCTCATGAGCGACTATTACTGGCTGCTGAAGGTCGGTGCGCACTGGTGTCATGACGATCTGTTGCAGCGTGACGAAGCACATTCTGATACTCTACATGTTCGCCCCAAGCGTCTCCATTATAGAACCAGGACGTGCTACCGAAACTTCTCCCCGTGGGCATAGCACAACATAATTAATTTGGCACAGCAGTTAAGAGGCTAAGCTACTGCAGAATTATATTTTTGTTCAACATGGGATTACATTTTATTTCGGCGGTCTTCTTACAGACCTTCAAATACACAATATGCACAAACACTACACAAACAGTTACCCACTTCGAGTCTTCGACGGCAGTCGCGCGAATAGGGTGTTGGTATGCAGTTAGAATCACCAAAATTGACGTAGACATCGTCCACCATGATTCCTGGAAACCAATTTATTTTGGGTCAAGAAGTCAAAAAGTCAAAAAACATTGCTGGCGTGGGTCATGGCGCTGTCGTGAGTGCTGGCTTATTCTAGTTTTTAGGTGGACTCATCGTCCGTCCGTCCGTCCGTCCGTCCGTGCGCAGTAACGACAATTTGCGAGGCAGGCGAAATTGTTTTTTCAGGTAAATACGGTAAAGCAAATTTTACGAAATTTAAACACAACTAAGTCGATCGGTAAGGCGGTGAAAACTTTTGGAACATAGTTTTGAAAATTGTACCGTAAGGGGTCGTTTTTCCCAAAAAAAACGCAAAAATGCCTCAACAAATTTCAACGTCTTGCGACTTCAGACCGCCATAACTCCGCAATGATTACAGACCCCCCCCCGAAACTCACTGCCAAAATAGTCCTCTACGGGATGTCTAGTTTCCATTTTACCGTTAAAATCAATTCCAAATCATTCCACTGAGAGGTACGCGGCGTACAAGAAACTTACTTCCCAAAAATTTGCGGCGTCGTTTGATGTCCGATTTGGGTAAACCACGCACGCCGCTGTGCTGCCTGGCGACCGATATGGAAGAAAATCTGACTGAATTGGAAACTGAAAATAAGTAACACGGTATATAACGCTGACATCAGTTAGTCGCAGGCACGTGACACTAGGCATCGTCGAATGCAGGAAGTGAACAGCTTGTGCAGAGATAGCGGACCGTTCCGACCGAATACCGTCTTGTGTGCATTCCACACAATATCGCCATCTAGTTGTTTTTGTCGAGTATACGTTGTTGAGTGAGGGCTTTCTAGTTCATTTCTTCTGGGCATGTTCGGTGCTACCCTCTAGCGATTCAGAGTGTAAGTACATCACCTCGTAACGTGCATCCGTAGTCATAAAAGAACAATTTCCTCCTTTTACCTTGAACTTTGACCCATGACCTTGACCATCGAACTTGACCCGAATAGTGTCATGATGAATCAACGCGCCAAATGTCTCGGCCAAAGGTAGGTCACCTACTTTAGAAGTTTTCATCAGGACACACAAACACATACCCGACCAACTACTCTGTTTGGACCACTATAGCGGTCTGTAATGGCAGATAGAGGTTCGCTGACACGACTGGCTGTTCTGTCTGACAAACGTGATCCGCATATTGGCTGCTGGTTTAATGTGAGACTTCGTGCCGGCTAGGTTGCGTGCACGTGGGAGGACGTTCAGCGATTAAGACGTAAACTGGAAAGAAATTGCAGCCCGGAAACGCTACAGTTTCGATGCCGTCTTCTACAGGCAGTCTCGCAACTGCAGGTGTGTATAACACTGTATAGACATTACGCACTCGATGTAAACATTTTATGATTTGCAAGTATTTCACGTGAGTAGTCGGTTGAACCATAATCTTAACCGAATCCTAACAGCCACCGTCCAGCATGTGGAAAACGTATATGGCCCTTAATTTCAACTGTCTTATCGAATATGAAGGATTTTCCAAGGCCACGAGCAGTCACGTGCACTGTTAAAGTGAATGGTGCAAGATACAAGATAAAGACGTTATCACAGCAGACAGACCACTAATAGGAAGTGATAATATGGCCTGTCAAATTGCGCCATTTCCGATGACCTTGAGTGACTTTCGAGGTTATTTACCTATTGTTAGACTTTTCAAGTGCGATTTTTCGTAAACAGCTGTACAGCAGTCGACAATATTTCAACCGATATAGCGCGTCGCGCGGTCTCTCTGCGATAGATGAGCTTGTGTTGTTACATGCGTAAATCAGTGAAGGTGTTCTATTGTGTTCTGCTTTACGGTGATCGTTGTCATTCGTTATCTGGTACGTTTTGGTACACGCAGTCGGTCGTCGGGCTGACAGATCTCGGACAGTTTCATCGACAGCCGTTCGCCGACTCAACCGGAAGCGTCATATTCGTTGCTGTTCGTCACGTGATAGACGCCAAGAACGTGAACAAGAACGCGTACGTCCGTTGGGCGGCCGTTGACAAGATACAGTCGTCGTTGTCGCTCGGTCTCGCCTTCGACAGCGACACAACCGCCTTCGACATCGTGGCAACGGCAGTCAAAGTACGTCCGCCCGAAAATATACTTCACTCTCTTCTAAACAAATAAGTATACTAGAAACGCACAAGCGTCTCACACTAAAAGTACAGCAAACTGGAAGAAGCCAGCGCTTACAAGAGTGCAAAGACCTACGCCGGCACTTTTCTGTGACTCGTGACCTTGACCTTTGACCTTTTGATCCCCCAACAAAATGGTTTTCCAGGACTCATCATGGAACATTTCTGCGTCAAGTTTGATGATCCTATTCCTAGATGCATCGGTTTTTGAGATATAGTGCGGAAAAACAAACAGTCACACAGACAAATGATGGTAAAAACCCTTCCTCTACGACTGCCTTGGGCGAGGGTAACAATTTACGGAAAGCATGAAAACATTGTGCAGCCGTTAGAAAACAACAATGAAAACAACAACAAAATGATGATGATGACTGTCGTGTTATGGTGATGGCCAAATATACGTGATTAATGTTGTTCTCAAATGCTTGTCCGACATTCTCTTCAGAAGCAGTTTACTATGGTCGTGTAACTATTGTTGTGCCACACAATCCTGTCGCGTTGAAACTTATCATATTGTGTAGCTTGTACTTTTTTGCTGCGCATGCCTGCAGCGTTGGTATAGGCCTATATTTGTTTCATTCGAGGCCGACGGAAACCGACTCCGTGCTGTACTGCGCAGGATCTGATCAAGTTCCCAGGAACTGGAGTCCGAGGATTGCCGAAAGGACTTTACCTTGCCTACTTGAAGCTGTACAGCAGTGTGGATCGTATTTGCATCGCGACTCCACATAACTCACCGGATATCCTGCCGCATGTCAAGATCAGAGACTGTCCGAACGTTACTAGGTCGGTTGGTTGGTTCGTCGCCTGCAAATATTAGATCTCACGGCTGCTTTTTCTCGGATCCGTCAGTGTGCGTTGTGAATAAGATATTAAAGAACCTTATGTTAATGCATTGCTGTTATTCACTTTAAAGTTTGTTTGAATGTTAACTTGTGATACGTGTAAAAATGGTGAATAGGCTGTTAGGTTCAAATGTGAACTGTTTACACGGAATCTGAGATATGTGGGTTCCCTTCCGTCCTGGAGACACCTCTACGTACTGTGTAGTACTATAGTTTATTATTTTATTTATTTATTTGTTTGCTTTATAGTAACAAAAGTGAAAAATTTACATCAGAAAAACATCAAACGAGCATTACAGCGTCTCTGAAGTTAGACCTTATGGCGGTATAGAAATGTGTGTATTATTATTATTGACAGCAAGGCTCAGTAGAAAAGCACTAACAGGTGCCCTTGAAATAAAGCACACCAAACTATGTTAAACAATAAGCGCAATACAAATGTATAGCTAAGAATTGAGATCTACGCAACACCACACAGTAGAAAAAAACACAAATGATACCTAGTATTAAAAACACATATACAGATAGAAAGTTACAAATAAAATATTTAACCAGTGGAAAACGTAAGGTAAGCAGAAAAATCAATTTTTTAAGTGAAGTCTTAAAGCGCTTAAAAGAACTAAAATTAATAATATCAGTTGTGCACAATGATATATGCACATTCTCATATGAGAAGTTCTTATAGATGTATGTTGAAACAGGTTTTTCATCGTTTTCTTAACTAACGTCATTTTGCTTGATTGTGTTGTGGTTATTTTTTGTGTGTCTGCATATAGTTTGTGTTTTATTTAGTTTTTGGGGGTTTGGCTGTCAGCACTAGTCGCCTGGAATGACCTGTTATGTGTCGTGTAGGACATGAAACACTACTTACTTAATCACTCCTCTCTCACTTAGATATGTGATTACGTGCTCAGTCTCTCAGTGTGTAATTACCGTCCGACGCTATGCTAGCGCAGTATATGCTGTCATCGTGTGTCTGTCTGCATCTAGTTTGTGTTTTATTTAGTTTTGGGGGGTCCGTCCGTCACAAGTCGATGTTCTACCAAGACAGCTAAACCTAGTATCACGCAAACAACGCCATACGATAGCCTAGGGACTCTGGTTTTCTGACGCCAAAATTTTGGCGAAATTCCGCAGGGGTCACTCCCAACGGGGGCGCCAAATAGAGGTGGGGTAAGTTTAGAAGCGGCGATTTTCAACCAATATCTCGCATTATCTCAGAAACGGTGCAAGATAGGGACATAGTTACTATGGAACGCTAATAGGAACTTGTATGTTTTCTAACGATTGTTGTTATTTCTGGTGACCTTGAGTGACTTTAACTACCCCAAACCACCCAATTTTCGATATTTTGGTAGGTAGGTTGACGATAGCAAGTGCTAGTCCACGGATGACAATTCACCTTTGAAAGGGGCGTCGTTAAGTCACGTGAACCGTTTAAATTTTGGTGGGCACCAACCATATATCAAGAACGGCTGTTCGTCTCAGACGCTGTGAACTTAGTTCGCCGGTGAGTGTCATAAACTTCTTATGGTCGTCGGACAACTGTTGATCACACCCACCGTCGAGATCTGTATTCAGCAGCTAGGCCGCGTAGAAGAAATGGTTTGATTACCATACGATGCGATACGGAATATTTAGCATGCGCTTAGCCACTGCGTCACGCGGGTCTGTCAGCGGCGGTGGAGACTCTTGTTCCTGTATTGATTTAAATTTTTGACAAGTTCTAATGATATACATTATGCTTTATACCTGCGATTTGTATAACTGACTGCAGAGCTGAGTGGAAATGGATTCATGAGGTTTCAATGGGCCAGCAATCACAAGCTCCACATGATTTCAAGAATCAGTTGACAGCGGCTTGCAAGCACTTGCTCAACAAACTGGGTGAGTAGCAAGTAGTCTAGGGCAGACTAGGGCGCACTGGTGTAGGTAGGCTTTAGAGTATCATAGGCCTAGTTTACATCATAGTTGTAAAACATAGATTTTTGGGGAAATAAAAGCATGTTTTATACTTCAATAAAAACATAAAAAAGAATAAAATCATGTCCGACATCAGTTGTGTTATTTGCAGTTTGAGTACTGAGTTAAAGAGCTACAGAGACTTATCAAGCATCTTATAGTGCATAGTAATTGTGTTTGTCTATGTGAATTGTGAAGCTATGCGAAATATGATTACCTAAAAAAGATTAAATAATATTTTTGTAATTAACATAACAGCAGTTAATTTTAAATTAGCATTTAACATCAAAATAAATAATTATTCTGATTACATATGAAT
>Ga0209780_1000233_pt1 | contig 27577 bp, 13 predicted proteins | sample WorMetexBAHAMAS2_FD_187384 | JGI IMG/M metagenome (GOLD analysis project Ga0209780, IMG submission 187384) | Marine gutless worms symbiont microbial communities from Max Planck institute for Marine Microbiology, Germany - Inanidrilus exumae... | ecosystem: Host-associated > Annelida > Digestive...
GGGTTTTGGAGTTCTGATACCCCCAATTTTGCCCTTCTCCATAGGAATAGCTGGTCGCCCTTACAACAGTGTAAGCACTACCGTGCTACACTGTGATGGACATTGCATTTGATACTGTTATTTTTGTCTGCAGGCTGTAACTATGGATTCATGTGTTAATGTTCAAAAATTTTAGCTGATTATGAATTTGTTACTGATTCACTTTTTAATTAATTTTTTTGCCAGTAACTGTATGGTAACAAATTTTTAACCTGGTCTTCTTTGTATTTGTTGAATTTTTGCAAGATTATACGATACTTTTAATAATTTCAGTATGATTTAATGCAAGCACCATTAATACGATTTACACATTAAATGTTATTTTTTTGAAATTACTTAGTATCAATACAGTTATTAAAAGCATTCAGTTAATCAGTCTTATTATTGTAATCAAATGCAGTTGTGAGTTGTGACGTATGTTTTCTAAGTGAAACGTTGTTTGTGTACTAGTGCCTTATGCTTGGGATGAACCGACTGCATTGCCACACATAACGCTGAAGGTGCAGAGTGGCACTGGTGCCACATATGACATGAACACAGTCGGCGACGGCGAAAAACTCTACTACGAGAATTTCATTTACATTGCATTCACTCATACTTTTAGAAGGTGCTTCTCGCCTTTCACGTCAAAACAAATTTTTACTGATAAATTGAGGAACGCGCAATACAGATTTTTGTGCCCTCACCACCCGACAATGTCGTCGAAGGCATTATGTTTTCGGACTGTTCATTGACGACGTTTGTCCATTCGTTAATCTGGACAGATCTTGTTACCAGTTACCATGATATCTGATAAATGGCTTGAGTAATTTCGATGAAACTTACAGGGATATTTACTAGCCCCCCGTTGATGACCTGATTACATTCTGGAGTTTAAAGGTCAAGGTCATAACAGGCTGTGGGCATCTAAATCCATCTTCTTGTTTTTTATACAGCTGCTGCAAGGCATAACATCTACCCATGTGTCCAGATGGCACTGCTAATCTGTGTCAAAATGACTGAATGCACCGTGAAATCATCAAAGCTTTTTAAATGCTTTTTTCCTGCTACGCGGTGTCTCTGTCATTCTGGTTTTTTCATCATGGTGTCATTTGGGTAGGGTTACCATCAGTCGGAATTCTGAATGACCAATAACTTTCTGTAATCCAGAAAGAATGTGTGGTTAGTGTGGAACACTTATAGGAAGTCGTATGTTGTCTGTTGCAACCGCCATAAGTTGTTGATGACACGGAAAAGTTAACTTCATTTGCAGCACTTGACTATAACTGTCGCATACAGGAATAATAGTTGTGACAATTTCACAGACTGTTGTTATTAACATTCATATGGAATTAACTTGGGATAACTTCAAAATGGTACAGAGCATAATCCGGTTTCTGTGTGGTAGTTGAATTTCTTATCTCTTCATCAAATATGTGTACTTTGTGATCATATTTTCTTGCTATAATATTGTAATTTGGTTTGCATTTTGTGGCTTATTTCAGCTCCTACCAAGGTTCAACAAGTCCCAGCTTGCCAGGCTACAAGAGCTTCTTTGAGTCACAGCAGCTTGTGCTTGACGTCGTTGATAACAGGGTTATCTTGAAGAAGAAGGTTTGTCTACACCGTGCCTTAAAACTGGATTCTGTGACATTTTCAAATAACGTCAACCAGTATGGTCCACTGTCAATAGTTTTTGCTACAGAGAATCTCTGAACTCTTTGGCGATTCTGTACACCAAACAATGTTGATATTCGTCTCATGATGAACAGGAATCCTGTATTCTTTACCACGTGACACTATTCTAGCGTGGTATGTGATTTCGTCGTGTGTGTCTGTCTGACAGTCAAAAGCCGACAAAAACCAAAACGGCAAAACATAGGATCCCGCAAACAACGCCCAGGGACTCTAGTTTTTTATGCCAAAAATATTGGCACAAATCCAACGGGGTCACCCCCAACGGGGGCGCTAAATAGTGATGGGGTAGGTTAAAAGTGGCAATGTTCAACCAGTATCTCGCTATTATCGTTTATTGCGCCAATAAGCAGCAAACATACATACACAATTACACATACAAAATAACACACACACACACACACACACACATTCAAGATCTCAAAAAGGATGCAAGATAGGGACATAGTTACTATAGAACGTTAATTGGAACTCATATGCAATCTATCGAATGGTGCTATTTCCAGTGACCTTGAGTGACCCCTAACTACCCAAAACCACCCCATTTCTGTCACAAGCCGGCACTGTATGAAAACGGCTGAACAGATTGAGCTTGTTTTTGGCACAAAGGCTTCCACCGTCTTATCCTACTGTGTTTTTGAGGCGAATTCGAGTATCTCCAAAATTAGGGTACTTACTATGGAACTTTGTCTTAAACTCTGGACTTAGAAAATTTTGCAACTGCATGTGGATCATCTCGGGTGCTGTCACCTTAGGTGGATGGTCAGTGTGATAAACTGGTGATGGTCGTCGATTACCAATTTATTACACTGACCGTCCACATCTATGTACAACACAGTGGGCCTGAGGCACCGCGTCATGCGGGTCTGTCAGTGGCAGCGGAGACTTGTAAGACATGGAATACACCAGCACGTTTCCTTTCTTGTGCTGTCCATTTTCAACCATGAGTCTTAGTACACACAGAGTAGTTTATTCATTTGCTTTTGTTTTATGATGGCATGGATAGGAGCCAGGAAAGCGTTCGCAGCTGTGGCGGATGTCCAGTGGAGGCATGCTACAACATGAAGGCTCGTCTGCTCCACGAGACCCCCACAAGTCGGTGACTTCCAGTGCAGCTGCAGTGAAGTCCAGCAGACCGTCAGTCAAGTATGTTCTCGATATCAAGGACATTGCACTGCAGCCTAACAGAGAAGTTCCACTGACTCTTCGCAAGCCGGATGAACGACGAAAGTCGACTCAGATTTGGCAGTTTAAGGTTTGCCATTGCAAATGTGCACCTGTGTGATTTTTGTCTTGATTATATTACTGGGCACATTGATACTTTGTTTTGATATTATATTAGTTCAGTATAATGGTGAGTAAGTGAGTGTCTAATTAGATGTCACTTAGTGAGGAGAGTTTATAGTAAGAGTCTGTAGCATGTGGGTACTGGCATCGGAAAGTGACGTGAAGGTACCACTGTGCCTCTGTCAGGATTCTGGTGGAGGATGAAGAGAAAGTAAGACCAGGCCACTGATGTTGAGGTCAGTGCTTTGAGTCCTTCAATGCTTTGAGTCTGTTGGTTGGGTGACAGGTAGACTTATCCACAGTGCTTCTGATCTGGAACAACTGGAGGAAGAAAACTGAGGAGGAACATCTAAATACCCAGTTTTACCTCCAGCTAACCCAGTTTCACCTGGAAAATGACTATTAAATGGAGATTGTTGTAACTTTAACAGTTAAACTGATAGTAATGACAACTCTAATAGATTTATTAACAATACTTTTTATTAGCAACAAAAGCTGTGAAACTAATGGTTGCAGACATGTGTAAAATTGGCAGCACATTATTCTTTATGTTTATTAGCTTCAAGTAACTGTACTGTAAATGGGAAACAAAATTTGTTTACTGTGAGTGATCTACTTTATTGGGTAATTTTGTGCTAAAATGAATTTTCTTGAGTTACTTGCAAATTTCTTGCTGGTTTGGTTATAATAGTACACAGTTGTAATGTTTTATGTGCTAGAATGGTCAGTTGTTCTGTGGACAAACCAAGTTATGGGTTCAGTCTGCAGGCGGCAGTTTTGGACTTCATGATGGTGATGTTGCTCACATCTCACCTGCTGGTTATGTTATAGAGTTAACTGAATTCAAAATAGACTTGCTTTTACTGTTGTTTTTTTTTCTTATTATACGATACGATACGGTAGATTAACATGCGTTGAAAAGCTGACAAGATGGTTAGCTTAATTTAGCGCTTGGCATAGAAACGAGAAAATGAGGAAAAATGTGTACTATGTGTACTGTATCAGTTTTTTTATGTGTACACATGTCTCTTGCTGTATTTCTATTAGTCAGTTATTTTGTGTACCTTTTCACGTGCAATTTCCAATACACATGAGTAGTTGCATCTTTGATATATGCATTACCTTTCGTGGAAGAAGACTATCCTGTAGCAAACTTAGTTTAAAGCAACTTGAGTTTTTAAATAAATGTTGAAAAGGGTAAATAGTTCTAATCTAATGCAAAGCTGGATTTTATTGTCGTGACCAAACCTCAAGTGTTACAGTAGTCGATGAATGGTTGACATTGGCTGTGTAGGAGGTGAGGCAGTGTTAGGTCCATTGTTATTCCAGTCTTCAGCTCGAGCTGCCGCCGTTGAAGTCTTGCCTGAAATGGCTGTAGACCGACAGAAAAGCCAGGAGGGTTCTGGCGTACTGTGTGTCAAAGTGATAACTGATGGACCAACAAGAGTCCTGCAGATAACTGACGTTACACAGCAGGTACAAAATACAGTGATCCTAATTTTACACTAAAGCAGTTGGTCATAGGTGATATGACACCATGTTGTCACTAGCCACAGGTTGTCACACTCACTAGCTGCAGTAGTGCCACACGTCAACACAGATTGCCACTTAAGTAAGTAAATAACTAAAAGAAACGTGTAATGCGCCGTAGTCATTTAAGTGTAAATGAATCAGACGCACTGGGTTAGCCGTCATGGTGTGTTAAAAGCAGATTGAAACAAATGGCTTGTGAGATGCTTTCAGAATGAAGCCAGCGTTTGAGATAAATAAGTGCAAGAAGGGAGAGGTGTTTTGGGCAACAAACCATTTTGGCGATAATAATTTGGGCGACATTTCTTGGTTGATGGGTGACACTACTTGAGGATACAGCAGTGGCTGAACATGGCGAAGCATGGCGGCAGTGGAGAGGCATTGGCGCACGTGGCGTTTTAGGTAACGAGTTTCTATGTACTGTATCTGTTGTTTACTAAATGTGGTGTTGAGCTGAGTATTATGGTATTTCAGCAGTTACATGGAAAGTCAGTTGATGACTGGATGATCATTGGCAAGAAAGTTCCAAAGCCAGAACTTGCTGTGGAAGCCATGAAAGCTGAATCTAATACATCTGTAGTGGCAGAAACAGCAAAAGCACTCAACTTTGAGGTTTGTGTTTATGCAAAAAGAAACAAGTGTCCAAAGTAATTTGGCAAAAGGCCGCATCACTGTCTCATCACCCCTAGCGGCCACGAATGCATTCGTTTGCCATGTACACTGAGCAGTCACACTCGCCAGCACTAGGAGGTGAACAATGCGAAATGCACTCTTGCATAGGTATTACGGTCGGCCGGCACCTTCCCCTCAAAAGTGCTTCTGCCTGTGGGAGAATCTTGATACCCATGAAATATGAACAACTTTATTCACCTTGCAAGGTAGTACAAATGCAAACAAAAAGAGACAGAATAGAAAAGAGACGCCATGGAACAGTTTATAAGCACAATGTGATGCGGCAGAAACTGCCAAGAAGCACATAACAAAGCAATAATTAGCTATGTATGAGAAAGGATGTTAATTTTCTGCGCACCAAAGCTGAACAATTCGCACAGTTCATTCTGCGAATTTACCAGCTTGTACGGGAACGTTTCTTTCCTTTTTTTAATCAAAGTAGATGTGGTGTAAAAACCAAAATAATTTTGACATTCCGTTACAAGATCACTTATTCAGTTTTGAAAATTTTTATCAGAATTCTGGTAACAGAAAACTGAAGCGATTTATATGGTTCCTTGGGCTCACATGAGTTTGCCGCCAAATGGCATCTTGATTGGTTCGGCCATTTTTGCACACACAACAGACCACACTATGTGCAGCATCTGTAGCAGTAGGCTGCATCTACACACTACATGCATGTGATGCGGCCTCATAGCTGTTATATTGCACATTGTTATAACATGGGTGACATCAATGAGCACTGAAGCCTGCTGATGACCTGTGTGTAGTAAACTGCCCAACCTGTGTTTATGAAGCCACTCCTCGTACTGTGTTTTCATAGTGAACAGTGTTATCTACTAGCTGACGGACAGGCAGGCATTCAGTTGATATAATCTGATATGATAGCGAACATCCGCCCACCAATCCTTTTACTACAGTTGTCCATGACCACTAGTGGCAGGCAGTGAATGGAAGGGAGGAGAGGAGAGTACATATCCATAGACTTGTTTGTTAGCTGTGGTACGAATGACAACAGTATATCTTTCAGTTTCTTACTGTTTTGATTGAGCAGCTTGTGCACTATGAGCGACAAATGAAAAATAAAATAAACTCGAAAACGTAGGCAGTCGTATCGACATGCGTACCCGCGCCAGATGCACTTGATACCTCTGTGACCTTGACCGTTGACCTTTTGACCTCGGTCAGTGCATGTTGAGGTCCTGCCATGGACTATATATCCATCGACTTTGGTGCTGATAGCTCAAGCCATTTTCCTTTTAGAGCACGGATTAACAGGCAGACAGACAAACAGACGTGACTGAATGCCTTACCCCATGCTGCAGCCGGCCTAGGTAACTAGTTATTTTAGGCTCAAAGAGCCTGTCATATTATACTCTATGGGACAAAAGAACGGCCTTCACGCATTCGGCTATAACTCTACCGCAAGTGAACCGATTTGGATGAAATCTGGAACAGTGTGCGCCAAATGTTGAGGGCTGGCCCTGGCAGATTTTGAGTGCAATGACCTCTGTGTTGAAACTGGGTTTCTGTGGCCTTGATTTTATAGTTATAGTATATGAGAGGAAATTGTGTTGTTCCGTTTGCACTGTCACTTTTGCTTATATAGATGCATTTGTATCTGCAGATCGTAATGCGGCTGAACAAAGGCCTTGGTATTTCTCTGGTTGATCGTACACCAGAAGAACTGGTCTACATAATGTTTCATGATGTTGTCTTTGAGTATGTACAAGAGAATGATGAGCATTCACTGAGAGCAGATGTTTATTTACTTCAGGTTAGCTCAATGTTACTTGTACATTCCATGTGTCATAACGTTCAATGTATAAACTTGGCATTGTATGCATGTGTGTTATACTCATTGAGTAAGTAAGTAAAATACCTACAAGATAATTTATGAACCAGAGGCATTTATTGCTCTTGAAGTGGCAGGTATAGATGTCTGTTAGTTATATGTGATTTATGCTCTATAGTTATAAAATAGATTTCACTGACATGCATTATTATAGTAGAAATGTAAAAGTAGTCAGTTTTTAATAGGTTGGGAGAAGATTGTATTGAAAATTGTAAGTGATTAGTTGGCCTTTTGGCAGACATTGAAATATATCTGCTGACAATGTGAGTTGCTGTCAATGGCAATGTAGGTTGACAACCAGTTATTTGGCAGCTGCAAGCCTGTCCTGCTGTATGTAATGCCAACATCACCGCAGCGCGAGACTGCAGCTGATACAAAGCCTGCTCTCACACTGGCTATACATCGTATGCCAAGCCGCAACTGGGATGCAAATGTATTCAAGGTACATCAACAGTGTTCTGCCTTTGTGCACAGCTTACTACTATTCTTTACCTGTGGTTTTACCTTTGATTATTTTTTACCTGTGACTTTATTGCTGCAGTTTCGTGCCATAATTAGCAGTTGTGTAGCATACAACTGCACAGTTTGCCATGGTGAACACCTAAAGTAGACCGTTAGATTTGTTAGGTCGAATTTTTGGCAGTTTGCTTTGTTTTGTTACTTGTGAGTCGTATGTTTGTTTGTTGTATGTATTAGCATTTTGTCCTCTCTCTGCGGCCACTGGCGCTACAAGTGGAGGAGAAGCTGCTGTGGAGACTGCTGCTGTTCTTTGGGTTTGCTCAACAAGAGTCCGAGCTGGAAACTACTGATGAGGCTCACATTGGCTCTCAACGGTCAGTGTCATATTCCTTGCAGATGTGCCCCATATGGGCTCTGGGGCGGTAATGCACCTTCGCCGCTATATAAATTATTTGTTTGTGTGTTAAATTAACTTTTTTTTTCACTTCTTTTCTTCCTTACTTTCTTCTTTCCTTATGCTGTCTTTCTTACTTATTTACTTTCTTACCCGTTTACTTCTGACTTATCTATCGACTTTTTCCAAATAGACTTGTTCCATTTCCAGGCTGAAGGTCGTAGGAGGCGACCAAACGTGGCTTTTTATTTTTTGTGTTAATTTTATGTTGTAGCATATTTTGTTACAGATGCATGTTTGCTTTAGTTGTGTTTGTTTTCGTTTTTCAGTACTAAGCCAAGAGATTGGCTGGGAAGAACGTCTCCGAAATGACCCATTTTGTGTCCGGTGGGACGTAAAACGTAACTCAATCAACCTTGCAGATGTGTTTTTCGCTGTGGCAGATCAGTGTACAGACTGAGACAGTAACAGTAGCTGTGGTGATTGGGAAGAAATCGGCTAAAATTGCAGTCATATTTTTCAGTGACAGGTAGCTTGCAGCCAGTAGTAAGAGTATCATTGAGGGATGGGGATGTATGTTGTGGGGATGGGATGAGGAAATCGTCAAATACTATGATACAGTTGAAGATAGTGATGGAGATGTAAAGTGGTTTCTCTGTCACCATGTTGTTTAATATACTTCCCAAAGATATATTACAATAACTTCCTCGGCAGATTTTACAGTACCTGCAATAACTGTGGTGCTTGCTTCAGTGCACTGTTGTCTACGACATCGACACAGTTTAGACGACATTACTTCGGTACAATAAAGATCAACTCTATGCAAGTCAGTCTCAGCATGTTGACGTCTGCCAGGCTTCCTTCAGACCTCAAAGCTATCAAACAGTCTCTGCGATTTCCGCTTATACGCTTCGAGGATGCCAAAGTTGAATTAGGTAAGCTCTGTTACACATTGTCTTTATCTAGTGCCATGCTCTTCAATATTTGAAGTTAATGATATTGTTGCAATATAGTTTTACTTTTTGAAAGCCTTTTAGTCTTAAGCAAATTTGTTGACTTTTTAAAATTGTTGACGTTTCAAAATTAATTATAAAAAAACAAAACTGGCTTCCGTTTGTCCATGTTGCAAAAACTGCCACATTAAAGCAGCAAATGTCCAAATTTTGTCAACAAATTGAGCACACTAGCTGTCACATTTATTTTAGTAAGCAACCTGTCATAAATGTAAAACCTAGCTAATTTTGACAGTGTGCGTGTGTTATTTTGCTTTTTATCGAAATTCATTCGGGGGTTTCATGGCCACTATGGGGGGTACAATTACTTTGGCTGTTGGCTTTTACAACAGCTTGTACTATCATATCATTAGTTTGTTACAGCTTGTTGATGGAATAATTTTATGTTAACAGTTATGATAGGCTCTGCAACTGGTGTTTGTTATTGTAGATGCTTTTGTTAAACTGCATTTGTTCGAGACGACCGATTTTCTGCTAGAATCGATCCGACTTCACTACACCAAGGAGTTGAAGAGCCAGGCTGCAAAGATACTTGGTTCAGTGGACTTTCTTGGGAACCCACTCGGCCTGTTCAGTGACGTTGCAGAAGGCATGTCCGGCCTGCTGGAGTTGAACATTGGAGGACTTCTTTCAAACGTCACACACGGCTTCTCCAACACTGCAGCCAAAGTACTTGATTGTTGCTTTTACGTGACGGTGTCGTGAAAGCAAGACCTGCAGATTGTTTTGCATTAGTGTGTATTCCAGCTCCATTCTCTGTTTTTACAGCCATTTTTATGTAAACGTGGTTAGCCTCTTTTCTTCAGTTTTCTGGAAGAGACTGTTCTGGGATAATTGGCACAGATTGTTTTTATCGGTAAGATGTCCTTCCTGTTACCCACTCAACAGTGTCAAAGCACTGAATGAAACACAAAGCACTGACCAAAACCCATGTCCTGTCCTCATCCTTTTGTCATCCACCATCGGACTCCTGATTGGGGGAGCATTAATGCCTTTATGCCGGATCTCCAATTCCAGTCATTTTGTATTCTATCAATTTAGTTGTTGTACATAATCTAATGCTTCTTTTGTCAGTGATTTATTTTTACTGGCCCGCGTAATGGGCCAGTATTATTTTGCTTGCGGGCGTCTGTCGTCGTCGTCTGTCGTCGTCTGTAACACTGCCAGCAGGCGGGTGGGCCGGGCGTGTGGCCAGTCGGCCGCCGCTGGGTCGGGCACATGGGCGGTTGGGCGGCCGACACTGCATGGCGGACCAGTAGGGTTACGCCCCCCGTTAGGGCAACATTTTGTGTTTATTTGTACAGCTGACTGGAACACTGTCTGACAACGTTGGCATTGCAACGTTTGACAAAAAGCATCAAGAACAACGACAGCAGATTATGACGACGCACTTTGACGGCGGGCGAACACATCACTTCCGTGCTGGTCTGCACAGCTTGATGCATGGCGTTGTCGGAGGCATAGCTTCGATACCACGGCAAGCCATTGTTGGCGCTCAAAATGACGGAGTTGTTGTATGTCACATTCTTTACTGATTATGGTAGCTTGATTACCCATGCCGATGGTAGTCACATGGGTAGGGTTTTCAGTGGTGTTTATATGTTTGTTTGTTTGTTTGTCTGTTTTTACACACAATATCTAAAAAACCGATGCAGCTAGGATCACCAAACGTGACATAGAAATATTCTACCGTGAGTCCTGGAAACTCATTTATTTTTGGGTCAAAAGGTTAGTGTCACGAGGCACAAAAATATATATTGCCAGTGTGGGTCATGGCACTCTTGTGAATGCAGACTTTTTCTAGTTTGTTGTTTGTTTCGATGTCATAGCATTGCTATGGCATTAAGGAAAATGCCAAGTTCTGCCTGTGTTTGACTGTAAACGAGTTCCATTAATCATTTTTTCTTTGATCTTAAACATTTGGTTTTATTATGATGCTGTACTTTAGCTGTATAACTGCATTTGTACAAAACTTGAATTTTGATTGTTTTGTTTATGACACTGTGTAGATGACTGGTTGACAGTAGGGCTGTTGAACGATTAATTTTTTAAAAATTGCATTAATCATGTGATTAATTATTTTAATTGCATGTTAATCGTGGTTTTAACGCACATTACATTACGATATGGTATGGTACATTAACATGCACTCAAAAGCTGACAACATGTGTTACTGGGGAAGGGGTCATCGAAAGACGCTGTTAAACAGTACTGTATAGAAATTAGATGGCATTAGCAGAAAATATCATCGTAGAATAGTAGAATAAAATCAAATTTAGAGTAGTGATGCAACCTCAAAGTAAACGCTTGTTCATTAAAGCAGTAAAGTTGATTATTTTGAGGTTTGTATTGGATCTTGTTACTGGTGTGACTAGTTTGCATTTAAAATTTAGTGGCATTAATCATTAATTCCCTAATGCGTTAACGCGTTAGTTAATGTGTTAATTCAACAGCCGTAGTTAGCAGTCTTTGATTGATCGTGTGACAGGGTCTGGTGAGTGGTTTTGGCAAAGGCGTGGTCGGCACGGTGACCAAGCCTGTTGCAGGTGTGCTCGACTTTGCTTCCGGAGCAGCAAGTGCCATTCGTGACACGAGTAAGAGTCACATTCACCGGCGGCCAGTGCGTGCTCGCCGCCCACGCTGTTGCTACGGACATGGCGGCCTTCTGGCGCCATACTCGACGCAGAGTGCTGAAGCACAGGAAGAGTTGCTGCAGCTGAACAATCACAACTATACTGAAAGGTTTGTTGGGATAACACTGAATCATGGCATTGGTTAGATATCATATTTAGATCGACTCTTCTGAGTCGACCTAATAAAGTGGGTCTCAAATGTCCGTCCGTCCACAAAAAGTTTCTTCGATTTCAGTGAAATTTGGCGTGTAGGTAGAGGTCGTTGAGTGATGCACGACGTATGCTGCATTACCCAATCCAAGGTCAAGGTCAAGGTCACGTTGGAAATCCTTTCATTTTAAAATCCTATCTCCTTTGCCATTTACAATATGAGCTGGCAACTGACCACTGATTCTTAAACAAGGGCACAATATCTAAATTTGTTCGGGCCAGATTTTTTATATTTATCCTAGTTTTTGTGTCACATGACTTTGAACTTGGCAGAAATGTCAGTTGCGAAGAGTTGATCGTCAGTCCCATACGGGCTAATTTTTTAAAAATTTATTTCCAATACTGTGCAATTTGCTGCCAGCTATCACTCATTTTTCTACTGCTGCTGCTGCTGCTAACTTGTTTGACCAGGTTGAACGGAACCTGATGGGTCCCTCAGAAGAGAACCTTTAAATAATTGTCTGCATATAGTTGTGAAAACCATCTCCACCGTCTCCATTTTAAACTGAGTTAACCAGTTCTCTCTTAGTTTTCTTCATGCTGTTGTTCTAGAAGAGAAACCTTGGCAATAAGGTTATATGTGGGCATCATGCTCTTTCTGTCATGCAACCAGGAGTGTCAAAAAGTACTAAAGTTAACTCCAAGCACTGACCCCAGCCATTTACATGTTTTTATCCTTTTTTATCCACCGTCAGACTACTTTGAGAAGGGGGTATTGGTCCAACGCCAGTACCTCAGTCATGAAAATCATGTTATATGATATCTACTGGCCTGCTGCTTCTTGAATATCAGCATTGAGCAGTGAATGCAGTGCATTCTGAATGGTAGGATCGTTGATGTTTAGAATTTGTTGGTAGATTTATTGCACTGGAATCACTGCGTGCTGGTGACGACGAGTTACAAGTCCTCATCTCGAGTCAGAAGCTCTACTTTGTTGGCCGGAGTTACGACGTGGTGCTGCTGGTTCCGTTTGATGAATTGCTACATTGTCAGTGTATTAGCCGAGGTTAGTCTGTCACACTGTCAGCTGAGTTTTCTCCAGTCACTGTGGGAAGTAAGTTAGCTCACTGGACCATTATGTGGTATCAGTGCTGAGGTCCAGAAGTAGGCTGGACCTTTGCCCACAATAAAAAAGAATAATAAAATGGGAAGTAAGTCAGCCATGTATTGCCAGCATCATCGCTGCCTCTTTGTCAGAGAATGAACAGAATTTATTTTATGTGTCTTATGAATAAACCTGTAAAACTGAATCCATCTTCATCTCTGTCTGTCATTTATAGCTGCTGTGTGGAAGTTAGCCTGGTACTGGCGTCAGAGAGCTGGCGAAAAGGCAGCCATGTCCCTTCTTTGATGCGTTCAGTGGAGAATGAAGAAAGAATAAGGCCAGGCCACTGGTTGAATCATCAGTGATCCTACCATTCAGAAGTGCTGGCGCGGTGGCACAACGGGTAGGGTGTTGGACTTGGTCGTGGGTTCAAATCCTACTCGGGGCAAAGCTGCGTAACAACCGTGGGCAAGTTGTTCACACCTATGTGCCTCTGTCACCAAGCAGTATAACTTGGTACTGGCCAAGGGTGGTGATGCTCTGCAGCTGGGAAGGTAACCGCAGGCCTGGCGGAAAGTAATGGCAGTGTACCGCCGAGTGGATGACTTATAGTCACCTGCGGGCTGACTGCCTGTACACTGGGATCAGCTCCGGGCCCAACGGTCGGTAACGAGTATGGGAAGCCTTTACCTTTTACCTTTTTTACTGGTTGAGTCAGTGCTTTGAGTTTCCTTCAGTGCTCTGACACTGTTGATCAGGTGATGGGAAGGACATGTGCCACTTATCAGAAAGGTTCTCTTCTGAAACAAGTGAAGGAAGGAAACCAATGGTGACCGGCTAATGTTGGAAAACAGTCGTTATAACAGAGTTAGTTAAACGGTGGTAGCCTACGGCAATTAGTATGCTGCTTAGTTTTCGGTTAAGGTTTCTGTGTGAGAACATGAATGTGTTCATGCTTTGAGAAGAAACGTTTATGTGGTGCATTCGTATGTTCGTGGCAATTTTATTAGATTATTTGCTGCTGGTGGTTGATAGCCATTGTCGTGTTTCTTTGTGAAAACGGAAGTTAATAAACAAAATAACTAAATGGTGGATAAATGCAGTAATAAATTGTGAATTAGTGAAAACAGGAGTTTGCAGGAACACTGCAAGCAGACAAATGTGCAGTCATATGCTGCAATGCATAGCAGTCCGTTAACTTTAAAAAGATGGCATAGGAATTGATGATTAAGTTGAGGAAAACAGCAGGTTCATGAGCTGCAGTGAAGCTACTTCAGCAGTGAACAGATAGTATTAAGCCGCATTGCAGCAATAGCTAAATGCGACCTACTGCTACAGATGGAGTAGTGTGGTCTGTCTGTCTGTCTGTCGGTCTGTCTGCCTTTCCAGAGGCGGATCCATGGAGACGAAAGGGGCGGCTTGTCACAGTTGGGAAAAACTTGTTACCAGACACAATTTACGGCCAAAAAGCTCACCAAAATCAACAGCGGCCAGGGCTTGGCCCCGGACCTCACTGGGGGAGCTTACAGCACTCCCGCAGACCCCAAGAACCCAACCCTTGCTTCGGCCCTTTGGGCCTTAAGCTTTAGTCCTTTGGTCCTCAGTGTCAATGCACGTGTTGTATCTTATCTTTCTTTGAACATCTCGTATAATTTTGTTCCATTTTTGAACTGCATGACTGTGCGAGATTCTCGAGATGATAATTGTTATTGACAGATGGAAAATTCTACATTGAGTTGACTATGACCGTTGACACACCAAGTCTGCTAGTAGATATTCCAAAGAAGAGACCGGTCGTCCGATGTGACTCGGAAAGTACAGCACAAACGGTACGAATGGATGTAAACTGTGTGAAGTGTGCTTGTTAGATGTCGTGTGTTTTAATGAAGCAGCAGATGCATGTTGTAGCGATCTGTCTGCCTGTCTGTCTGTCTGTCTCTCTGTGAAGACCATAATACATCATTCACAATTATTGTGAACTATAGCAAAGTGCTGAATATCTAAAAAATGATGCAGTGAAAGCCATCGATTACTGTGGCATGAAATTATATATGGACTATCAGATTCTGCCATCACTGATGGTTTCCGAGGTTTACTTGTATAATATAAAAAACAACAAATATAAGCATTTATTTTTAAAATATGTACGATTTAAAGCTGTGATTTCTGTTGACCATTATGAGGAATCCATATACATGCTAGCCAATTTGGATGATGCTGCAAACAGCAGATGATCTCAGAGATGGAAATGACAGTGACAGTGAGTTTTCAGTGATGGAAGTCAGTGCTTTGACATTGTTGGTTGGTTGACAAGAAGTGCATGGTGTCTGCATACAAAAAAAAACGGCCACAATTATCCCTAAAGGTTTTCATTTGGAACGAGTGGATGAAGAGATTTTCAAGATGCAACCAGCTAACCTGTGTTACCTGGAAAGTGACTTATAACAGAAATTGTATGTGCTTGGTTGTGTAATGAACAACAAATCAAAATGTCTGTTAGCAAGAAAGATTACAAAAAAATGAATTGTGCACAGCGTAACTGCAAAGTAGTGAATTTGTGAAGCAGCTGTTGTCTATAAATATTTGATGTTTGATGTAACTTTGAACACATCTAATTTGTGTTCCATTGTGGAACTACATGACTGCATGAGATTCTCTGATTTTGTGCTTTGTGTGACCTGTGTTGTAGGTGTTAAGGCACATTGTTTATGCGAAGAATTTGTATGATGAGATAAAACAGACTGTTCCTTCCGAAGTCAATACATATGATTAGCTGTTACAAGTGAAAGCAAACACATGTGCTGTATGCAATATTTGATTTATGCTGTATTTCAGTGTCTGGATTGTGTTGTCATTTGCAGTGTATAGGGCCTGATTCTAGCAATAACTATTGCATATAACAATTAAAAAATTTTAATTCTTAACTTTTCAAAAACAAAATTTCATTAATTTTGATTAAATAAGGAAATCTAATGTTTGCAGAAGCTAACCTTTAGTTGATATTTATGTGCTTATTGTTCTGATGTTATCAGAAGTAACTAATTTGACAGTGTTACTTCAACACCATGACACATAGGTAAAATGGTTATTTGCAATTAATTGTTTGTTAAAATATTTTTAATCTTTAAAAATTCTTTAACAGTTAATCAATTGACTATCTGTGGTTCTAGAACGATCGTTCTCAGCGTCGTCTGTGATTATTTGACAGTTGAGTCACTGTTCCATAGGATGTAGTGAATTTTCTTGCAAATGACTTAGTGTGGTTGATTTATTTCTAATGTTTTTGTACTCAGTTCAGCATTTCTGTGTCATTATTTCTGTTAAGTTATAATTTTGTTGAATTGATGCATCACATAGATGCAGAGAAGATGCGTGATAATCAAAGATCTGCCCTTTAACATCTGGATCATTTGATTTATGTCATACTGTACAGTTTTGTTACAGCTTCAGTGTTGTTTATGCTTTCGCCACCCGACAGTTTTGGCGAACGCATTATGTTTTCAGGCTGTCCGTCCACCACGTTCGTTCGTTCGTTTGTTCGTTTATCCGGACAGATCTTGTGACCATGATATCTCATGAACGGCTTGAGCAGTCTCAATGAAACGACAGGGAATAACCACTCGCCCCTACTGATGACCTGATTAGATTCTGGAGGTAAAGATCAAGGTCACAGCAGGCTGTGGTGAAGGCATCCACGTCGACGCTAGGGTGTCAAAGTTCATCTTCCAGTTTAATTTTATTTTCAATTTTATTATCATCCAGCATTTTGCGGCACTGAATGTTCTATTATGTGCTGATTTGCCATTAAGAAATTACTTGCACATTTCACACAAATATTACTACTCATTTTCTGTTCTCTTATGCTTTGTTATCTCTATATATCTGTATCTCTGGACCTCATGGCGCTATAAAATTTTTTTATTATTGTTATTACTATTATTATTATTTAATTCTGCCCCGCCTGCCTCTGGCATGTTGAAGGGCTGTAGGATGTGCTGATGTTACTTTCATTTTTAACGGTTCCCTTTGAAGACTAACTATCTCATAATGTACTGGACCGATCTTCATTTTTTCAGGATATGTACACATATGGGTGGGCATGATCAGTCCGGCCTTCTTTTCGCGATTGCTCAAGGAACATTGCTATGGTAACCGATTTTTTGGCGCATATCGGTGAAAATTGGCATAGCCCACCTTCATTCTGTGCACTGGCATTCCACAACTGAAGGAAGCATCCTACGTTGATGCGCGCGTAAGGCCTAACAGCGCCGATGACCCCTCTACGTCTGATAAAAATTCTTGTTTAACTTTGGTCCTCTAACCACTGAGTTTTTAGGCGCGTTGGCGCTGGGCGGGCTACATGCTGGGCTTTGCCCGCATTTCTAGTTATTATTATTATTTATTAGTTTTGTATGCTGCTTAATATTGTTGTTAGGCATGAAGTCATTGTAATGTTACGTGCTTAACATGTGTATTTTGTACAGTATCTTGGATCTTAATCAAAACTGAAAAGACTGGATGTCCACATCTCGTAGTGTTTACTGTCCATTCTAGAAAACATTTTTACCCACGACGCTGTGCTAGCGCGGCATATGCTGTGCCCTGTGTCTGTCTGTCTGTCTGTCTGTCTGTCTCTCCGTTTCTCCGTCTGTCTTTGACGAGTCGGTGTTCTATCAAACCGGCCTAACACAGGATCACGCAAGCGCCATACGATAGCCCAAGGCCAGTTAGTTTGTTTGTGCCAGAGATCTTTGAGGAATTCCAGTGGGGTCACCCTCAACGTGGGCGCCAAATACAGGTGAGGTAGGTTAAAATCGGGAATTTTCGAGCACTGTCTCGTTGTATCTCAGAAACGATACAAGATAGGGACATAGTTACTATGGAAGGCTAATAGGAACTCGGTATGTGCTGAATTTCCTATCTTTGTAACCGGTAGAGATAGAGACTTCAAGTTCGATTAATAGATTGACCATAGCAAGTCCTGACCTATGGATGACAAACTCCCTATAAAGGGCATGGTCAGGGTTATGTGACCCACTATAAATTCGGGGACCCCGATCATATATCTGAAACGGCTGAAGCTAGAGTCGTGAAATTTTGTACACATGTAGGCTATGTCCCGTGTTCCTTGGGATGACGAAGCGGCATGGTCAGGATCACGAGATCCATTTATAAATTTTGTGGCTCCAGTCACGTCTTCGGAATGGGTGAATATATATAATTCATATGTATGCATGTATCAATATGTAATATGTATTACATAATAATATGTATATCATGCCTTTCATATTTGGTGTGCACATTTACACTGACGACCACTAGTGCGCGCATGACAGATTACCCCAAAGGGGATGAGTTAGGGTCACGTGACCTCTTTAAATCTTGGGAGATAACTGATAACATATCGGAAACCGAAAAACGATAGCCTACAAGATAGACGTAGATGCAATGAAAGACTGGGAGGAAATCGTATGTGGCTTATCGAATAGCACCAATGTTGGTGACCTTGTGTGACCGTGGGGCAGTCACTTCTGCTGTTTGAAACCTTTCTAACTGTCATACCTCGGGAAATATACCGTGTATTAACTATTATGTGTTTACACATGAATTGCAAAGCGCACATGGCTTGTAATTTCAACTGTCTTATCGAAATGAAGGACTCTTCAGGGCACAGGCACTAGGCAGTCACGTACTCTGTAAGTGTGGTATAATATCTCGGTAACGGTGCAAGATTGAGACGTTACTACATACAGGTGTACCACTGATAAGATGCAATTTTGTACGGTTGTACAGCAGTTGACAAGATTTCAACTGACGGCGCGTCGCCCGGTCCCTGTGCGACTGTTTTGCGACAGCTGAACTTCTTGTTGAGATTGTCGGTGCCTGCCTTTGTAAATACCGGTACTGTATATTATTTGTCCAAAGTGGCCAGTCTTTGTAGTACGGTGTTGACAAATAGACTCCTGCCATGGTGCTAGTGTGCGATGTGTAGCGCTGATCAGCTGATTATATTGTTTTTAATGTGTTGTTGCTTCTTGTGGGTAACGTTTTGTGACAGGAAAGTCATACGAAAATCAGCAGTTGTGTTTGTTGTTTTTAAATCTTTGCATCATACTGTGGCCCACGAAATGTGGCAGTTTAGTTTTGATGAAAAATTCATCAAACGTTTTGAATCATTTTAGCACTGTGTTGACCAGCAGTAAATTCAGCGTCTGTGGGCGCACACTGCTTAATGAAAGTGATGACATTGACATGATCTTGTTGGCTAGAGTTGGTGGGTGGATCGCCTAGACCGAGTCAGCCGTAAATACAGCCTCATCAACGTTGACAACACCAAGGTAATGGCGAGTGACGGCATACGTGCCGCATACTCATTCAGAATGAGTAACTGGAACTTACATTTACCAGTAGTTAAAACCGTCCATTGTCCAATGTATGAAAAATTCCACACCCGGGTACTTAGGTTAACTGGTTACTTGGTTAACTGGGTTGCAACCAGTACCAACCACTAGTCAAACCTTACGCAAGATTCGAGTCGACAAGAGTTATTGTGAAAAGTGAAGTGTCACGTTTGTAACAAGTATGTAATTTTCTGCAGTCAGCTGAATAGCATATATTGTATTGATGCACCGTCAACAAATTACTTACAATAAAGTCAGAATTTTAGTCCTCTGTAACCTATAGACCTATATTTTTCACAGCAAGTAGGAGTGGCATGTGAGCTATACATAGGAAATGGTTTGTCATATGTAGGTTATAGGTACTTCCTCCTTATATAGTCGCATCAAAGTTACTAAAATGTCGCCATCCAGACGTGATTACTTCGCCGCCGGTAGGGATGCGAAGTTGTGATCATCGTGTCTGTTTGTTTGCCTGTCTGTCCCGCTCGCATAGCTCAAAAACCACACGTCCAAATTTTCTGTACATGTTCTACTTGTACGGCGGTCCGTGGCTTGATCTGTCCTCTGAGGGCAATCCAGTTTTGTGGATGACGTCATGTTTCCATATAATGGAGGAAATAGGCCCAAATCAAAGACGCGCATGTCTACCATCTGTTTCGTACCTGTTAGTGCCACTGTTGGCCTTGGCACTGTTGTTTACTGCTGTAAACATGAATAAATGTCGCTTGCAGTGAATGAACAACAAACACAAGACGTGGCAAAAACTTTCCACTTTAACCCTGCTGACAACTAATACTAAAGACCAGCATTGTTCAGTGTGCTGGACCTATGCCGATGGGATTGGTCTGTATACGACATTCAGCTGCTGCAGCATGGCAGAGACGGCGAGTCCTACGCACAGCTTGAATGTATTAACAAGTGCGTGCATGCGGCGTGCTGAGTCCTCGCTATATAAGAAGATCGTCCTGTTGTTATGTTCACGCATAAGTTATTAAGTAACAGTTTGCTATAATATCTCTTCTCACGTTTCACTATCAAAGTTCACTTAATAGTTCAGCGAGAAGGATAAACCTGGTTCTCGAGTTGCTGGGCTGAAGTGAGTGATCGCAGATGGGTCGCCCGCTGTTCTCGTGGATTTGGCTGATCGTCGTGTTATGCGGTAGGCAGTGCAACAGACTGAAGCGTCTATTTAAGCCCACGCTATCTTAAGGTTCGTTCACACCGGATGCGTTGCGGTGCGGTGCGGTTTCGCCGCAATACATCAATATGCCCAGACGCCGCAGCGCATTGCGCCTCATCCGGTGTGAACGAACCTTTAGTCTTTAGATTACCTGCAACGAAGATATGAAATGCAACGCCAAATGTAAAAATTTTCGTTTTGAGCCACCCTTTGGGGGACTTAGGGATAACGCACAAGATTCATCTATGGCTCGATGGAAAGCGCATTGTCGACTCTATTAGTGATAATTGAACTTTTTCGCTAGCTCTCACGACTAAGGCACTATTAAGCGAAAAATCTGTTGAAATCGGCGTTTCCTGAATGGTGGGTCACTTTGAGTGCACATATTCGGTAGACGGGGAGGTCGTCCGCAATCCATCTATGGACGTAACGTAGGGAAATGATGTATAGCTACAACTTTGCCGCTGGAAGTTTTCACACAAAGAAACTTTCTAGCAGACTTCTTTCGACAGAAGTTGAATTTTACTGGCGAAAACAGCAAAATCGCGTTTTGTGTCACCCTTTGGGGACTTAGGGGTAACGTAGCCTACACCGTTCATCTATAGCTCGTTAGTCGACTTCCTATTAGTGCCGATTGAACTTTATTCGCCAGATCTGAGATCTCACCGTTGAGGCGCTATGAGCGGATACTGGTCGAAATCGTGGTGTTATAGGAAGGGGTGGGTCACTCACTCTGAGCGCAAATTTCAGGCGGAGTGGAGATCGTCCACCAACGACTGTTGGTGGTGGAAAACTAGAGTCCCTGGGCTATCACGTGGCGTTGCTTGTGTGATCCTACGTTTAGCTGTTTGGATACAATACCGGCGTGTGATAGACAGACACACAGACATAAACACGATGACGGCTAATACCCGCGCTGGCATAGCGTCGCGCGGGTAAAAATGGTGCAAGATAGGGACACTATGGAAAGCTAATAGGAACTTCTATTCGCTCTATCGAATGGCGTTATTTCCAGTGATCGTGTGTGACCCTAACTACCCCATACCATCCCATTTTTGACATTTTGTATCGCCTTTAATATCTTCGTAGTGGGTGGGAGCTATAGAGACTTCAAATTTGGTAGATAGGTTGATCATAGCAAGTGCTAGCCCATGGATGGCAAACCATCTGCAAAAGGGGCGTTTAGATTTCGGTGGGTACCAACCACATCTCTGGAACGGATGATGCTAAAGGGGTCAAATTTTGTTTACAGGTAGGCTATATCAAGTCCCAGCGTAAGAATGTCAAATCACCCTTAAATGGGGCGTGGTCAGGGTCGTGTGACCCACTGTAAATTTGGGTCCCCAATGATATCTCTGAAACGGTAAATTTGGCGCACATATAGACTGTATCAAATTTTAGCCCACAGATGACAAACCACCCCTGGCCTATTTTCAATTTTGACGCCCGCTATCATGTTTACGGAACGGCGGAAGCGAGAGTCGCCAAATTTTATATGCATGTATAGAATATAACAAGTGCTAGCCTTGGGATGACAGACTGTCCCTAATGGGCGTGGTCAGGGTCACGTGACCCGTTTTTAAAGAATTTTGCTCGCAATCATATCTTTGGAATTGGTGAAGCTGGACACTTTAAATTTCATGTGCTGATTGAACACAAACGTACTAGTGCATGCATGATAAACCCGCGAAAAAGATGTGTTCAGAGTCACGTGACCTCATTTAATTTTTGGAAATAAGTGACAATATATCGGAAACGGTGCAAGATAGAGACATGTTTGCAGTAGAAGATTAATAGGCCACCATAGGCCTATGTGCCCTATCGAATGGCACCATTGTCATTGCCCTTGAATGACCTTGAAGGTCACGTTTGCTGTCTGAAACCTTTCTAAGTCCCATACCTCGTGAAACATAGCACAAACTTGCTAACATTGTGCGTCGCACGGTCCATCGATAGTGGAGCTTCTTGTCTATATGAGTAATGTTAGTGATAGTAAAACGGTGAAAATTTGGAACTGATATGAATTGAGGTTTTCTCGAAATTTAAGGCCGATTTCGGGAATCATTCTGAATATTATCTCAGTAAATATTTGTAATATTCGGCCTTTTGTTGATAATGCATACAATCACACTATTAATGTACCTGTATGTGTGTCCTGAGCCAGGTGTTTTCGTTTATTCCTATCGTTATAGGCCTGTTACTGTTTGTTACGCTACTTGTGTGGTGGACATTTATATCTAGGCCAGCTACCTCGTCAGACAATACAAAATAATGGAGATCCGATATAGGGCCTTATTAATATCATATTTCCGCGCCGTCGTCATTTCTGTTGCGCGACGCTGTCCACAGCGGAATGCTGTATGCTAATATCATGTCATTGTCCCGCATATCGTTGTAACTCGTCGAAAGCCATGATCACAGTGTAGCATGGTTGTGCTTTTTACACTGTTGTAAAGGCGGCCATCTAAGCCAATGGAGAATGCCAAAACTGCAGTACCAAAAGAACTCTGAATTAACTCCTGAACCGACTGACCCAAAATTTGACCTGGGTGATTACGTCGGCGATATCGTGCCAAAATTCAAAGCGATCGTCCCAGTGGTTTTTAATTTTCTGTGACCCCAGTTTTTGCTCACCTCCAAATACCAAACCGTATAAATGACTTTTACAGTTTTTTTGCGGTTATTGCATTCTTAGAGGGATGAAACTGCAAAAAGTTTCTTTTTGCTCCCATTTTAACCCCAAAATTCCCACAAATGGGACGTGGATAGGCATTTTCAAGCCAAGCTTGCATGGCATCGCAAATTGCAAATCTTCAACACTATACTGCCGATTCCAATCAAGTTTTGCACGAAGTTAAAGACCAAGTGCTCTCCGTGGTTTGTCCCTAGCATGCATGTAACAAATCCGTTTTACGTGAATGGTTCCAGCTATCTGAATAAAATTTTGCTGGTTGATGCAAAGGCCTATACTCTGAAATCGATCGACCTATCGACGTTAAATTTTCGATTTCTTACACTGTAAATTGTAAAATCCAAGATGGCCGCGATTGCGAAGATGAAATATCTATTAGGCGATGTTCTGAGATATTTGCATCAAATTTGGAACAGACATGCAAAAGTAGGCATACAAAACGTTATTTGAACAGAGCTATAAATGTTCGAATATAGCTCTATACTGGTAAAGTCCAACGTACGGTTGCTATCTTGAATAGGGACGCTGAAAATACGGAAACGGAAACAGGAAAAGGACCAAATATGACAAAAAATGTATGAGTGGAAAAACAGGACGGGAGAATGGAGACCAAACCAAGTAAGAGAGCCCGGTTTGCACTAGGCCTATATATCTATAACTGCGATAAACTACATCGAATCTATAATATCTGTTGTAGATTAACGATGCTTTGCACGTGTGTTGATTGACTCATTGATTTGCATTGCAGTCTGTTCCTCTAAAAGGCGTTTTGGCGTCAGAGAAGGGTCTTGGAAAGTGCATACTCAATTATCGATGTACCATCAGCAGCAAGATAGGCCTACATACTTTTGTTCAAACGACTACGACTGCTAAAACATTTATCTTACTTCTATCAATTTTGCCTAATGTTTTATTAACATATCATTAGCTTGCAGATTCTAGCCGAAAGTAATTTAGCAAGAGGCTGCATCGCCGTCTTGTTACCCCTCGCGGCGGCGAATGGATTCGTCCGATCTTGATCCCAATCTAATACGTGGCTCTTTGGATCCACCTGAGTCAGCCTTCCCCAAACGGCATCTCGATCGGTTTAGCCGTTTTTGCATAGCTCACCCGTGTGCCCAACATAGGCCTGCACACACGCACAGACACACATGCACAGAGACTCACAGACGCACAGACTATACGCTACGTGCGACATCTGTAGCAATAGGGCGCATCTATAGACGCGTATGGGCCTAATAAACTAAGATGATCGAGTTTGAGAAATGGGTCCAACCACGTACCCTTTCTAAAATTCGAATTTCGTAGCCATAACTCGAAGTCTTTCCATTTGATATAACTTTTGAATACCAATAATATTTGTCAATTTTCGGTTAATAATTTTCAAAACTTTTCAAAGGGGACAGGCACAAGAGCCATATGTTTTTACATATGCCACTGTAAAGGCGACTGGCAGATGGCAAGTTGATGACGTGAAATGTGGTGATGAGTTTGATGAACACGACGATGAAACCACCGCTATGTACGACATACAGGTAAACCTGCTAGGTCGTACCGTCGGTCCCGCGCATTTTCCAACTCTGCATTTTGGTTTCGCATTTTCCATGCACTGTTGTTGCATTTTCAACTCCTGCAGTTGTGGTCCCGCATTTTACAGTCCCGCATTTTTCAAGCCCCGCAATTTTGGTACCACATGCACCTTCCAGTCCTCTATTTTCCACCCTTCCATTTTAGACGGTCTCGCTTTGCATTCCCGTATTTTCAGTCGACCCTCTTGTATTATCTCCGCATACGTTTAAGCTATCACAGAAACGTTTTGCAGAGTGACGCACATCGCTAAAAGAAAAATGTGCCAACGTGATCGCTGTACGTGCGACATCTTTAGCTGCAGTCAAGCGCAGCATCAAAGTAAAAAATGTGCTCACATTAGGGTTAGTCACCTATAGATTTTAGGGAGCTATCCTACAGTAAAAACGTTGACGCTATTTTAAGCCAGGTTTTTCGCCACAACGTGTGAATGTGACGGAAAACAGATAGAAATTATGAATTGCCATAGCATGGTTTCTATATACGACGCACGTTAATAAAACATCTGCATGCGGCGACGCTCCGTGGACGGTGATAAAGGCAGGCATGGCTAGTTCCATTCGTGGATAAACGTGTAGATGGCAAGTAAAACTGTGTGATCCGTCGTGAACTCGTGTCATACCATAGCATCTTAGAGATGAGTATCATAAAGCGTTAGGCCTACAGGTTTAGGCCTACTTTATTATGGCCTTTCCTTTACGCAAAATGCCAGTAGAGAAGCTAGGATCAAGGACAATAATTTTAATGTACATGTATATTCCGATAACCTTGAGCTTTTGCAACAAGAAGTTCAGCTGGCACAGAGAAATCGCCGGATGCTTCATTTATTTGAATATTCTTACTCATAAAAAGCGAGACCTCTGTGACACCCAAACTTCGAATCCAGACTACAGTGCAATATTTATAATAATCGATATCAGACAAGCATCGTCCATTTATTGCTAAGTTTTAAGTTTTATCAAGTTATTTTTAGCGAACGTGAACTCACGTTCACGTTTGTGAGTTCACGTTCGCTATATGCTATCGACGTTCCGTCTGTCGCCGATCTGTCTGTATGTCTGTAACGTTCGTGCACCATACTTAGCCGGTTGAAATTTTCGCCAATTTTTCTTCGCCGTTTGGTACCCTGGCCATCCATTGACAACCACGGAAAATTTTACGGAGATTGTCCCAGGGGAACCCCTCAGTCGGGGGGTTTAAACGCAAGAGGGATAGCCAAAAATAGCGATTTATGACATTTGGAATGCTGTATCTCCGAAACGGTGAAAGAGAAGAGGTAAGTTAGTATTAATCACTAATAGGAAGTCGTATATGAGTTTTCGATTGGTACCAAAATCGGTCACCTTGAATGACCTTGAACGGCGAAATGGCCCTTATTTTGCGTTATTTTACCGAATTTGGTAGTTTTCGGGGCGCATTGCGTAAAAGTGGTCGACAAAGCCATAACTATGGACAATAATTTACGATTAGCCTACTATGTCTAGTAGTAAACGTCTGCAGAGGGACCGTGCGACGCTCACGGTATAAATTCCTAGCAGATTCATAAATTCAAGACTTAATGCGCAGTACTTGCTTAGCTATCGCCTTGATAGGAAGTCGTATAGGCCCATGAGCTTACGATTGGTACTAAAATCGGTGACTTTCAATGCGCTATTTTACCGAATTTGATAATTGATAATGGCCATTATTTTGCATTATTTTACCGAATTCGTGTACGACGTCGTCGTTAAACAATTGTTAGGCTTACCGTGGTTTCAAAATCTACTTTTGATAGTTTATGACCATATTGATACCATCTGCGCAATTATTCAGCGATTATTTAAGCAAAACAAACTCTGATAACTCGATTTTATGGGCGTAGGTGCATAGATGATTGGGTGCATAGATTACCATTGACGCTTATATAGTTATAGTAGAAATTAGGAACTGAGTTCGATGGGCGTATGCACTGGCCTCTACATGTACGTTGTCGTCGTAAAACGTTCGCGTTCGCGATCTCATCTTCTGATGGGTTCTTGTTACTGTTTTCGTGCAATACATGCATGTAGGCCTAACTTCCACACTGATCACGTGTGAGCTGCTTGCGAAACGTGAAAGGCCTGTGAATTGCCGAATATTAAAGAACCCTTGGCCTCCCATAGTTTAAAGTTGTTAGCATTTTATACAGCACCAACAACACCACTCACTGTAGACCTATTTTGTTTTGTCGTCGTGCAGCAAAAGAAATGAAGACTCATAACCGCACGTACAGCCACTTTATACGCATCAACACCTGGCGTGGTTCTGACAGGTAAGCCTGTACGATGTTTTACGAAATGTTTCATTCAGTACCTAAACTAGTATTTATTGTGCATATGCAAAATGAAATGTCGTCAATTAGTCTTGATGGGATCTGGAGAACAACAAAAACACAGCCTTATTCTTTGACTTGATCTCGAACATGTTAATATCAGTCTCAGACTGTTGGTCTTGTTCCTGCTGTCGTTGAAATAGATAAGTTGAAAACAAGAAGCTCAGCTATCTAAGAGGGAAGGCGCGACGCACGGTGTCAGTTGAAATCTTGCCTGCACAGCTGCGCCAAGAATCACATTTGGAAAAGCTTACAGTAAGTGAATGACCTTGAACGTCACTCACGGCCATCCGAATTGCCGCTATACAATCACTCGATATAGTGATCTGTTGTAACAACGACTCCATCTTGCATCGTCTCCGAGACACTACCATATTTATGGTGTAAGTGACCTTGAGAAGCCCTTCATTTGCGAAAATAGTTTAAAATTACAAGCCACGCGTCAAGGGCGTACGCAGGAGGGGGCTGACGTTGCTAAAGCCCCCCCCCCCCGAAATTCCACGATAAAAATTATTTACTTATTCAATTTCAAATCCGGAGCATTTTATGTTTCGCA
>Ga0209780_1000234_pt1 | contig 27551 bp, 34 predicted proteins | sample WorMetexBAHAMAS2_FD_187384 | JGI IMG/M metagenome (GOLD analysis project Ga0209780, IMG submission 187384) | Marine gutless worms symbiont microbial communities from Max Planck institute for Marine Microbiology, Germany - Inanidrilus exumae... | ecosystem: Host-associated > Annelida > Digestive...
ACTCTCACGTACAGTTTTGAATCACTGGTTAGTTGGGGTGTATTCCATACTCGCCCGCGAGGGCGATAAGGGTAGTGACTCAACTTTCCAAGTGTAACACTCGAACCGCAAAAGGAATATTTGACGATTTTACAGTGGATGACGATTATGGATTTACTAAAACCATTGTTCCAGTTCGTTTGGCTCAGTACGGAGATGAGAAATTAATTTCGCGTTCACAGGCAAAACGATTGTTGGTTAGGATCGATTGCTTTAAAGCCGTTATTTTCGATTTTGATAAGGTTAATAGTATTGGACAAGCATTCGCGGATGAAGTTTTTAGGGTATTCAAGAATAAAAATCCAAATATTTCGATTATTCCGGTCAAGGCAAATCAGGGCGTCATGCAAATGATACATCGCGCTTTGAAATAGTTTGCTTCGGGGTGCAAGTTTTTGTGGGAGACGGCGGCGGTAAAAGGATGCGTCAAAAATCAGAAAAATTCGCCCTTAGCGGATGTCAATCGTCGGTGCCATGCCATAAGCTCGAAAAGCAATGAAGTTGGCATCTTTAGGAATATGCTTGGGACTTTGATGCTCATCCTAGCAGTTTTTTTCACACCCACTCGCATGACCAATGCCATTAAGTTAAGCCCGAAAACGTTCTTTTGTAGGGTGGGCAAAGTGTTTTTTTTTGCCCACCATCCCCTACGAGATTTATTAACATTTTTCGGTAGTTTCGGGAAATCCGCTCCGCTCCATTCCCGAAACAACGAAACAACAACGAAACACCTCCGATATTTGTATTGGAGTTCTTTTGTAGGGTGGGCAAAGTGTTTTTTTTGCCCACCATCCCCTACGAGATTTATTAACATTTTTCAGTCGTTTCGGGAAATCCGCTCCGCTCCATTCCCGAAACAACGAAAACCTTTTTCAGTAGTTTCGGGAAATCCGCTCCGCTCCATTCCCGAAACAACGAAACAATTTTCTTTATTACCGTATAGGCATTATTTATGAAAAATAAGGTGTTGCGTAGTACCCTACTGTTTATGTGCTCGGTTTCGCTGCTTGTGCAGGCGTTTTCGTCGTGGGCCGCCGACATAGACGAATTTGTTGAGTTTCTTAACAATAGTATGGCTTCATTTGATTCGAGAGTCCAAAAATCAGCATTTGGTGCCATATACAAAGAAATATGGAAAAAGTCTTTGAGGATCGAATTGTTTAAGGCTAGGGCCGCAGGAGTAGATTTAAGCCCAGAAACTATGGAATTTCTTTTATAAACAAAAGGATCCAGTTACACATACACGTTCAGAGGTAGATTGCCTCAATTATTGCTCGCTAAATTTAAGGGAGTCAGGGCGGTTGATCTAATATATGACTGGCAGTTCTACCGCACTGTCAAGGTGGACTCGTCGTTGCTGATGGTTATGCCACAGGATTTGTCCAGTTTTGACCGTGCTGCTGGCGATGTCTTTGCAGAAGCGATCGCAGGGGCTCGCGGTCAAATCCGCAGATTCTCTCCTGCGCGTGATTATCCGGCGCGTGTCAACATCAGCTCGGACGATTCAATCCTTGAATACCTTGAATGGGTCAGAAATCAAACCGGCTTGGAACGCATGACCGCAGCTGAGTTTCGCGACTATTTGGAGGTATATAAGATATACAAAAAAGGAGGGGGCGTTAGTTTATACCGGCGTATAAATTCAGTACTTAGAAAAGTGGGCGATTTTGAGCAGGAAAGCAGGTACGTCAAGGAAGCGGCAGAAAAAATAACCAGAGTCGTGGAAATGTACCCGCCTGTATCGCCCGGGAACAAATTCTTATTTAAGGGTGGTGTCTATCGTTACGCCAATTGGCCAAATTTAGAGAATTTGAATGCTGGCGATTTGGTCGCGGACGAAGGTATCACTCACACCTCAGCCTCACTGGATTATGCGCTGGAATGGAGTTCAAACAATTTGCATAGAGCCAATGATACACATCCGGTATTTATGCGTATTCGTGGCAACCAGGGAGGGCGTATTATCGGTCATATTGGCGAGCAGGAGGTTGATTATCCCCCAGGCACGGTATTTCGTATCGAGGGGAAAACGAGGCTGCGTGTTCCAAGCGGGTTTAGTTCTCGCGAAGGACAATTCGTCGATGTTGTCGATATCAGTGCTTTGACGCCCGATGAGGTGCAGGTTGCCACAAGTGCGGGGGAGAGAGTTCAAGGATTTTTCCCTGATGTTCCAAGAGCGCCGGAGCAGTCTAGGTGGTGGTCATGGGGGGGGGCCATGTACGATACAATGAGTCGGGCAACGGTCGTCTGCGGGGGCAAGTGGGGCGGCTCCGCCGCTAGCGGTAACACCTCCGATATTTGTCTTGGAGTCCGTCAAACGTCGATTGAATTCAGATAGTTCAGTTGTTTCGGGAAATCCGCTCCCGAAACAACGAATGTTAAAAGTGACTATTTTGGTTTTAGATATTCAATGATTTGTATCCTAAAGTAATTCACGAGAGCGACATAAGTCAAAATATTAGGATATTCACTAGCATGGGCGGATAACCATTCAGTCAAAACATTATTGTTGAAAATATTACCATGTTCAAGTTCCTTAATGGCACTGTCACGTTGTTTGACACTACCATATTGACTGATGGCATTGGCATATCCTTCTACCAATTCAAAAAACATTTCGATTTCAAAAAACGCTGAAAAAACATTTCCTTCCAGTTCATATTCAGCCTCATAAAGGCGTTGTCGCTCGTTTTTAATCTGTTGGTAAAAACAAACTAACTGCTGTAAGTTGCTTGAAATAATACTTCTGAGTTGTTCATATTCTTCAACATCGCTCGGCTTTTGTTTTTCGTCTCTGTAAAGAAACCTGATTTGATGAGCATAAGTTGCCTTAGCATCTAGTCGCTGATGTTGCGGTTCTATTCTCATATTGATCACCAGTTATTTATAAGAGGGACTATAGGAAACTATTTTTCCATCACGTTCAATCAGATATTCACCACTTTTTCTTTTATAAATCGTAGTTCCATCAATTCGAGTGACTTTATGAGCCCCTTTTTTATTGAAATTGTAGGCTTTTCTTAGGTATTTTAATGTATTACCCTCACCATGCTTATTGACATGATAGCGAATACTGTCACTGTTCGTCTTGTGATTGCCTTTATCCCATCTTTTCATTAACTAACTTTTGCCGACGAAGCTTTTTTGTAGGGTGGGCAACGTCTTTTTGTTGCCCACCAGCCCCGACAGGTGGGCAAAAAAAACACTTTGCCCACCCTACAATAGAACTTCGGGGTGCAAGTTTTTGTGGGAGACGGCGGCGGTAAATCATCGTCAAGTAATTTGCTCATATCTTCAGTCCTTTTATCATATGGTATTTTGGAGTCCAAGATTGGACTCCAAAATACCGTTAAATTTGTGACCGGGTACTTAGCAGTGAAGTGGTTGTACATATTCACTCTTGAAAGTCAGCTTTCTCACTTTTTTTTGCAATTCAGCATTAATTTTTTCATATAAAGATTTTAACGCTTGTTTAATACGCGGTGATGGATAACCCATATTGTGGTTCGCCCAAATGCCCATATAAATAAGACCAGTAGTGGCACAGAGAGACTTTTTGAAAACCCACTGCTTTGGGTTGTTCATGTTAATAATTTCGTTTCCGTTATCACCGCTTTTAAACCGCATTCAACCGCATAAAATAGCAGCGAACGATGCACATTAGTGCGGGGTTCAGCTTGTGAAGCGGCTGTATTTTGCCGCCAAGCATTTCTCATCTGTAAATGGTATCACTTTTTTCTACTATTTTTTCTATGAGCAGCCAGACTCGTTTTTCAGAGAAAACGAAGACAGACATCCTTTGCTAAAGTGATTGGTATGGCATCATTCGTGGGCTGATTATGCTCACCTAATAGGGCAGATTCTCGTTTTATCGTTCCCACGCCAATTTTGCTAGGAGTCCAAGATTTATCATTTGATTTTTCTAATCCACAAGTTGCCACCGCCAATTCCCCACCCAGCGCCAGTCAGCATGTTGATAAGCGGCGTAAGCACATCCAAAGATAACTTCAAAGGCATGGCTAAACATGAGAAGCGCTCTAAGCAAATATTGTTCATCCCAGCATCGCTTCTCATCTATAACCCATTCTTTTGGATATGCCGGCAGAAAAATATCGTGAATGTGAATCAGCACGCCACGTTTCAGCCTTGGGATGAGATCAAAATAGATCGTGTTGACATCACTCCCTGTTTTAGAAATATGTGAGGAATCAATAAAAGGGATATCGCCACTTTGGAGAGAGGTTTAAAGGTGGACGGGGCTATTAAAATGATTCCTAAAAAGTTAGTTTATGATGGTATTCAATGGTTATGACAGTTGACTTGTTACTTTTAGAAGTGCTATTATATTTTAATAAGAATGTACTTGAAAGGTGAATTATGATGAATACGTTACCCGCTAAAGAGCTTAAACGTTGTGGTGTTATTGCTTTAGAAAAGCGACTTTCTCAAGGTCCGGTACATGTTATGAAGAACAATCGCCCTGTGTGTGTGGTTCTGAGCCAAGCTGAGTATGCTCGCCTCACCGGACAAACAACGCCCACACACAATAATTTATGGGACTGGCTTGACAAGCCAGTTACTGGCAGGCGCACACGGGAAGAAATTGATGCTTTCCTCAATATCGAGCGGGATAATTGGGAGTGAGCCGTGGCTTTCTTTTTAGATGCTTGCGTGGTTATTTATTGGATAGAATCCGTCGATCCTTTTTACAGTAAGCTGATAAAGACTTTGCAAGCTGTTCACAGCCAACATCCTCAAGCAGCGTTTGCAGTTTCTCGCCTGAGTTGGCTTGAATGTCGTGTAAAACCGTTGCGCGATAGCGATCAATTTCTGCTTGATCTTTACGATCAATTTTTTGCTGCCGATAACTTGAGTATCATAGAATTAGATGCTCAGGTAATAGACACGGCAACACATTTAAGGGCACAGCATAATGTGCGGACACCTGATGCTCTACAAGCGGCAAGCGCGTTAGCGGTTTATGATGATATCCGGTTTATAACCGGAGATGTGAAATTTAAAAAGATTCAAGAGTTGCAAGTGTTGTGTATATAAACCACATGGCTGTAAGCTATTCATTGTTTAGAAGGCGTAGATTCACATTATCCGTCAATAACGAACGAAGATTTGCCAAACAAAAACGCCTGGGTGTGGTGGATTATACATATTCATTAGTGATAGTCCTCATAATCAACAATGTAGGCATTTCCAGCTTCAAATTCGAAAACAATACGCCAATTTTTGCTAACATCAACAGCCCACAATCCTTTTCTAATGCCGGACGGGTTTTTTTGCAACCCCGTCCGTAAAGTTTCAACTCTAAAATGTTACGGACGGGGTTGCAAACCCCGTCCAGCACCGAAGACGGGGTTGCAAACCCCGTCCAGCACCTAGAGTAAGTATCATTTTTTAGAAAAGTAAATCCTACGAAGTAAATATGACAATTTTCTGTTATCGGAAGGTGCATCGAATTTGCTGCCACGTAAAGTGATTAGTGTATCTTCTTCCCGAAATACTAAATAGTCCAACAGAATTTTGAAGGCAAATTCCCCTGAGTGTTTAACCGCCTTTTGGGCAAATAGCCTATCACCCACCGCCTTGTTATTGAGACGAATTTCAATCACATTTTCTTGATTAGGATAGTTTGTAATATCGGGAATATATCCTTCTAAATTGAAAAATTTGTCACTGGTTCGTCGCTTTAACAGAACTCGTGCAAGTGGTGCAGTCCAAATTTGTGAGTTTTCAATGTGAAAACCGTGCATGAGTTTGTCATAGTGTTCCGTATCGCCAAACTGGATAGTGTGTGTTGATTTAAAATTGTCATTCCAGTCACTGAATATCCAATAATATTCTGATGATTTTTTGTTAGGCACTTGGGTGGTGTAATTCTGCCAAAAAAAAGGACTTTCTATATACGATTTGAAAAACCAAGAAACCGCCGGCTCTAAAAATATATCGCCATTAGGTTTTCGATAATAATGCCCAGTAACAATTGTTATTGGTTTTTTTGATAAAATGAAATCTCGATTCGCGTAAAAAACTTCTTCCAAGCTATATAATTTGAAATGACGTGCTATTTCCTTTTGGTTAAGTGCCATCATGTCCAGCCCTTTTGCCGTAACATGATAAGGTACATAACCAAATTCAGATGCGGCATAATAGCCTGGATTGTTAGCCATTCTTTGGTTGATTTTTTCAACACTGAAATAGTAACCGGAATTGGTTTTTTTATGAAATTCAAGGGGTGATACATAATCAAGCTGGTGCCAGCGTAATATTGTATTTCTGTCTATTTCTTGTATGGCGGAAGTTACAACAAGGATTCCAGCGACAATGACAGTCATGGCTATGATTCTATGGATTAATATTATCAGACACCATACAATGGCTAAAATTAACAGGGGGTAATGGGTTATTATAAAGCGTGAATACGCCATATAGTCGTTGCCGACATAGAAGATAAAAAAGACTTGACTGCTCAAAAAAGCAATAAAAATAGTAATACTGCTAATAATTGCCCTTCCGCTCGCTGTTTTAAAAAGTCTTAAGCTGACAAACAAGCCACTTGTTAATGCGAAAGCGGCTAGTGTTGTGAAGGCAATCCCCTTGGCATTGAAATATTCTGAAAAGTATAGAGACGGAATTGCCCATACGGATACGGCAAGCTTCATATAGGAAGGGTTTGCTAAGATGTCTCCAAAATATAAGTATTTAAAAGTCATTAAAATCGCAACTAATATTAAAAAGATGGCGGTGGCATTTAATAATGTTCTCATTGTTTGCCAATTTAGCCTTTTTTCGATGAGAGCTGCTATAAAAATCACGCCACCTGATACAAAGAAATTCATCAATCCTTCAGGGCGAGTATTGAGACTTATAAAAGATAAAATGGCAATGATCCAAATTTTTTCGTAACGATGTTCTAAAACTACTTGTAAGGTTAGGTAAGTAATGCTCCATACTATTAGGGTGTATAAAGTAGTTTCTAAGCCTTGAGTTGCCCAATAGCTCATATATTGAGATAAGCCAATGGAGGCGATGAGTAGCAATGAGATTGCATGAAAAAATAGTGTTTTTCGTTGGATAAATTGTTCGGCTAAAGTCTGATTATTCCCACCCCCAGCTATCAAATAGCGTTCTAACGCCGTTAGCAATAGACGAAGCATAGCAGGGGTTAGGAGTATTATGCCAATAAGGGAACTGAGACCAATTATTTTGGCGGTGTGAACAATTTCAGCATTAAACGCCCATCTGAAAAATGCTAGTAATAAGACTAAAACCAGATTTGAATAGCCTTCTTGGGTGACATCGCCAGGATTACTTACTAATCCATATCCGTCGGCAAGGTTACGAGCGTATTTGAATGATATCCAAGCATCTTCATTGGTAAGGTGGTAATATTGCAGTCCAGAGAGTATGATTAGGATTAAAATGAGACCATAGAGAGCCCATAAGATAATTTTTGTGTTCATAACGGCTATTCGACTTCCTTACAATCAAAAGTCCCAAAGCACTTCTTAAGGTTAAGGGATTTGGTTGTATAAATTACTTATGTTACGCACTGTCATTTCCCCCACCCCGCCATGGGCTAAAGCTCATGGCTAAAAACTCAAGTCCCCTAAAGGGGACTAAAACATGAGCAGGTTTAGTCGGCTTTAGCCGACTTGCGCGCCGTGAGCTTTAGCTCATGGCGGGTGGCGGGAAGTGCATATAATAAATTGGTATATGTCATGAGTTTAACTGAAGTGATTCCTATTATTGAATCTTTGCCCCATCCAGACAAATTCAAACTGATGCAATTTTTATTAATTCAACTCGCTCAAGAAGAAAATATTCCTTTACAAATGCCGCAACAAAACTCTTTATGGGATATTATTGGCATGGCTGAAGGTGAACAAAAAAATATCGCACAACAACATGATAAATATCTCTATAGTGTTAAATGATGCCAGAAAAACCAATATTTGTTGATACAGCGATAGTGATCATAAAGCAGCACGATAATTCTTACAGCACAACACCAAATCCAAATTGCTTTTGCCTTTGATGAAGATTTTCGTCAAGCTGGGTTTCAGGTGAAACCATAAAGCCCTTTACCCATTACCAGATGAATCCCTCCACCGAAAAGCTGCCTCATCCGGTGATGATTGTGGTGGCGGGTGAGTAGATAACACTTGCTGCCATTTGGCTTGAAATTTTTTATGATTCACCGTTTGATAAGCTTTGTAACCGGTTTGAACATCGGTGCCGGCGGTAATGCCTTCATGGTGTATCACTTCTGAATCGTGACAATAAAAGACTTTGTAACCGGCTTTACGCGCTGCAAAACATAAGTCTGTGTCTTCGTAATAAGCAGGCGCATAACGCATATCAAAGCCACCCAGTTGTTGCCAGAGTTTTTTCCTAATCATTAAACTCGCGCCGGAGCAATAGTCAACTTCTCTGCTTTGATTAAACTTTGGATGAGTAGGGTCTTGAAAACGACCATAATTCCAGCCGCTGGCATCGTTAAAAATAATGCCGCCCGCTTCTTGTAAGCGTCCATCGGGATAAATGAGTTTAGAGCCTGTAATCCCAACGCTGGGATCGGTGTCCATCAGTTTGAGCATATTTGATAGCCAACCGGGTGTCACTTGGGTATCATTATTCAAAAATAAGAGAAATTCGCCTTTGGCAATCGCTGCGCCTTGCCGACAGGCTTGGACAAAGCCTTTATTTTCTTCATTATTAATGAGGTGAAATGATCCTTGAAGTTGTCCTAATAAGGCGGCTGTGTCATCAGTGGATGCATTATTAATAATAATAATTTCTTTGCTGATTTGTTGATCATTGGTTTGCAGTGTTAATAAGCAGTTGTAAGTGTACAAGGCTTTATTAAATACTGGAATAATAATGCTAACTCTGGGGAGTGAGAGTTTTGGGAAAATGATGGGCTTTAAAGTTAGGGTATTGATGAAAGGTAGGGATATTTTGGCACACCAGACGGCGACTACGTTGTCTTCAGTCGCGTCTTTCGAGTAAAGGGCAATTTCCACGGGCTGCCCTTGTGTACAAGTTTGCGGCGTGGGCAGGGGTATGTCGATATATTCATTGTCCACTAATTCATTGGCATTAATGCGGAGCGTGAATTCGTTGATTTGCACGCTGATATGACAGTGGTTGATGCGACAATAAGTTCCAAATCTGAGTCGTATTCCGGTGATAATGTCGTTGTTGGGGATTAGGCGAAAGCGAAGACAGACTTCCTTTGTTAAGGTGATTGGTATGTCACCATAGAATGTGGCATCACTCATGGGCTGATTATGCTCGCCTAATAGGGCAGAGGCGGGCAGCTTGTCTTCAATGATTGTAGAATGTTGTAATAAATTCATTATTTTTCTCGTTTCCCACACTAATTTTGCTAGGAGTCCAAGAATTTAGCTAGGCAATGCCAATATTTCTATATTATCAAGATTAATTTTCTGTCTGGCTTGCCAGAGATTGTAATTATCTTGCATAATTAACCAACTTTCTGGTGTTCGTCCTAAGGTTTTGGACAAGCGCAATGCCATTTCAGGACTGATGTTACTTTGTCCATTAATGAGCCGATTAAATGTGGAGTGTGAAACTTTCAGTTTTTCAGAAACAGCCCTGCGAGTAACGCCATAAGGTTTAAGATAAACTTCTCGAATAAATTCGCCCGGGTGTGGTGGATTATACATATTCATTAGTGATAGTCCTCATAATCAACAAGATAGGCATTTCCAGCTTCAAATTTGAAAACAACGCGCCAATTTTTGTTAACATCAATAGCCCGCAATCCTCTTTTATTTCCTTTTAGGGAATGGAGCCTAAATCCTGGCAAATCCATATCTTCAATGCAGGTTGCAGTATTTAATGCCGTTAGCCTTATTCGTAATTTTTGCTTATGGCTACTTAAAATACCGGCTGTGCTACCAGTTTCATAGAACTTTTGTAATCCTTTATGCTTAAAACTCTTAATCATATTTGTATTGTAGATTAATTTGGTAGGAGTCCAAGATTTATCTTGGACTTGGGCGATAAATCTTGGACTCCTCTAAACTGACTTAAGCTTTTTGTCTTGAGGCTGCCTATCTTCAATGCTCGTAGAAGCTTGTAATAAATTCATTATTTTTCTCGTTTCCCACGCGCCAGCGTAGAGTGGAAAGCTAGCCTACGTGGGAAAAAAGTGATGCCTATTCAAAATCGTACACATAAACCAAAACATTATTTTCGCAAAGTACTTTGTTTATGATAGGTTCAATTTTTGACCATTTCCCCCCAGCTAATCCACAACCTATTCTAGGCATGTGAACTGATGCGCTGAGTTCAGTTGCCTTTTGCTCAACTTGAAATAGACATTTTTCGAGGGCTTCATATCGAATGGGTGGCCCTTTGCGCCCGGTTTTTATGCCACGTTGCCCAATCATATTTGCAACCCAAATACCTGAGTCAACTTGAATGAATTGAACGGCTCCTAATTTTAAATCATTTTTGGCTCTATAGGCTTGTTCGGGTTCTGGCCATCGTTTAGAAATGGCGAGGACAAATCCTTTTCCCCATCTACCAAGATCATTGCAAATATGACAAATGATCTTATTTCCTTTGGCTTGTGGAGAGGTGGCATCGCCTTTTAAGTATGTTATTATCCTGATTACCATTTTTATCTAAGTGTCAAAGCAATCTAAAAATCCTATTTCTTTAAGAAATAGGATTTTTTTTTGAAACTTACGCCTGAGTTGCAACGCCAAAACGGCTGTTTAAATATTCGATAATTTTGGCAGATTCGTACATCCATTTTGTTTGACCATTTTCTTCAATTCGCAAACAAGGCACTTGAATTGCGCCTCCTTCAGATAATAATTCTTGCCTAAATTTGGGATTATTTTGAGCATCACGCAATTTTATGGGAATGTTGAGGCGGTGTATTGCGCGACGGGTGCGGACGCAAAAAGGGCAGGCGTAAAATTGATATAAAGCTAAATTTTCGGCTTGTTTGTCAACTAATTGTTGTGCGGCTTCTGTCCGCACGATTTTCGCCGGTTTCGTTATAAAATTAATAAAAACGATTAGCCTACCGAGCCCTTCACGAATTATTTTTAAAATCATAGATTTTTCCTAAAAAAAACTCCTTATATGTAAAGTGAATAGATACAATTTACATGTAAAGAGTTGTGTGAAAAAAATTTATAGATTGAAAGGAGAAATCGCCGTTTGCAGACTTTTACTCGTCGGTTTTTTTGTCCACGCAGATTTTTTGTTTGGAAAATCTGCATGGTTTCTTTGGGGCAAGTTGTGATTGATTTTATAGTTCACAAATAAAATATAACCGTACCGATCTAATTATTGATTGACAATCAACGACAAAAAATTATTCGGCTATCTCAAGCGTGACGGGTGTGGTGTGTTGCAGATTCTCTGAGATGGGGCAACGGCTATCAATTTCTTCCAAAAACGCCTTTTTCTCTTCTAAGGACATGTCGGCGTCAATTTTGGTGATAACCTTTAAGCTCAGAAAACCGGCTCGGTGTTCCTTACCTTTTCCCATAAAGACATCGGAATCTAGCTCAGCTTCAACTTTTGCCTCGATATCCCGCAACTTAATTCTTTTTTGTTTGGCTATGATCTGCCCAACTGTCACCACGCAAGCCGCGAGTGATAGACACATGTATTCAAGGGGTGATGGTCCTTCATCTTTTCCGCCGGCTTTTGGGGGTTGGTCAATAATAATTCGATGGTTGCGGATTTGACTTTCGAACTTGAAATTTTCAACCAACTTTGCGCCGACTTCCAGTTTTTTCATGGTTGCCATAAATAATATCCTTTGATAGAGAATAATAGGGGTGGAAATTATAACAGTCGATGTATCAATTAGCAATTGATAATATACTCGCATGTTGGTTCAATAAACGAACGCGATTTAAAAAATCCTATAAATAGGATTTTTAGATTGCTACTCAATCATTGAATGTAAACCATTCAATAGCCGCAAGCGCCCTGCTTCACAAGCCATCTCTTCATCAAATGGCACGATAGTCAAATTCAACGGTGTTAAAGCTTTCTGAATCGCTTCTTTTGATATACCACCCTCAAAAAGTCAAGGAAAAAGCATTTTTTCATATCATTAAAATATTTGTTACCCAAACTTAAAAGTACCCGCTTCTATGCCTAAAATCTAAAAACACTCGTAAATTTTCTGATATAAGAGTCAAAATGAAGCTTCGCTGGAAAATGGATTTTTCGGCAATCCCCTTAATCGTAGTAAAAAAAGGCCGTTGTTGAGTTATCCCCGGTTTATTTTTGTAGGTAAAAATGACGGATTTTTTGGCTTGCCCATCCTCAATATAGTTTAATAAAATTGGGCTGTAAGTCGTGATGATAATTTGCTGGGGTGTGCTGATCGGTAAATCAACCAGTTTTTCGACTATTTCAGGATTGATTCCATCCTCAATTTCGTTAAATAGCAATACCCTAGTGTATATAATGGCCCAGCATGAAACTCAGCGATTGGGCCAAATTACAAGGCATCTCATACGAAACCGCATGGCGTTGTTTTTTGTCTTGCGCTAGTCCGGCACTTGTTTTATCCCTAAAACATGATATTTTTTTGCTAAGCCTATCCAATTTTCATTTTTGGGAAAATATTTTTTCTCGCCAGTGATTATTGCGGTTTTTCTTGGTTTATAGCTACTGATTCCAAAACCAGGTTGCTGCCAGTATAAAGCGGGTTATTCAAATTCAATTCGACAATATATCCGGCCTTTTTTAAGGGTTCTCTGATTCGTTTTCTTGTGGTGGATATTTGTTTTAGCACGACATTTTCCAAATGTAGTTAAACTAGCTAGCCGTCGGCACAAGAATCAGCTGCTATCAATCACAGCCCGCCGCCGCTTGCCCGGCAAAAGCCTCTGGATCGCCAAATATCTGAAGCTTTCTTTCAGTTATCTTCTCGGCGAATTTTGTATTCCAATTCGTCCTTCCTTTCCCTAGCGTGGGTGCTACGGTATCACTGGATACAAAAATGGTTTTTCCTCTTCGTAACCCATCTTGCACAGATTTTAGAACACATTTCTCGCTATAGCAGCCAGTCATGACGTATCTGCTAGTATCGGATATTTCTAGCAAATCAGAATCCGTATCAGAAAAAGCATTTTCTCCATATTTAATTGAATATTTGTAGTTATCATGAACTTTCACATCCTCTGGAATGATTTTGTTGGAAGTACCTAAAAGTGTCCCTGGCCGCTCTTTGAATAGCGACGATGCAAACTCTAAAAATTTATTTTCATATTCTAATTCACTTATTTTTTGGTTGTTCTTCAGCAATTTGAGTTCTATTTGCTTTTGCTTCAATTGGTTTGTATAATCTAGATCTTCAGGGCTGTTATCTGAAAAATAATTAACGTTGATTATAGAAAGATCATTTTCCTTCGCAAATAAAACCAATTTCTTGATATTATCATGCACTTGTGGAGAGCCATTGACTAAATATAAACGTCCATTTACATTTTCTATCGTGACATCATAATCGTCGTAAAAACGTAATTCTCCAGGTTGTAAATCTCTAGATTTATCAAATAAGATCTTTCGGCTCTCATCTATATCATCTTCATTGTCATATTGCATATCTATAACAACCAAAGTGCTGTCAGCCATTTGCTCGGCAGGTAAAGATTTTAAATGATCTATCAAATCATCTACAGGCGCAGCACTACCGGTATAATAACAAAAAGACAATAAAAAACAAACTATTGTTCTAATAATAGCCATCCCATAATGAAAATTCAATTTCATCAAATACCAACCTTTCATGTAGAACCATCCTTTTCTTTAAAGAAAACTCACTAATTATAATAACAAAAATTCCAATAATTATGACATAATATCGAAAAAATACGCTTTATAGTTAACTATTTTCACGATATCATTTCTGTAATTTCAATTAATTAGCTGAAAATTTGTGGGTCGCAAAACGGTGAAGTCAGAATTACTAGTTGTTTCGGGAATGAGGTACGAATTCCCGAAACCAGGAAAATTACCTCATTTTCTGACTTGGTGAGGGTATTAATTAAAGAAATAGGATTTTTAGATTGCTACTCAATCATTGAGTATAAACCACTTGTCCATTAATCAATGTATAATTCACTTTCCCTTTCAATTCCCAGCTCAAAAACGGTGAATTTTGCCCCAAACTGTGCATATTTTCTCCGACGCTTGTTGGGATCGAGTATGCACACATCTGCGGCACTACCTTCCGCTAAAGTTTGCTCATAAATGTTGGACGAACCTACGTGCTAGGTTGAACATATGCCCACGACGAAACGATTCAACGAATACACCCAACATCAACCCCTAGAATCGCTTCTTTACCACCCTCAAAAAGTTTGGTGGCAATCTCAGCGAGGTTAATGGTAGCAGCATGATTTATCTCTGCTGTTACATCGTCTTTCAGCAATTAATTCATCAGCTAAACTACGCCCCGCTGGTATATATTGCCGGACTATGGCTTGGGCGTTTTTCACGGCTTCTTGCGGTGAAAGTTTGGGGGCTGTTTCCACCGTTTTCTGCGCTGAGAACATGACGACTTGACTACCTTTCGACTGTAGCCTGACTTCTTTTTCACCTGCGAAAATACCCAATATTTTGAGATGTTTAGGAAGAGTCATGCTGCCACTAGGATTAATTTTTATTGTCTGTTCCATTATGTTTTCCTCCTGTTAAATAGGCGAGAAATCGCAAACCATTCACTATACTTGTCCCCGAGCACAAGTGGGAGCGTATTCTACTTATAAGAAAAAATACAAACAATACAAACCCCAGCGTATATTTTTTCGTACCTGCGTTTATGTGCCCACACCCTGCTAGTGATCTTTGTTGCAATCCTAAAACGTCACAGCCGGCACAATAGGCTAACTAACGCGATTTAAAAAATCCTATTTCTTTAAGAAATAGGATTTTTAGATTGCTACTCATTCATTGAGTATAAACCATTTGCCCATTAATCATAGTATAACTCACTTTCCCTTTCAATTCCCAGCCCAAAAACGGTGAATTATGCCCCAAACTGTGCATATTTTCTTCGCTCAAGGTCCAATGCTTGTTGGGATCGAATATGCACACATCTGCGGCACGCCCCTGGGCTAAAGTACCCGCTTCTATGCCTAAAATATGAGCCGGTTTGTAGGTGACATTGCCAAGTAGGGTCATTAAGTCTATTTGCATCTCTTCGGCAAGTTGTAAAGTAAGCGGCAATAATGTGTCTAGGGCTGAAATGCCCGATGCTGTCATCGCAAAGGGGCTGCGTTTGGCATCCGCTTCATGCGGTTGGTGATCGGAGCAAATGGCGTGAAGGCTTCCGTGGCGTAAGCCTTCGCGTAAACCTTCTTTGTCGTCTTGGCTGCGTAAAGGGGGGCAGACATGGCATTGAGTGTTATAGTCGCTAATGTCCTTTTCCGTTAAAAATAAGTGATGGGCACTGACATCGGCTGTGACTTTGAGTCCTTTAGCTTGGGCTTCTTGAACCATGTTCACTGCTCGGGCAGTGGATAGGCGGCAAAAATGCGCTCGCACGCCCGTCATTTCAATCAATAATAAGTCACGAGCTACTTCTATCGTTTCGGCGGCTTCTGGAATGCCTGATAAGCCTAAGCGGCTGCTGATTGCGCCTTCATGGGCACAACCGTTGCGCCCTAGCCATGGGTCTTGGGGATGTAGAAAAACGGTTAATTCGCAGTTAGCGGCATATTCTAGGGCATGACGTAATACGTCGGTGTTGACGATGGCTTGCACTTGACTGACTCCGATGCAACCGGCTTGTTTGAGTATGCCCATTTCCGCTAAATGTTCTCCTTTTAAGCCTTGAGTCAGTGCCCCTAAGGGTAATATTTTCGCCATGCCAGCAGCGCGATGTTGCAGGAGTTCTGCCACGGCGGGTGTATCAATAACGGGATTGGTATCGGGTGGACAACAAAGCGTTGTGATACCATTTGCAGCCGCAGCGCGTGTTTCGCTGAGTATCGTGCCTTTATGCATCGCGCCGGGTTCTCGTAATCGTACACTTAAATCGACTAAGCCGGGACAAACAATATGGTCTTTAGCTTCAATCTGTTCATCTGCCGAAAAATCAGCGGGTGGTGTGCCAAATGCGAGGATTTTTCCGTCGGCAATATGCAGATCGGTGACTGAATCGAGATTTGAAGCGGGATCGATTATCCGCCCTCCGAGAATACTGAGCGTGGCCATTAATGCGTTTCCTTTTGTTCTGATATTGTTCCTAAAGTCTTCGCCATCACTGCCATTCTGATCGCTATGCCATTGCTAACTTGTTGTAATATAACAGAACGTTTGCCATCGGCAATGCTTGAGTCTATTTCTACGCCGCGATTAATGGGGCCAGGGTGCATCACAATGGCATCCGGGTGGGCGACTTTTAAGACTTCTTCAGTGAGTCCATAATATTGAAAGTATTCATGAGCACTGGGTAATAAAGCGCCTTGCATACGTTCTCGTTGTAAGCGCAGCATGATGATGACATCGACTTCGCGCAGTCCGGCTTTTAGCTTGTGAAATACTTGGGTACCGAGTGCTCCTTTTGGTATTAAAGTTTTGGGTCCAACAACGCGGACTTCTGAAACGCCTAATGTGGTGAGCGCATGAATGTTTGAGCGAGCAACTCGTGAGTGTAGAATGTCGCCGACAATGGCAACGCGCAGGGGGGCAAAATCGCCTTTGTGTTGGCGGATGGTGTACATGTCCAACATGGCTTGGGTAGGATGTTCGTGTTGTCCATCGCCAGCGTTAATGATGCTGATATGGGGGGCAACGTGTTGAGCCATGAAGTGCGGGGCACCAGCGGCGTTGTGACGGACGATAAACATGTCGCAGTGCATGGCTTCCAGATTACGCAGCATATCAATGAGATTTTCGCCTTTGCTGCTTGAGGAGGTACTAATATTAAAATTCAGGACATCGGCTGAAAGGCGTTTGGCCGCTAATTCAAAGGTGGTGCGGGTACGGGTGCTGTGTTCAAAAAATAGGTTGATAACCGTTTTGCCACGGAGTAGTGGGGCTTTTTTAACGGCTTTTTCGCCGACGCTGATAAAAGAGGCGGCGGTGTCTAAAATTTCAATGAGCAAGGCGCGTTTTAAACCTTCAATGCCTAAGAAATGTTTAAGACGGCCTTGTTTGTCTAGTTGAATACTATTCATGCAGAGTGTGTGCGAATTTCTAGGGATAAAGGTTCAGGGCCATTGAGTTTGATATATTTGCCCGGTTCTAAACAGAGTGAGTAACCGATCACGTCGGCTTGAATGGGTAATTCTCGCCCATTGCGTTCTACTAAGACGGCGAGTGTGACGCTGGCGGGGCGACCATAGTCAAAAATTTCATTGAGGGCTGCGCGAATGGTGCGCCCGGTATGTAGTACGTCGTCGACTAAAATCAGGTGACGATTTTCGATTTGGAAGGGCAATGTGGAGGGTTTTACGTGGGGATGTAGTCCAATACGGCTAAAATCATCACGATAAAAGGCGATATTGAGTTGCCCTAATGGTTGTTGCAATTTTAGTAGGGCATGTAGGTGTTCTGCCACCCACACGCCGCCGGTGTGTATGCCTACCATTAATACGTCGTCACGCTTTTTAATTTTTAATTTGTGATTCAAGTAGTTAGCCATGCTATCTAATAGCATGTCAATTTGATTTATAGACATTCGGTAAACCAAGTTTCGAGAATAATTTGAGCGGCGACTGCGTCTAAATCTCTCCGCTTAGGGGAGATTTTTTCAGCCGCTGCGACTGAGGATAATCTTTCATCAATGCTGTGAACAGGTAATTGATAACGCCCTTGTAATTGCCGGCTAAAACGGCGGGCAGCAACGGTGCTTGTGCTGTCTGAGCCATCGGCGTGCTTGGGCAAGCCAACGACAAGTGCATCAGGTTGCCATTCTTGAATGAGGGCAGTAATACGTGCCCAGTCGATTTGCTGATTTTTTACCGGCACGATAGCTAAAGGACGGGCGGTAGCGGTTAAGGTTTGTCCCACCGCTACGCCAATACGTTTGCTACCATGGTCGAATCCTATTATGTACATTTTTGTTATGCTCGATGTTCAAGTTTTTTTGTCGCCGTGTTGAGTACAACGAATGGTACACAACGAATAATCGGGCGATAAGCCGCAATATTGACATTGATTGCTCAGGTTTTTATTCGTCGGCAAAAGTTTTCGCTTTGCGAAAACTTTTGCCGACGAAGTTGTTCTACATTAGTTGTACTCACCATTGCAAAAAAAAACTTGAACGTCGAGTTGTATTATATTTTGTCATAATTCGTGCTTTTTTGTCTGAATCAGAATTTGCAGAATTTGAGAATTGGCAGGATAAAACCAGTCGAATTGTATATATTAATTCTGAAAATTCTAAAATTATGAAAATTCTGATTCAGACAGAAAAGGGTAAAAAAGCTCGTTTTGTGGCGGCAAGTATATCACTAATAAATAAAAAATCCGCAAATTTGAATTGGTTTTTTTGACATGTGGATGGTTTTTGTGTATTTTGTTACAAATTATTTGTGGAATTTGTTAGTTGTTTCAATTTAGGAAGCATTTGGGAGGTTTTTTTTATGCACTTACTTACTTAAAAGCCGGATTAGTTTCCGCGGTGTTGGTTAGTTTGGTCGTGGTGGCGAATCCGGTGTTCGCTCATAATACTTTTAAGGAATTGGCGATTCAGCGGGGAACCTGGGAAGAAGTTAAGTCTACGATCTTCAATAAACTCCCGAATTCCCCAGCGAGAGCGTTATTATTCAAGCAGTTGCGCGAAGTGCCCTGGAATCATGATGCGTATAAATCGGTTCGTTCGCTGTTAGGGAACATGCAGTCCTATAATAATAATTATGTGGAGCCTACGGTTTTAAACGCCATCGAGGCGCAAATAAGATCGGTTCCGAGGTGTCAATAAATGTAGTAAGTTTCCTCGTTCCCTTTCAATTCCCACTCCGGCACAGAAATTTATTTTGGCTTTGGTGCCGTGAGTACAGCGAATGTACTGTGAGTACAGCGAATGTGAAACAACGAATAAAACCGCCGTCGCTCGAGCCGGTTTTGTTGGCATTTGCGGTGCTTTATTCGTTGTCCAGCATGACGAATTTGAACTGTGATTGATGTGATTTTTGTGATTGGCGTGTGGACGAAAGTCGTGGTTCAAAATTGGTTTGGCGACAATTCTGTTATTAACGGCTACAATCTATGGGCTGATTATTCCTTGTCCACCATTCGCTGTACTCACCACCGCGGTGATAAAGAAAACTTGAACTTCGAGTTAAAGCCTGCCAGTTTCGCCAAGTTAGAACCTCTATGCGTAGCGTGATATATTAAATGGCGACGCGAAATTTTGTCGTATTTCCTCGTTATTACCCTCGTTCCCATTTGTCTGCCCTGCCTTCAACGTCACGCGACTTACTGCTGAAATATTGATTCGGCTGTTTTGTCTTTTTATTGCATATATTCAACTACTTGTTACATTATCATTAATGTTATTACAACACTGGGAGAAACGAAAAAATGTCAGCATTACCCGCCTTAAAAAATCCCATTGAACCCGTTACAGAACAGGAATATTGGGAACAATACTATAATGATTCGGAAACCAATTACGAATGGAATAATGCTTGTTTAGAGGAAAAACTCGTGTCTGATTTTATTACTTATTTAGTATATAGATGGTTTCAAAGCATATTAAATCAATATTTGACTGTTAATCCAATTGCCGAATTTACCGGCTTAGAAATGGGATTTCGCCTACAATTAGCCAACAAGGTAACTATTCGCAAACCTGACTTAGGCGTGGTTCTGAATAATAACCCAGTGGCACTGTCGCCTACTGATCGTACCTATAATGGTGTTTTTGATATGTGTGTGGAAGCGTTATCTGATTCGTCAGAGGCGGAAATTAGGCGGGATACTATTGTAAAAAAGGCGGAATATGCTAGCGTTGGTATTAAGGAGTATTATATTTTGTATGGGCTTAATTATCAGATGGAATTTTATAGGCTCCATCGTGGGTTATATGTGCCAGTTGAGCGTGTTGATGGGGATGTTGTGCAATCGGGTGTTTTGCCTGGTTTTCAATTTAGGGTTGGTGATTTGCATAGTCGTCCAAGTTTTGAGTCAATGATGGATGATCCTGTTTATCAGGGTTTTATTTTGCCTGATTATCGACGGGAAAAAATTGCTAGGGGGCAGGCTGAGGAGAAAGCATTAAAAGCAGAACAACAGACAGTTATTGAGGCGCAACGGGCACGGGAGGCGGAGAGGTTGGCTAAAACAGAGACACAAAGGGCTGAAAAAGCAGAACAGCGTGTGCAAAATGTTGAGGCTGAGCTTGCAAGGTTAAAAGCCTTATTGGCTGAAAGGGGGAAGTAATGAGTGGGTTGTGTTAGGGGTGCTTATAAGGATTATAGGCGAGGTTTTAGTGAAAGATTCAATTATTTGATATTAATTCAGTTTGGGGGTGGGAAGGCTTGCCAGCGTAGTTGTTGCCAAACGAATTTGAATTGTGATTGATGTGATTTTTGTGATTGACGTGTGAACGAAAATCACAGTTCAAAATTTGTTTGGCAACAATTCTATTATTTTAGCCCACAGCAAATACGGTGTGTCCAATATAATATCCTCCAGCCATTTTTTTTAATACATTGGGCGTACTTTTTGTATTTTAGCATTTTTAACTTTTAGAGAAATCTTTAGGGATTTCTGTAAGGTTTATGTCGAATATGATAAAATGACAAAATCATGAACATAAAAACTCGTTTCGCGCCCAGCCCCACTGGTTTAATGCATCTCGGCAACGCCCGTACCGCGTTATTCAACGCTCTATACGCCTATCACCACGGTGGCAAGTTTTTGCTACGCATTGAGGATACCGACTTAGAGCGCAGTCAATCCGCCTTAGCCATACAATTAATGGAAGATTTACAATGGTTAAATATCACTTGGCAAGAGGGAGCTTATTACCAATCAAGGCGTGGCGAAATTTATGCAAAATATTATGCACAATTAGAACGGCAGGGCAATACTTACCCTTGTTTTTGTACGCCGCAGGAATTAGCCTTATCGCGCAAACTGCAACGGGCTTCGGGACAGGCACCCCGCTACGCTGGCACCTGCGCCCATCTCAGCGAAGCCGAGGTGGCGGATAAAATTGAGCAAGGATTAAAACCCACATTGCGTTTTCGCGTTCAGCGTGGGCAATTGATTGATTTTGATGACTTAGTTAAAGGACAACAACATTTTGTCGGCGACTACATCGGCGATTTTATCATTCGCCGCGCTGACGGCACACCGGCTTTTTTCTTTTGTAACGCCGTCGATGATGCTCTAATGGGGGTGACACAGGTTTTTCGCGGTGAGGATCATTTAACCAATACGCCACGCCAATTATTGATTTTACAAGCGCTAGGTTTATCTATGCCACAATATGGACATATTTCCCTAATATTAGGACACGATGGCGCACCGCTGTCAAAACGCAATGGTAGCCAAAGCATTCAAGATTTGAGACAAAATGGTTTTTTAGCCGATGGCGTGGTCAATTATCTGGCGCGACTAGGGCATAGTTATATAGAAGATGATTACTTATCGCGGCAACAATTATCGGCGCAATTTTCGATAAAACGCTTGGGGCGTGCCCCCGCCCGTTTTGATGAGCAACAATTACGGCACTGGCAACATTTGGCGATTTCAAAAACGGATGAGTCGCAAATATGGACGTGGATGGGCGAGGCGGTGCATAAGCTGGTTCCTGAGACTGTGCGTAGTCAATTTGTCGCAACGATTCAACCTAATATCACTTATCCCAAGGATGCCTTAGATTGGGCCAAAATTTTGTTTACCGATGAGCTCAAGCGGGAGGCGGATGCTGAGGCGGAGATTGCTAAGGCGGGCAATGATTTTTTTTGTCATAGCTGGGCAGCATTAGAAGCCAGTCAAGCGGATTTTAAGGCGCTGGTAAAAGAAGTGAAACAAAGGACTGGGAAAAAGGGTAAAAATTTATTTATGCCGCTACGGGCAGCCCTGACTGGAAAAACGCATGGTCCAGAAATGGCGGATATATTGCATTTGATGGGGATAGAACGGGCTCGGGGGCGGTTGTCGGTATTAAAATAGACTGGCAGGAAACTTCGGATACTGTGGTCCTAAAAATTCCAGAAACATTTTGTCATAGAAGGCTGGAAATCATTATATTGCCTTTGGATGAGCAAAAATCCTCTGTTTGGTTGCCAGACTTTTTTGAAAAGTTTATCGGTTGTTTGCCAGATTTTCCTGATATTGAAACCTCGTGAGTGTCATATCATTTTTTCAATCCAAAAACTACTGCCTGCAAAACCGTACTTTTTTGGATGATTTAAAGCACTGATTACTTTTTCAGGAAACTTTTTAAATGCATATGTACATCCAAAGATTACTTTGAATGCATTAGAAAACATAAGTAATCCTCTTAGTAAATATTGTTCATTCCAACTTCTGTTTTCAGAAATCACCCATTCTTTAGGGTATTCATTGGGTAAAAAAATATCATGAATGTGTACCTTCACTCCCTTTTTTAGTCTAGGTAACACTTCAAATATTAAATAGTTTACATCGCTGCCAGTTTTTGAAATATGTGAGGAATCAATAAATAGGACATCCCCATCTTCTAAATTTTCAAAGAAATTTAATGGTAAATCTTCGACTTTTTTGACAATTACTTCATTCATGCCTGGAATTTTTCTTAATAAAAATTCCCTGGGATAGGGCTCTATACATTGCAGATACATGTTATTGTTAAGAAATCGATTGTTGACATCAGCCGACAATAGAGAAGAAAAACCGCTGCCAACTTCAATCAGTTTTTGTGGTTGCCAAGTATTTAATAATACAAATAAGGTTCTAGAGTCAAGCCAACTAAATTGGGAATTGCGTGTGTAAAACTGGGTTAAATCGTTACTTTCAGGTAGTATTTCTGGATAATCATATTTGTTGATGAATTTAGGGAAATCATGTTCTAGTATCTCCAGATGTGATTTGTCGTTAAAATCAATACCTAGTATTTGTTTTTCTTCTGACCATAAAGTTTCTTTAATGCTGTTTGTGTCTACAATTGGGGAATAAAAATGACCGGCGGGAAAAGCAGTTTTCATAACAACTCCATAAATTAATTCTCTGATGTGTAGAGCTACATTAGATTATTGTATGGCAAGTAACATTTTTTTTGAACGTTAAGTATTGCCATATCACTATAGATATTATTCCTTTTTTAATGTCGTTGACGAGTACAGCGAATGTAGGACAACGAATAAAAACCAATTCAATAAGCTCATTCTTAGAAACTTCGGGCGCAACCAGTGTATTACCTAATTATTCGTTGTTTAGCATTCGCTGTACTCACCGCCGCAGTCATCAAAAAAACTTGAATTTCGAGTTAAAGCCTTACAAGCCAGTTTGGCCAATTTAGGGAACCTCTAGGTGCCAATCATAACATATTTTAAAGTCACTTTATCTTTTCCGCAATTCTTCCCAGTAATAATTTAACCATGGCATAACATTAACCATATCTGTTCCGTTATGACTAGGGCCTCGAGGATATTTAATTGGCCACTGCAAAACAAAAAATACATCTCTGTTACCAATATTTGCTTGTTTGAAATCTGTTTGTGTCGGTGGATCTGTGTACAATGTCTCTCCGATAATCCATCCTTTTTGATCATTTTGACTATCTAAAAACTGGTCAAAGGCTTCGATTGCATCTTTATTTCCACCAGCATCGCGATAGGCGTGAATACTATAGAGTATCGGCGTTTTCGTGCTATGCGCTTTGTAAGCATTCATCATATTTTGATATCGCTCTTTAGGTAAGGTTGAATGAGCTCCACCGTCCACTATAATGGAAACACCTACCGTATCATGATGCTGACGGGTTATTTTGACATAATCCGACCATGTTCTAGCAACATACCAATGCCATCTGTGTTTATTACTTGGTGGTGCGCCCTCATTCATGAGATCGATCCGGTAATGAATTAATCCTTGTATTTGGCTACGAACTGCTAAGATGGTTTGTAAGTTTTCCTGTTGTGCAAGACCGTTTAAAGTAGCACCATTATCTCCATATGGATCATTATGTTCATTATAAGAGATTTCATCCCAACTAATAGGATTATTAAAGTCAGACATGGGAAAAAAACCAATCATAACCTCTACAAACCCCGCATATTTTGCGTCCATAACAAGATTTCTTACATTGGTAGCAATTCGGTCACGATTTGCTTTAGTCCCTGAATTCATTATCGTTTTACTATCACCATCACCTCTATGAAACACCGGAATACGCAAACGACGTTGACCATATGTATACATATCGCGCAATTGGCCTTTCACCACTTCTCGAACAGAATCATCTTCATAATTAGCAAGAATTCCACAATTTTCACGATAATTGCTTCCACACTGAGGTCCAACGTCGTACCAAGCATAGTTTGAACCACCTGGCGAATTCACCTCAAACGCCGATCCTGAAGATGCAAACAACATTGTTAAATATGATGTTGCAATAAGTATTTTATTCATAAAAAACTCTTTATTTAAAGTAAATAAAATTTTCAGCTGGATAAGTTCGGGGGAATAGAAAGTAAGGACAAGTGAGTAGAAACGCCCTGATAACATCCATCCTCTTTCAATCCGATCAAACAAAGTACCACATAAATTGATTTAGTCAAGTAATATATTTATTATATTTTTAATTTTGCTATTAATGCGGAGATACTTTTCATATCTAGCTGATAACAAATTTGCAATCTGATAAAATATCAATATCATGGACACAGAAACCAGTTTCGCAGTAAACAAACCACAACACTTGATCGGCGACTTTATCACTCGCCACGCTGACGGCACACCAGCTTTTTTCTCCTATAATGCCGTCGATGATGCCCTAATGGCAGTGACGCAGCCAAGTAGCGATGCCATTTTAAGTTAAGTCCAAAGACGTTGAATATCTTTTAACACCAACAAACAAAATAAACCACAAGGATATAATACATAATGAGTGTCAGAGCCGTCATAGCTGAAGTATTAGAACAGCGACACAAAAAAGTCCTCATGCTTGAAAAAGTCCACAATGGACTGGCTGAACTCGAAATGCAGCTAGATAATCTGCAACAAATGGCAACAGAAGTGAAAGAAGACCCTGAAGATGTCCCCCAAGACATTATCAGATTCAGTTCTAAAATGGACACGCCTATTAACTCGCTTCAAGAACAAGTGGCACAACTAAATGCCTCCATTGTGAGCCTGACTAAACGCTTTAGCAAGGAAACTATCAATATTGGAGTTGCCGGAAAAGCGCGTCAGGGTAAAAGTACATTACTTCAGAAAATATCCGGCTTATCTAATCGGGAAATACCCACATCTGATGCACTCCCATGCACTGGAGCCAAAAGCAAAATTTATCACTCAGAAGAAAGCCCTTATGCCAAAATAGAATTTTTTTCCAAAGAGGAATTCCTTAAAGAAATCCTCTATGCCTATTTTGACAAATTGAGCCTGCCTAAACCATTTTCACTCAAACGCTTTAGCAATCCCTTACCCGAATTGGATGAAAACAGCCGCGATGATCGCAACTTAGACAAAGCCATTTATGAAAAACTCAAATTTATTCACCAGGCTTTTCCATCCTTTTCCGAATTATTGTCAAAATCCCATAAATTAATGGGGCTAGATGAAATTATTGAATATATCACCCAAAGTGAAGGGCGCACACGATACCTGGCGGTTAAAACCGGTAATGTTTACACCAAATTTCCTAACCATGATGTCACTGGCTTATGTTTAGTTGACTTACCCGGATTAGAAGCCGCCCAAGGACATGAACATAAATTAGTTTCTTCACTTGAATATGAAGTTGACGCGGTGATATTTGTAAAATCGCCCGATGCGCTAGGGACTGACTGGGACCAAGCAGATTACAATGTCTTTGATTTAATTGATAATGCTGCTAGAGAAATTGATTTAGCACATCGCCTATTTATCGTGCTGAATGAAAAAAATGACGGCAGCAACAGAAAACAGGTACAATTATTAAAAAATCAACCGCCCGATACCTATAGCCAGCCCCGCATTATGACTGCAAATTGTAGTGATGCGGCTGAAGTTGAGCAGAAAGTGTTTTCTGTGGTTCTTAATCATATTGAGAACAATTTGGAAAGTACCGACCGACAATATGTCAAAGCTTTGGCGAATCAGACGAAAAACATCAGCCGGACAGTCACGGGACTGTTTGCGCCCATCATGAAATTTAGTACCACCAATGCAGATTTGGGCAGAGAAAGAAAATATCGACTGCTATCGGAAAAATTCATCAGGGATTTGACAACCGGATTGGAAAAATTGGTGTTAGAAGTCCAACAAGAATTAAATATTAGCGAGGAATTTAAGCAGACAATAGAAGAAATATACGACTCTGCCCGAGAAACTGCACCTATTCCCACTCAAGAAGAATTGGCAGAACAATATCTGGAATACAGCGGTTGGAAGGGCTGCGTCGGCGATGAATTGAATTATTTACGCGCCTACTTAACAGAATTTATGGCAAGCCATTTGGATGACTACTTGCAAACGCAAGTAGATGAAATACTCCGACAAGTTTTAGAGCGCGTTTTGCCTAAATCCTTGCAAAAACTCCTGTCTACCCCGAAGGATAATGATCCACGTACCATAATACTTGGCTTTCAAGAATTGTTGGATAAAACCGAACATCCTAATATTTATAAAACATTCGACTATATCCGCAAATTTAACTTTTCTTATCACAGCCATTTTCACTACCGTGTTCGTGAAGAAATGGGCTTATTAAGCACTTATAGTAGTGATTCTATTGATGACATTGTGCCTAACGATGCGACACGGGAGAATTTCATGGAAAAGGCGGAAGAAATCGCCAGGGGTTTGGATAGCCATTATCAACAAACGATTTATCAATTGAGAAAGAAATTCAGTGAGAAAATGCAAGATGATACCGCGAACGCGATTTTCGCACTGGTTGAAGAAATTAAAGATCGTCTGGTGAGAGCCAAGGGGATTAAGGATGAATGGAAAAGTTTTCTCGATCCTATCCGCGAACAGTTATGGGCAGAGGAATTGAGTCGTTTTAACAGAGAGATTGCGTTACGCAAACAGTGGCGAAATGCGGTTGATGATGCCTTCAAATGTGTCAAGCAAGTACAGTCGGATTTTCCTAATTAACTGATGTTACGCATCCTCGTTCCAGCCCCAATGCCATTAAATTAAGGAGAATTGTAACAAAAGAACGTCTTTGGGCTTAACTTAATGGCATTGCGTTCCAGCCCCCCCCGCCATGAAATAAATTTCATGGCTAAAAGCGTAAGTCGGCTAAAGCCGACTAAACCTGCTCATGTTTTAGTCCCTTTTAGGGGACTTGAGCCTTATGAGTCCTGAGCTTTAGCTCATGGCGGGGGAAG
>Ga0209780_1000235_pt1 | contig 27542 bp, 9 predicted proteins | sample WorMetexBAHAMAS2_FD_187384 | JGI IMG/M metagenome (GOLD analysis project Ga0209780, IMG submission 187384) | Marine gutless worms symbiont microbial communities from Max Planck institute for Marine Microbiology, Germany - Inanidrilus exumae... | ecosystem: Host-associated > Annelida > Digestive...
TAAGGAATTCCAGATTCTTACGACACGCACAGCGAAAAAAATGTTGTCTACAGTTGATTCTTGAGTCTGGTAAAAACAACTTGTACGAATGACCTCGTGACGGGTGCTAGGTATTGCGTTACATTTATCGTTAACGGAATTGATGCAATAGCCTAGGTGTACTGAGAGAGGGATATTGTAGCCTGCTGTATGCATGATGAATGAGATGCAGATGAAAAGTCGAAAACGCGACATACTACGCCCCCGGTGCAGCAATCTGGCAAACTGGAAGAAACATGCACACATCGTCTTTGATTTTGACTTTTATTAAGTCAATATGAAAACATGACGTCATCCACAAAACCGGAAGTACATAACGTATTGCATGCCGTCGGAGAAGGACCTAGCCACAGCCGCAGGTAACAATGTTCAGAAAATTCAGTGCAATTTGGAAGTGTGATTTTTGAAATATGCCAGCTGACAGATATAAAGACAGACAGACAGACAGACAAACGAACAGCTCGGGGAGAGACATAACAACACACTGATCGCAATACCTAGCACCCGTACCAAGTTATCCAAAACAGGGCCGTGCACACGCCGCAGAAGAAAGTATAGATGAAACAGAATTTATACTGTCACATTAATCGATATGGAGTGAATCAGATGATAAGTAGGACTTGAATTTGAGAACACGTCCATGAATGAAGAACGAAGATGAGAGACGTTTGTGTATCAGCAGTGGTTTATTTCACTGTTTTTTTGCCTCGTTGCAGTATTTAGAGCAAGAGATAAAAAGGTAATGCTTGTATGGTGTGATCGACAATGAAATCAGTTTCACCTTGGCTCGAGCTTCGCGTGCTGCTTCAGCTTCAGCGGCCATCGCTCGTTGTAGTTGTACCGGCAACCGAACGTCTTTCCTGCCGACACGCACGATGCACGCAACACGTGCAGCAACTGCTGGGATGGCCGACCGTGGCGTAACGAGAGCCCAAATTTATACTACCTCTGGAGCAGGTTACCCTATTCGTGGGCGGATCCCAGCTCCCGTCTAATAAAAAATAGCTATCCTCAGTGGTAACATTTACACACAAAAAAAACATCTCAATCGACTGTTTAGGCGTTTTTTATAGCCACAATACGCCAACGTAACAGACGGACAAACACACAACCCATAGGATACGACGAATATTCACCACATCCATCTAAACAGTCCATGAATTTTAAAAGTAGTCAATACTGCTGTAAGTGACAGGATTATCAAACCGTTCTCATGCTGTAATTTCTGTTAATGCAACAGATTAATTCATGAGGTCGTCTCGTAGCTACTAGTACTACAGAGTGTTACACGTTCTTGGTAGACCTTTTGTCCCGAGCATTAACAAGTTCCAGAATACAGCATCTGCTCGAATATTTCTTCGTGGTATTGAGATTAAAATATCAATGACGACAAGGCAGCGTGCTCATAGACAGTCAGAAATATTAGAACATAACAAGAACGTTGATGTAATTGGATATACCCTTGAGTCTGGAATAGACTTATCAACTGCAAGTCTGCAACCATGACCATAATGCGATAAGCAGACCTGCAGATCTGCATATATAGGCCTATGATGACGTCTAAAGTTCCTTTCATCTGTGACAAAAGAAATCGAATGCCTTATCTACATGAGTCGAGTATCCGCTTGCGAAGGAGTGTGCCACCAACATCCGAAATCTCCTCGTTTCGAACGAAGTGTTTTCTTGTTCGTATCCAATTTAGTTGCTTTATAGTGTTTCAGTGGATGCGACATCTCTCACATCCATGAAGCAAGGTGGCAATGAGATTCGTTCCGTTTCTACCGTGCGACGCTATGTTAGCGCGGTATGCTATGCTGTCGTCATGTGTATGTCCGTCTGTCTGTCCGTCTGTCACACGCCGGTATTTAACCAAAACAGCTAAACTTAGGATCACGCAAATAACTCCATACGATAACCCATGGACTCTGTTTTCTGACGCCAAAGATCTCGGCAAAATTCCAACGAGGTCACCCCCAACGGGGGCGCTAAAAAGAGGTGTGGTAAGTTACAATCGGCGATTTTCGACCAGTTATCTCGCTAGTCGCTATATCTCAGAAACGGTGCAAGATAGGGACATAGTTACTACGGAACGCTAATGCACTCTCTCGTATGCGCTCTATCGAATAGCGTTATTTCCAGTGACCTTGAGTGACTCCTAACTAACCCAAACCACCCTATTTTCGATATTTTGCATCGCCATTCGTATCGTCGTAGTCGATGGAGTTAGAGACTTCAAATTTGGTAATAGGTTAATCGTAGCAAGTGCTAGCCAGCAGACAACAAATCGTCCCTGAAAGAGGCGTGGTCAGGCCACTAACCATTTTAATTTTAAAGAGCGCTAACCACATCTCTGGATCGGCTAAAGCTAGGGTGGTTACATTTTGCACACCGGTAGGCTATGTCAAGTCCCAGCACGTATGACAAATCTTCCTTAAAAGACTCGATACTATACGATACGATATATTTACGTGCGTTCAGAAGCTGACGATATGACCAGCTTAGTCTAGCGCAGGGCACAAAAACTAAAATAAGGAAAAACTAAAAACAAAAACCGATGACCTCAGAAGAAACTGTGCGGGCAATAATCCGCGAAGGCAGTCAGGGGCGTGGTCAGGGTCACGTGACCCATTTTTCAATTTCGATGCCCGCTATCATATCTCCGGAACGGCAGAAGCGAGAGTCACCAAATTTTATATGCAAGTATAGAATATATCAAGTGCTAACCTTTTGATGACAGACTATACCGCCCTAACGGGCGTGGTCAGGATCGCGTGACCCTTTTTAAATTTTGCCCCAATTATATATTTGGAATTGGTGAAGCTAGACATTTCAAACCTCGTGTGTTGGTTTATAATTTACTACACAGCAGTAGCTAGCGCACATATGATACATTACTCCCGAAAGGGATGTGTTCAGAGTCACGTGACCTCTTTAATTTTTTTCCAATAAAAGTGATAATATCTCGTTGACGGTGCAGGATAGAGACATAGTGGCAATGGAACACTAATAGGAAATCGTATGTCGCCTATCGAATGATACCATTGCCAATGCCCTTGAATGATCTTGAAGCCTTTCTAGATCCGTACCTCGTGATTTACTACAAGAGCGCGTCGCGCGGTCCCTCTGCGGTAGCTAATTTTTTGTTCTATCACTTTGTCACTATCACTTTGACGGCAAGATCATTCAAAACGCCGTGAATGAAACTTTACGAAATTTGAGAATGGGCGTACTGTGGGTCAAAGAATAATGGACTGCATTTTGGTGCTCATGCACAAAATTGGGTTTCTACGACCCCCCTTCAACTTTTTCTGAAACGTACGCTGGCCGCATCGCATGCTGCCCACTGGTGAGTCACGGTGAGTATGCTGACGGGACAGACAGACGGACGGACGCCAGACCGTTACATTACGCTTTCCGCTAGACGCGGAGAGCGTAGCAGTACGACTGTAAGAAATAGTTAATGGCAGCAAAACTGCACCACAGATTTACTGTTATTACGGTAAAAGAAGATACTAATATGAAGTCATCTCCGTCCGACGCGCGTATACGTGTCCATTCTACCTAATGTCTACGGCATCTTATTTTACAATAGTTCGACCGCCGGCGCCGAAAAACGTAATGTGATCTATAAGCGATTCTTGTCTATCGGGTGGAACTGGTCGCAAAAGGAAACATTTCATAATAATTCATTTTTTTGAGCAATCGCGTTTGCTGACCAAGTTGACCAACGAACAAACTGAGGAAAGATAACGTCCTTGATAGAGAAACTATAAGCCTAATCAGCTTATAAAACAATCAATTTCACTGAATAATCAGCATGATGTGCTTCGCAGATGTGACGCTTTTTCATTCATGCGACTTTTTTTACTGACTACGGTACTTTAGTTGTTCAGGTAGACCAATCGGTCCGTTGTGTGTTTGTGTGTTCGGACAATAACTTTCGAACAAAATGACCTTTGGCCGAGCTATTTTGCGTGCTGGTCCTTCTTGATCATATCTAGGTCAAGTCTGAAGGTCAAGGTCATAGGTCAATGTTCATGGTCACATGATGAAGAATGTTTTTTCGACTACAGGTGCACATTCAGAGATTACATATATTATGGATGCATGTTACGACGTGAGGCATTTTTCGTTGCTTGCCCAGTTCTTTCTGCTAAAGTAGCTGGTGCGACCTCTAGTGATGGCTTTCTAGTTATCTGAGCGTCAATATTAAACACATGCAGATAATAACAAACTCTGTGCGCGTTGATAATTAATTTTGTAACACAATACAATACGGAAACGCATCGGCCTAACGTACGGTATGCGCTAAAAAGTTGACCTTAGCTATAGTTGTTTAGCGCTAACAACAGAGTTGGAACCGGATGTCCGGGTCACCGTCTCAAAAATTTAGGCGGGTCTGGTCACAGGTCAGTGTGTCAAATCCGTATTTTTATCGCAGCATTGTTTGCAACGAATAGCACTTTTGACGACGTTCGTCGACAACTGAAATTTTTATTTTTTTTGTCGCTATAGGCCCTAGTTTATAGCTTAATATGCTGCGAGCGTTTTGTCGTCTAGAACTTGTGCTCTATATTAGGCTATTAAACGTAGTTTTGATTTCCTGACAAGGTATTTGACTTTAGAAAGTCCAACGACCCGTTCGGGTCGGATGAAAAGTTAAGACGTGGTTCCATCTCTGGATTGTGATAGACGTTACATACATTTCCACGCGTTCGACTTTGACGCCCCATGGCTCCGTCGCTTCGTCCAAGCATGCCTGCAGCAACAGCATTCCTGTTGTCGTTGAAAGAAGTTCATCAGAAAAACGACGGCATGTATGATGTTAATTTTAAAAAATCTAAGTAGTTAACTTTATCACAAAGTCGAAAATTAATATCAACTCGTAAGTCCTCGGATCAAGCATAAGATAACAAGTTTCGTGTATGTGCATGTAAGCAAATTTTTCTCTTTTACGAGTTCATCAACAGATCAACAATTTCTCGTACAGCTGTGCGACAACTCATTATAACTGTTGCAACGGGATGAAAACTTCACAAACTGTCATTATTGATGATTATTACTGGCCCGCCTAATGGGCCAGTATTGTTTTGCACGCTGTCGCCTGTCGGCGCCGTCTGTCGTCGTCTGCAGAAGCAAACGTTTAAAGCTGTGACAGCAATTATTTGTCCCTAAGGCCAGATCGTAATAACAAAATCCAGTATGACTCAAATAAACGCAAATTCACTTGCCGGGAGCAGCGTGCAAAACGCCTAATCAGTAGATTCGTTCTCGCAAATTACTTGCAGTACAGATTTTAATTTTAATTCGTTTTATGTTTTTTTTAAATCTGTGTCTGTGTTGCGGCGTCATGTTAGCGGCGTTTTATGCTCTGTGAGCGTCGTGGAGTTCATATACTATTTTTATCTTCATTTTTACATCGTATCATATGATGTTCTCCGAAGTTTTTAAATAAAATAAATAAATATATATATTCCACCAGTGTGAAAACGAAACAAAATTGGTGCCTGCAGACTGTTAGTATACCACCAAGTCGTACACCATTTGACGTATAATACTCTGAATGCAAATCATGCCATCAAACACACAGCGAGTAGTGACTATACCAGTAATTACAAGTAATCTAGTAGTTGCACGACATATAGGTTACATCAGATGTATTTTTAATCAATAGCCTAACTTGCAGAATAAAAGCCAGTAGTCAACACTGTATAAAATGCTTTGTTAAAATCCACAAACAGAAAAATACATGGCTACCATGTTCTCTGTAAGACGTAACACTAACAGTACGCTTAAATTTGTATACAAGTTCATTTTTAAAGCCAAACTGATATTCATTAAAAAAATATAATTGAATGAATTCATCAGCGTCATTGTCGAGTAGGCCCTACAAAATTAGATTATACACAAGATCTTTAAGTCTTTTCGCAACATTAGAAATCGCAATAGCCCTAATATTATCAACATCCATCCTGTGCTGTATCTGACTAAATAAACAATAGTGGCAGAGTGAAACTCGGATAATTTTATGGGACATAACCGTGTCTAACGAATGTGTTAAACAAAATACATAAATACGACCTTCATTATTAAACATTTAAGTCTGGAAGAGAAAGTAAAAACAGTGTATTCTGGAAGAAAATTCCAAGCATTTATGACGCGTTGGCTGAAAAAAGTTGCTCTTGTAGGCCTACGCGAGACATTAAGTCTCCAGTAATGTGTATAGATAACCTCTAGTAGTGGTGCTCGTGCTAAATTCGAGAAAAAAATTTTCTACTGGCATGTCAACAATACAACAATACCATATATTATTTTATAGCAGTAAGCATCACACCAAATCAGCAAACAACCGTCTCAATTGAAGACGGTGAAAACAGTATCCGACAGTTGCGGAGTAAACCAGTGACCGTGTTGCTCTCCGACGACTCTGTCTCTTTGCCCACGAAGGGTTAACTTGGCAGAATCGTGGCAGCAAACAGTCCAGCCATGAATAACTTATGAGGTGTAGTTGTCACGGTGACAACTGTACTGTCGTGTGTCACGCTGCGCTGCCCAAACTCATATAGCTAATTTTTGTCCGGTTGAATTATTTTGTCAACGGTGTTAACTGCGGCAGGGCGGGCTGAAGCCGACCGTCGTCGACGTAGATCGACCCGTCAGTCACGTGACAACTACCTTCTAAGTGTATGTTAAACCACTGTCTGGAGTGGTTTAAGTGAGTGTTAACGAACTTAGACCACGACAGGCTGTGGTTTAACACACTTATTCGAACGTCGCACGAGTCGCCAGTTGTGCATTTTGTTTGTCGCAGCTTCAGCCTATACTGCAAGTGCAAGGCTGCCAGACTGTCAGTGGAAGCAGATTGTTCGTAAGCTGAGAGAGGTCATAGTTATGTGTGCTACTGCTTGTTTTGATGTGAGTTATAAAGTATCTGATATATGTGATGATGAAGGTGATACAGCTCAGGAGAAATGTCAGCGCTTTCTACCTCCAGTGTCTATGTGTACAACGGATGTCTGGCGTGGTATGACGTATTGTTTAACCCACGTATAACTCAAGCGTAGAATGGTTCACTGCTGACGTCACAGATGTTAGCACTTTGCACCAGTTGTCTGTATTTCACGCTTGAGTGATCGTGCGGTTAACAGTACGTTATACCACGCCAGACATACATTGTAGAGATAGGCCTCACGAGTGCGACGGTGGAATAAGACCCAGCACTTGCTGTGATGAGCCTTGGCGTTGCGTTTAATCGCAGATCGCCACTCGCTGGAATTTTACGAGACGGCTGCTGACAAACAGACAAGACATATAGAAAACACAAAGCAGAGTCCAGAAACGAGCAACGAAAATTTTGCCTGCATTCAAAAATCTGCCTTATAGCGACAGACTTAAAATTTGTCAGCTACTAACCGTACGTTATAGGCGTATATAAGGGGGACATGATCAAAACATGCACGATGCTGGAAAATATCACCCAAGTGTTGCGTGTACTCTGTGCAAAGGAGGTGTTATAGTTACGTAACTAGGAGAACTGATTTCAAACTTCTGAAAGGCGTATGTAAAATAAAACCTACAGAAATTTGGTTTTTCCAATAGGGCGGTTAATTCGTGGAATAGCTTACTAACTGGGTTGTATCTGCTAACACGACGATACGTTTGAAACAAGATTAAATAAATTCTGGCACAATCTAGATATTATATATGACTTCACAGCAGAACTGCAGCTAAGGAACCGGAAGTCGCAGCGAAGTGATATATGAGGAATCTTAGTAAGTTGTCTTACTGTAGTGTCTAAAAGAGGCGAGCATAGAGGCTTTGGCCTGCGCTCGTAAATTCTCTCTACGTCTACGTCATGGGAGCACAGATGGGTCATAATACTGTGACAGCCGGTCAACGACAAATCTAACGAGGATTAAATGCCCAAACCAATTCGCGAGCCCTTATCATGATGAACTAGTAATTCGTCGGACAAATTGTCAGTCAATCAATAGAAAACAACGTATAGGCGCATGCCACTGTCCGTGAATCAGAGCAAATTACAGGTTACGACTATAGGATGCGCGGTATTAGGAAATTCCCGACGATAATGTACTGTCTCAAAAACCGTGATACAGGTATACCGCGGTATTTCGTGACGTGATCAATTATAGACAATTTATGCAAAAATCCAACCATGCGAATCGTCTGCAGTGCTCTTGCCGATTCTCTTTCCGCTTTCCCATAACTGTGTGTTAATGGTATATTATATGTAAGTTTAAACTTTCTACCTCTGGACGTGGTTGTCATGTTGGTGGCATTTATGTCGGAGTTTTAATGTATGCTGATGACCTGCTGCTGATCTCATCCACATGCAGTGATTTACGTAGAATGCTGCGGACGGTATTTAGTAAGCCCACGGTATATAATAGCCTACCGTCACTGTTAATTCTGCGGTATTTTTCTAATACCGGTATACCGCGCATCTCTAGTTACGACCCGCGCCTACGTCATAAATTGATGTGCCAGGCTGCCAGCAGTATATACCAATACAGTATGGGTTGGGTGAGGCTATTTAACTTTCACGAGTAGTCGCTAGTATAGATGACACGTGTAAATACAGCACCTGCCCAGATGGGCAGGTAATCCTTTGAGACAAATCATCTCAAAATCTGCTGGACCAATTTTACCAAATTTTTATCTGTGGTAGGTATTTGATCATAGATTAAGGATCTGACCTTCTTTTTGATCGCTCAAGGGATGTTGCCATAGCAACCAATTTTTGCGTCAAAATTGACGAAATCGGCCTATTCACCTTTATTCGTCGCCCTGACATTCCGAAACGGATGATCGCTTTACATCGTGTAAAAATTTAGCGAGATTCTGTCCAGCAACCCCGGGGTTTAAAAGAGTCGTCTACGTGCACCCTGTAATTTTTTTAAATAAATCTTTTGAGCCAAATTATATCAAGATCTACTGTACCGATTTTTACAAAATTTTCACCTAGTGGTAGGTATTTGATCGTAGATGAAGGATCTGATCTTCTTTTTTCGATCGGTCAAGGGACAACAATTTTTAAACTGCAAAATCGGCCTATGCTTACTTTTATTAGTCGCGCTGGCACTCGAAAACGGATTGCAATATCGCACTTCTAATTTTAAAAGATTCATCTGCGATGATCTGGCTACATCGTGTAAATATTTGGTATACTTCGGTCCAGTAACTCCAGAGTTTAAGAGGGTGAAGGGCGCACACCCCTCGTCGATCAGCAGTTTGGCTAACGTTCGCTTGGCAGAGCCAGTGCTAGGCCTTGCGGGGATCAGTACTAAGTTTTCTGGGGCGATCACTACACAGTTTTGTTTCACCTATACGCTAGTGGGAGTCACTGCTATGCCGCGCGGGCTACATGCTAAGCTCTTTGCCACTCATTATTCGTTTTCACTATAACTCCCGTATTTTTGGTGCATTTTATATTTTATGTACCAGTGAAAAAAATGAATAGGCCTATTTTGCGAAACAGGTATAAAATTTCCAACTTCACCTCAACTACGTCTTCAATACGGAAAATGGTATCAGCAGTTCGGGACGACGGTGGCCAACGGCTTCCTGCAGTGCGCTCGATCGAAGTGGTTGTGCGCAAAAAGTCATTCAATGTTTGTTTATACGATTTTTGTTAGGGTGTTCCTTGACATGTCTTCGGGCAGAAAATGTTTTAGATTCCCGCACGTTTTGATCAAAATTTTATCTTCAGAACTCAGCATATTCCATTTCATAGAATTATTATTATTATGCATGAAGTAACTCAATGACGTGAACACTGCACGTGTGATGCAATTACAACGTCATCAATCAGTTAACTCATTACATAGTAGAATATTCTTTTCTATTTTCACTGGTACAAAAACTGTACAAATCCATCAATAAATCATAAATGACTGAAATTGTATAATTTCGACAGCAAATGATAATCAAAGGCTTGGAATTTGATTACTGTCGTATAGGAATCATTTGCCGCCTTCGTTAGGCTAATTACTTTTGACATCTTCCATCGAGGTTCTGTTCTGCAGCTGTGTGCTTTTTGCATTCCGAAGTATGAATGATGACGACTCGACAAGTTTAAGCTCGATTGTCTCGGATTGTGGATTGATAAATTCAATAAATAAATAAATAAATAAATAAATCAGTCAACACTGATGATCTGCGAACATTGACAGTAGCTGACATTCTGGACCGACAGAGCGCTGCCAGAGAATTTAATATTTTTGTGTCGCAGGCCTAGCTGGCGTGCCTCTCCTATTTCTGCAAATCTCCATCCGCAGAAGCAAACCAGAACTAGTGTTGAGTTCTGCATATTTCTGAAAATACTAATTACTTCTCGGTGCATTAAGAGTGGTATAAAATTCGATTATTCGAAGACAGACCGTTTGTAATGTGCAATATTGTCACTGTGACTGAACTCCATGACTGAAATAACACCGGCTGTCTTCCCGGCAGCATCTCCTGCCGCTGCATCTCGAGGTGACGTTATGCCGGTGATAAATTGCCTGTCGGCGGCGAGTGTTAAGAACTTGCTTGATAGGCAACGCGAGACGACGTTGTGGTCACAAGCATACAATAGCAAGCAGTCACAAACACCGCTACGCTATCTAATACTATCATTTAGACAAGCCGCAGGCTACCATTAATCAGACGCCCGACTCCATGAAAAAGTACAATAAACATCGGTTAGTACTGTCTAGCGCTGGCATTAAAGTAGGCTGTATGTAGCCTACAGTGAACGTTTGTGTCTCAAAAACAAGTCACTTGGTTTTTACCCGCACGACACTAGCGATGCGAGGGTATTAGCCGTCATGGTGTGTCTGTGTCTATCACACGCCAGTATTGTATCAAAACGGCTAAACGTAGGATCATGCAAACAAAGCCACGTGATAGCCCAGGGACTCAAGTTTTCTGACGCCAACAGTTGATGGTGGGCAACCTCCTATTCCCCCTGAAATTTGTGCTCAAAGTGAGCCACCCCCTTTCTAACACCACGATTTCGACCAATATCCGCTCATAGCGCCTCAACCGTGAAAGCTGGCAAAAATGTTCAATTAGCACTAATAGGAAAAAAAACCGTGTTTTTTCCAACGAGCCATAGATGAACCGTGTACGTTACCCCTAAGTCCCCCAAAAGTGGCATAAAACGCGATTTTGCTGTTTTTGCCAGTAAAATTCAGTATCTGTCGAAAGAAGTCTGCTACAAAGTATCTTTGTGTAAAAACTTCCAGCGGCAAAGTTGTAGCTACATCATTACCCTATCCAACGGTCCAGTCAACATCACCGACCTGCATGAAGTGACTGATGTTCTCGCGATCTGAGAGGATCTCGGAGAGGTTCTTGGTGCCGAGTACGTTGCGCAGCGTCGTCTGTGCAAGAAGGCGAGTTGATCGGTTCACGTCCTCGACGTTCGTGACGGACACCGTAGCGTTCGACACGCGGTAGTAGACCACCGCGTCGACTGCGACCGTCACCGAGTCCTTGGACAGTATCTGTCACGACATCACGCGGCAATCGCTCGCACCTTGCGGACGTGGCTTAGGGTCGGTGCACACTGCCCGTGTTCACGAGCCGACAACACGGGCATCCAAAATGACACCTGTGTCAAAGGGCCATGTTCATGGGCGCCGGTTTACACTACCGCGAACCCCGGCCGTCTTGACGGGCCGTGTTCACCCGAGAACAGTCCTTCAACAGCCCGTGAACACGTGTGGTGTGTACGGAGCACCCCTATTGACAAAAAGTGCTACATGGCAATGCTTTTTCAATACAGCGCGTCAACAAGAATGCTCTGTCCACGGGCACCTGTTTACACTACACTACCTACACTACCCGTGAACACAGCCCGTCAAGACGTCCCGTGAACACGGGTAGCGTGTGCCGACCCTATATTTGCCAATACTCAAGAGTTCGTTCGGTGGCGTTTGCGAGGTTGAAAAGTTTGCGTGTTTCAGCGGTGGATCTATAGTCTCTTTTGAGACTGGAACAAATGAAACTTTGGAACAAATCGGGAGGACCTTGTCGATTCGTTATAAGGACTTTCGAATATTTATGCAGGAAATTTCTTAAAATGTACGCCCCTACCCTTTAAACTGAACTATTCGAGACCGTGTTAATTTTCAGTATTAACAAAATTTGACAATTTGTAGCAATTTTGGGGTATAAGCAACTCCAGATTAGGAGGCATGTGCCCCTTCTGCGCTATTCCTTTGCTGCCAAAACGCACAATAGGCCTACAACGCGGCTACAGAACGATCCGACTATAACACACAACGCAGTGACTAATCTTCAACAACTGCAGTAGTGTCAACGCGTCAACAACATTGGTGTTATGTTGCCTGTATAAGCTCTCCCAGATGGTGCGGGTAGACTGGCCCGCAAATGTTTTTGATGCATTATTAAGCCTAAAAACCGTCATTTCTGTCTATCTTGGCAAGACTGAATATTGAGGGGATTTCCTAGTGGGTATCCCCCGGGTAAAAATTGGGGACGTGTTCCCCTGAACCCAATTGGAGCTGATGCCTCTGGTGCCGACTGCCAAAAATAAAAGTGTATAGCAGTTAGAAACAGTGGCGTAACTTTGGTCTGAAAAGTGGCGGACCAAGCTCGAGGTGTACCTATAAAGTGGGGGTCCGTCTCCCACTCCAAAAAATGGGGGTCCGGACCCCGGTCCCCCTGAAATTACGCTTACGGTTAGAAAGTAGGAATAAATAAATAGGTATAAAAGCTGCCAGGGTGTAAGTAAAACGCGAAGTTTATTTTTCTATTGTTGATGTAACAGTCCTATTCGTGGTATCTATTTACGTGTTATGGACGGTGTAGCATTATCACGCCTTAGATGACGTTACGTGACCCTCTGATGGGAAGGTGAACGAGTCGCTGCTTCAGCCGCTGAACGCCACGAGGCGTCGCTGAACGCGTGAACAACGCCCGGATGTCGACAATTAGAGTTGTCGCCGGCTTGGACGCCGGATACTGTAGCCAGCGAGCGAGTGATCCGCCTGAACTCGTAGGTAGCTGCGAGAATAATACGTCCAAGACGTGACGCGACTACCGGCCGACGCGCGCGCCTCGGCTTACTGTCGCCTACACCGGAGGGTGATAGTGCGGGGACCCGACGGACCGACATCGATGCTTGGGTTGTGACGAAACGTTTAAGCGTGCGGCGGACGACATAAACCCGGTAGCAGAAAGATGATGTAACGGTGTTATCTCCGCTGTTATCAGCTTCGATCAAAATAAGAAGGCAGGCGTCGACATGGGTTGGATCCATGAATTGTGGGTCGGGTTGGGTCGTCTTCTGCTCGAAGCTTCATGGGTTGGGTTCTGTTGGATGTCAGTTATATCGTTGAAGTAGTTATTGAAAAGCGATAGAATCAACGTCAGTGTAGCATAAAATATTACAATTCACCCATGTTGTGTGAGTTTTGTCTTACATGTTTAATAGACAGCTTATCAGATGAATACTGTGTGCTTGATCGTTGTACTAATTAGTTTTTTAGGCTGCATACTCACAGTGCATAAGATGCGGCCTACTGCTGCACTTGTATGTGTCTGTGTGTCTGTCACACTGATATACTGCCCAAAAACGGCTGAACCGATCGAGATGGCGTTCGGGTGCTGACTCATGTGGGCCCAAAGAACCATGTATTAGATGGGGTGAAAATACTCACGGGAAGGGGCAATTTTTAGGAGTTGTCCGGCACACTGAAAAACATTGGGAGTCTGCTGCGGTGTACGCAGCAAAAGGAATCATTCAATCGTCAATAACGGCATGCAGCGAAAGGGATCTTTCAGGCCTCAGGAACGGCACGATCTTTCGTCAAAATTCTTTGACGAGTTGTTCTTGTTCTTTGCTCTATATATTACTAAACCGTGATCAATTACGCATAATCGGCAGTTTCATAGTTTTGTATGCTTAACATACTGACAGTTTCTACTTGCTACCGGGTATATCTGTAAGTGGGTGGTTGGGTTTGGTTGTGTCCGTCTCGGTAATATAACGGGTTGGGTTGGATTTTAGGGGGTCGATAAAGCAGTTTTGTATGTTCTCAGCCCAAAAGGCCCATGTTAAGTGGTGACAACCGCTTTCAGTTCGTTTCACAACGATGGCAAAATTCCTGTTGGGGCTAGTACTTCTGGGTGTGACCACTGTGCCGCACTCACCGAACCAATTCCTCTGGATGCAGCTGCAACTGTCGCACACCGGACATGGTGTCTGTAAGAACGTGACATGAGCCGTCATCACTACACCGGGACTGATCCCGCTTCCAGTCGCCAGCGCCACCGCCACGCGCTTCGTGACGATGACGCCGACAACCGACGGCGAAGTCCGCGCGTCGACCACATTTCGTCGTCGTTCGCGTTACGAATTATTGATCAGCTGCAGTCGTCGACGACGTACGGCCGTCCGTGTAGATAGAGCGTGGACACGGCAGCTAGCGCGTCAGCGCGATCGACGTCGCGACACGTCCGTCGTACGTCGTACGTCGTCGTAGATCGTAGCTCGGCCTGACCTCGCCATATCTTTTCGCGGCATCGAGTGACATACGCGTTGGCCTTAATGCTATAATAGGTCATATCAGGCATGTCCTACGACAGTGCTGTTCCTCTGAAATACTGTCATTCCGGTATGTCTCAATATTCCGTGACGCTATACAAGCAATATTATTAAGAAACGATTTCTCATAAATTCCAAGGATGATAATCATTTAGGCCTACGATTCGTACATTTTGTAAAACCATCTTCGATTGGCTTCACATTGGCTTGCGTTCTAATGACGCCGTGGAAATGAATTTGTCAGTAACAACTTAACAAGCCGGTATTACACCAAAACGGCTAAACTTAGGATAACGCAAACAACGCCCCACAATAGCAATTAGACGCTAATTTTTAGGTCGACTCTTCGACAGAGTTGACGTAATAAAGTCGGTCTCAAATGTCCGTCAGCACGTACACGCGTACGTACTTCCGTCCGTCCACAAAACGTTTATTCCATTTCAATGAAATTTGGCAAGTCGGTAGAGGTCGATGAGTGATGCACGAAGGTATGCAGTATAACCCGATCCAAGGTCAATGTCAAGGTCACGAGCCCGTCAAATTTGGAAATGCGGCCATTTTCAACAGCTATCTCCTCCGCCATTTACATTGGGCGCTGGCAACTGATCACGGATTTTAAACTAGGGCACAATATCAGATATATAAATTTGATCCGGCCGGATCTTTGATATTCGGCCTACTTTTGTGCCACGTGACTTTGAAGCTAGCAGAAACGTCAGTTCTAAAGAGTCGACCATCATTCCCGTACCGGGCTAATTTTAGACAGAGTCGACCTAATAAAGCCGGTCTCAAATATCCGTCCGTCCGTCCGTCTGTGCGTACGTAGGCCTATACGTCCGTCCGTCCGTCCACAAAAAGTTTCTTTGATTTCTACGAAATTTGGCATGTAGATAGAAGTCGATGAGTGATGCACGACAGTATGCAGTATGACCCGATCCAAGGTCAAGTCAAGGTCACGAGCCCTTTAAAGTTGAAAATCCGGGCATTTTCAAAAGCTATCTCATCCGCCATTTACAATGAGAGCTGGCAACTGACCACTGATTCTTAAACTAGGGCACAGTATCTAAATTTGTTCGGGCCGGATTTCTGATATTTGACCTAGGTTTGTGTCACGTGACTTTGTAGTTGGCACGGTCCGTCACTTGCGAAGCGTCGACCGTCTGTACCGTACGGGGCTAATTTATCTGAATTCAAAATTCTTGGCGAAAATTCGAATGAGGTCACCTGCAACGGGGGCGCCAAATACAGGGGCAGGTAAAAATTGGCAGTTTTCGACAAATTTCTCGCTACATCTCAGAAATGGTACAAGATAGGACGCAGTTACCATGGAAGACGAATTAGAACTTGTACGCGACCTATCGAGTGATAAACTTCAAAAATTGTTGGCTTATGGCAAGCCTTTTCAAATGGGATTTTTACCGCGCGACGCTATGCTAGCGCGGTATGTGCCGTCATCATGTGTCTGTCCGTCTTTCTGTCTGTCACACGCCACGCCAGTATCGTACCAAAACGCCTAAACGTAGGGTCACGCAAACAACGCCATGCGCTCAGGGAGTCTAGTTTTCTTATGCCAAAGATCTCGGTGAAATTCCAACGGGATCACCCCAAATGGGGGGCCATAATTGAGATGGGGAAGGTTAAAAGCGGAGATGTGTGAATATGTGAAGCTGTAGATACTTCAAATTTGGTGTCCTGATTGACAATGAGGAGTAGGCCTACTAATGCACGCAAGATTGAATGCCCCCGAAGAGGATGTATTCAGGTCACGTAGTTAAGTTTTGAGAAGTAGCTGATAATATCTCTGAAACGGCGCAATTAAGTTAATTACAATGGAAGACTAATGGGAAATCGTATGTGGCATGCTAAATAGTAGCAATATCAATGACCTTGATTGACCTTGAACGCCACTTCTGCTGTTTGAAACCTTCCTATAACTCGCACGTTTACATGTGATTCAAAAAGCGCACGAGGCTTGTAATTTCAAGTATTATCAAAAATGAAGGACTTCTCAAGGTCACAGGAAGTCAGTACACTGTTGATGTGGAAATATCTAGGAAATGGTGCGTGATAGAGGCGTAATAATTGTTACTACGGACCACTAATAGGAACTGATATATAGCATATCGAACAGCGGAAAATCCAACGACCGTGAGTGATTTTCATTCATTGATTGATTGTCGTTCACATACTGCAAGCCTTTACAGTTGTGATTTTCGCACAGCTGTGAAGCAGTTAACAAGATTTCAATAATTGACATCGCGAGTCGTGTGGTCGCAGTGCGACAGCCGAGCTTCTTGTAGTACAATGTCATGTTTCTAAATGCTTGCGTTGGCCGTCCGTTTTTCGATCCTTGCGTTGGTTGCGCTACGTGCGTTGCGTTTGACCGGAAACAGCCGATATCAAGTAAAAATTCTAAGCGTCGGAGACGCCGCTTGCTAAATATTGCGCACCGCAACGCATATTACCGGTAGCCAATGCAGGTGATCATGCAGCAGGTGGCGCTAGTGCAGCGTGTTTACCATGGCGTATAGCTGATGGTAAGTGTGATAATGTCGGTGGAGAAAACAAGTCGCTTAGCTGTCGCTGACAAACCCGCGCGACGCGCTGCAGCACTACAAACGGTAAAATTTTAAAACAGTCACGTGACCATAACCACGCCCCTTATGCTGGTGATATGTCATCCTATTGCTAGAATTGACATAGCCTACTGTACAAAATTTGACGACTTTAGGTTCAGCCGTTCCAGTGATATGATTGGAGCCCCCAAAATTTTGTAATGGATCACATGACCTGACCACTCCCCTATCAGGGACAGTTTGTCGTCCGTAGGCTGTGACTTGCACATTCAACCTGTACAGCAAATTTGGAGTATTTGCGATCACCAATTACGAAGATTCATAAGGCAACGCAAAATGTAGAAATTAAGGTGGTTTAAAGTGGTTAGGGATCACCCAAGGTCATCGGCAACATAACCATTCGATAGAGCGCATACGACTTCCTATTCGAATTTAATAGAAACTATGAGGCTATTTTGTACCGTTTTCGAGACATTATCGCTTATTTTCCAAAAGTCAAAGAGGTCACGTGACAGTGACCACGCCCCTTTCAGGGACAATTTGTCGTCCGTAGGCTGGGACTTGCTATGATCAGCGTGCACACCAAATTTGAAGTCTGTATAGCTTAAGCCATTCCAGATATATCTTAGGGGGACTAAAATTTAAGTACCAATAGGCATACACCAAATGCAATGTAGTTTGCTGTTTAGATTTTTGCCGACTGTTCTAGAGCGTGCACGTTTACTAAAAAGGTAAAGGCTTCCCATACTCGTTCCCGAGCGTTGGGCCCGGAGCTGATCCCGGTGTACAGGCAGTCAGCCCGCAGGTGACAAGTCATCCATGCACTTGGCGGTAGGCTGCTATTACTTTCCGCCAGGAGGTTACCTTCCCAGCTGCAGAGCATCATCGCCCCTTGGCCATTACCAAGTTATACTGCTTGGTGACATAGGCACGTAGGTGTGAACAACTTGCCCAAGGTTGTTACGCAGCTTTGCCCCGAGTAGGATTTGAACCCGCGATCGCAAGTCCAACGCTCTACCCGTTGCGCCACCGCGCCACCTATTTACGTTTACTATTGCCTAATAAAATTTTAGTAATGAATATACAGTAAAATCTCTTGCAATAAAGCAGTTTTATTGAACAAAATGAGAGGAGTGTAGGCCTGTCTAAGCTTGGGAAAAGTGAGACTAGTTTTATGTGTATGTATATTTTCTGACGTAACGTAGTTCTTCGCGTGCGTGTGCATGCACTTCATTTTACTATGTTACTGTTTTATGCGTCCCTCTGGCGTCATAAATCGATGAAAGGCAATATCGGTCGCCACGGACGGCCATCTGTTGACGTCTTCTGGAAATCGCAAGGCAGACGGATGCAGATTTCGTGACATCGCTCTCGATTGGCTGCGATATTGTTGACGTCGTGATGACACCGAGGGTCGGTGCCCCGTGCGTTGCGGCCGCGCCTGCGCCAGTTCATATACGTCACGCGTATACGTCACCGAGTGTCGGCGCCTGACGACGCTGATATGATTTGATTTGCGTCTCAATCACTCGACTGTGCGCGACGCGAAATGGCCTTCACTGACAAGTAATAACGATGTGGTAATCCTGTTCGCGCTGTGTGGCATGTATGCCTCCAACAGACTTGTTGGTCAGTGGTCACGTCGACTCCGTAGACGGACTGACCGCTGCTGAAACAAGAAGCTCAGCTATCGCAGAGGGACCGCGCGACGCGCTGTCAGTTGAAATCTTGTCAACTGCTGCACAGCTGTACAGAACGGCACATTTGAAAAGGCTTTCAGTATTCGGTAGGCCATATACCACTTCCCATTAGTGGTCTGCAGTAACACCGACCCAATCTAGCACTGTTACCAAAATATTAACACATTTAATGTGTACGTGACTTCCTGTGACCTTGAGAAGTTTTTCAATTTCGATGATACAGTTGAAATTACAAGCCACGTCTAATTCATGTGTGAATGTAGTTAATACATTGCACTTGAATGGACACCTTTCCAACTCGTTCATCAAACCTGAAATTTCTATTTTGTTTCGTTAAAGATCTATAAGCTGAGACAGTAAACGAAGACGGACAGCGACACGCTGACAATATCAACTTGATCTTTGATGTTTTGACGTCTAAATAGGTGCGTTGGGCACACACACACAATAGCTGCTTATTTTGCACTGTTTTTGAGATATAGCGAGATACTAGTGATCGAAAATCGCCGCATTTAACCTACCCCATTTGTATTTGGTGCCCCCGTTGGGGTGACCCAATTGGAATTTTGCCGAGATCTTTGACTTCAGAAAACTAGAGTCCCTGGGCTATTGCACGGCATTATTGCGTGATGCTATGCTAAGTCATTTTGGTAGAACTCCGACTGACGGACAGACGGACATGATGACAGCATATACCGGCGCTAGCATAGCATTGCGCGGTAAAAAAAAATCGGATTCAACCGATCCGACGCAATCCAAACGACGTTGATCTAGCCCGTAACATTAACGGAAATGTGAATATTTTGACAGTGGAATCTTTATTCAACCTGCGACCTGTGCCGAGTAATCGCAATTGTTCGTCGGGTACCGATGAACGTGTAGGTGCATAAGCGGAGCGGCGCGGCGCTGACCAGGACGTGACGAGAGAGATGTGTGAATAATTAATGCAATTGCTTCGACAGAGATGAGTTCGCCGCGGAACACTTGTCACCTGAGACGACCTTCTGACGCCGCGGCACAAGTTAAGGGGTCCTTCTCTTTCCGCTGGTCGGCGTTACTCTGTGCCGCACGGATGATCGTCGTTGTCCACTTGTGCAATCATGCTCACTATTCAACCGCGTCTTGCGCACACCCGCTGCCATGAAAACAAGAGGATTTTAAAAGTTGAAATTTTTAACACATGGACCTGTTCAGAGAGCCGATATGCATCAACATGCCAAATTTTGTGCCTATCGGTCGAACTTTTGCGGAGATATGGCCAATTTTCGATTTGTATTACGTGTATTTGGACCACCCACGAAGAGCATTTGTTGGTCTTTGTTACTGTGCAAAATTTGGTTGGAATGGGTGCAGTAGTTTCGATAATATGCCAGTTTTAATGTTTTGCGAGTTTGGCTTGAAAATGCCTACTCACGCCCCTTTTTTGGTGGCTTTTGGGGAATTTGACCCCCTAGATGGAACACAACATCAACCAATCTCCCAAAAGTTCAATCTACGGATCATAGCGGTTCCAGCGGCATATTACTTATGCTGGTGTCTATAGTAGTTCCCGAGAAACTGCCCGGACAATAAAGGTGTAACAAAGAGAAACAAAAGAAGAAGAAGATGATGATGATGATTAATTTTTGGGCGTTTTTGACGTCTTTTTACAATAACCCCGGCATGACTATTTGCAACTGTTTTGACGTCTATGTGTTTATTCTGTGGAGGTCACCATACTGATACCGGTACTAATATTTGATCCATTCTGTCTTTCCTTGTTTCTCAAGGGGTCGCCAAAATTCAGACCTAATCACTATACTTAAGACTAGTGCTGGTAGCATCTCTTTTAATTCTGGGCTACGATGCTTCCGCATCGTCTAATGGGCAACTGTCTTACGTGATCAAGACTCTCAAACAGTTGTATAACCATGCCTATTTATTGGTGTTGTTATCAATTTATAGCAGCACTGCTGTTACTGATTTTACATAAAAAAACAGACGAACGTACCAGTAGTGAGAGCATGTAAAACAGATCCGGATCTCGCCTACCTCTTGCGGCGGAACGTCGAAAGAGACCGTTCTTAGGTCGACTTTTGTATATGAGTCTGTGCACGGAATGATGAAGAAAAGTCCTGCGAAAACACGTCGCATTGTCGTCATCGGAGAACTGCAGTATATCTCGTTAAATTATGATTTTCGTTGACGTAAAATTCAAAGTATGTAGCTATTTTTAGCCGATCGTGGTAACCGCGGTTCGGTTTATGCTATGGGTTAAGTAAGTAAGTAAGTAAGTAAGTAAACAAGAAGCTCAGGTTGCGTGTTCGTCTGTGTGTAACGTTGGTGTATTGTGGCTAAACGCCTAAACTGCTCGAGCTGGCTTTTGTGTTTAGGATTCCTACATATAGGACTGCTATTTTGTATTTAGATGGCGTAATGGGAATCCAGAAACGCCCACGGTAACATGCCCCGCATTAAAAGCCACGCATCCTATATACAGTGTGTCTCAAAAAACGATACACTCGACTTTTGATCATAACTTCGGCAAATCTAGACCGATTTTCAAAATTCTATCACTGTCATATTCCAGAGGAAGTTTTGTACACAACTGTCATAAAGATTCTTTACATCACCTGAAGTATGTTTCTACACTACCTTGTGAAACATGAAAATAACAACTGCTACCGATTACAATGTCGTATTGCACGTGAGACCTCCAAATTACTATTGCAACATATGAGGCAACTTTAACAGCTCATATATGAATATTATGACTACAAAATCTGGAAAAGGATGTAGCGGTGTTCAGAAAAGGATCCGTGATGTCAGCGAACTGAAGCAGTGGATGATTGACGTATAACATTCGCTGCAGCAGACAGTTATTGATGAAGCTCGCATCAGTGAATGGCGTAAACATCTGCCAGCTTGTGTTTGTATCAAAGATGTACTTTTTCGTCACTTGCTTTAACTTTCAGACTATGTATCAGGTAGCTGGACTGCAGTAGTTATTAATTACAAACACTACTGTCAGCTTCTGACAATGATGAAGTCATTTGTTGCATAGACTTCACGGAGTTTGTCGTCAAATCATATTCCCATCATTCTTGCATTATCTGCATTCTGTGCTTTCACATATTGCATACAAATTAAGTAAATCATTGCTATTATATTTTTATAGCGTTCATCATCTAAATATTGTTAACTTTTGTTAATTTTCAAGCAAAAACGATTAATTTTGACGGTATCAGTAAGCGTTCAGCCGTTATTTGATTTTTTGAATTTCGCAAGGTAGTGTAGTAACAGTTAAGGTGAAATGGAAGACCCTGTAATAGTTACATAAAGTTTCCTTGAATCTATCAGTGAAGTTATGATCAAAAAGCAAGTGTATTGTTGTTGAGACAGTGTAGAAATGGCAAACAAATCTTCGTCCGTCAAATCATCATATGAAAATAGTGGGGTGGGAAAAGTGCCGTCGTTTAGCCACACATCCCTGAAACAGTAACGAAAAATCGAAAATAAGACAGTTGGCGTGGCTATATAGATAGTTGACGGGCTACGGTCGGTTATGCCCAGCTCGCTGAGTTACTGTTTACTTCAATAAGTAAATAACAACCTGGTCCTTTGGCGTCATGTTCCAGCAGTCTGCCAAGACGAAATATAACCGCCCTCTCGTACTCTTGAACAACCTGCGTCAAACAGAACCCACATAACAGCGGAACAGGTAAATGTAGAGTTACTGAACATGTACAAATAAATATAATTATATGAAACCGTATATAGTGTTTTGCAAAACACGAAGTACACGTAAAACGGAAAAGCGAAGTTCAGAACTTCAGTTAAGCCTACGTCGTTGTGCGGGAAAACCTAGGCCCATGTAGACTTATTTACTCTTCGCCGGTAACGATACAGTGTCAGTTTTAATGAGGCCTACGTGGCGGGGGTATGGCGCACTTCACTGAGTGCTGTCCAATGTCCATTATTTTCATTGCATTCGAGGTTCTGTCCTGCAGCGGTTTGTGTCTTATTAGAATCGTCATTAATGAGAACCGATGGCCTGCATGGTTTGACGTGATACTCCCTAAGGGATATGTACCGCATCCAACGATCGTTAGACAGCATCGCAGTTGCGTTAATGAAACACCATGACATGTCTATTTTGGTATACGCAGACTTTACTATAAATGATAAAAAACTAACCAGTTTACAACCAAGTGTAAGGGCGACAGAGTCATAGCTCTAAAACCGCAAATGTCACTTTGGTAGGTAGGACTCCACCTAGACCGTTAATCACGTCCTTACCAGTGAAGTCATGTAGCATTTGATTGATGGATCTGATCTCTAATGGTATTGCTGAAATGGCTATTTATTCCGTGCTGCAGTCACATTCGCAGTGAGTTGTGATTTTCCACATGAGCTAATGTCCTGTCGTAAGGACGATTGTGAACCATTCCACACACGAGGAACAGCCACACCAAAGCTTCTGTCGCTGAAACTTTGACTGTGTAGGCCTACGCTGAACGACGCGTGTCCTGTCAAGATGCCAACTGCAGCATCATATGCAGGTGCCTGGCCAGACAACGACTGGGGCACCAGGCCTTGACCAGGCATACCAGCGTGTTTTGTCCTTGTACTCATCTCGTCGCCGGACAGGAAGTCAGTGCAACTGGTGCAGCACGGACGTGATGTGGTCGCACAGGGCTCCCGGGATGAGACGTGCGGCCGCGTTCTGAGCCGAATGTAAATACGATACGATATATTTACGTGCGCTCAAAAGCTGACAAAAAGGCCAGCTTAGTATAGCGCAAGGCACAGAAACAAAAAATTAAAAGAAAACTAAAAACAAAAACCGATTAGCTCAAAAGAAACGGTGCAGGAAAAATGTCCGTGAAGGCAGTCCGGAAGGAAGAAGTGGAACTACGGGGGATAGGATTTAGGATTTGTCAGACGCGCCGTACAGCAATGAACTGCAGTAGTCCAGACTGCAAGAAATGAACGCCTGCACTATGTTTCAGCGTCTTCTCCTGTCGCTGACCTTACAGAAGGATGCAGTTGTCGAAGTTGGACGAATCCAGATCGACAGAACGCAGCGACGTGTTTTGATAGTGATAGCTGAATGTCGATTGATGACGCCGACGTCACGTCACGTGCAGATTCAGCGACTAAGGCCAGAATGTCATCGATGACTTGCCAGCTAGAACTGAACCACATGACTCGAGTCTTGATTGGATTGAGTCGCAACCCGCTGGCACGCTTCCATCATTATGTCGCTTACGCAAATAGCAAATCTATGTATACGGCGGATGCAGTGTCGCTGATACTGGCGCTGAGGGTGTCGTCGGCATGGTGTCGGTACATATCGTGCCGTGCGACCGCCTGACCAACTTCAACAGTAGATACACGAAAGGCACCCTCATTAGCGATGACATTGTCATCATACCTTAAATCATCCTAGAAAATGGCAATGCTACAACATGAAAACATTGGTATCTAAGTCTAAGATACAAACTTTTTTTAAAGCTATCAGATCAGCAACATTTTGACCAAAAGTATCAGCACTCAGTACATTATTTTCGTTCCACCGTGTAAACGGTCTGGACATGTGCTATGAGTATGAACGGTAAGTCTGACTGTGATATTGTATTATGGCATTTGTGGCTAACTGCTGAGCCCATAGAGCTCCCGTTTAAAGTAATAACTGTTGTCCACCCCATATGCATTGTGTTAAAGGGCTCTCTAAACCACCAAGGTAGAGGAAATTTAAAGCAGTAGTCATAAGTCGTTTGTTCTTCAACTGGTCAAAATTTATGATCACCGACGGATCGAATTTAGTATCCAGCTGAGTAACAGGCCTTACACAGTATAGTGCGGAAGGTCTGTTAGGTTTGTAAGCTAGTCTTGTCGTTCTAACAATCTGCTGAGCCACAGTCAGCTATCTCAGCAATGCTGAGTTCCAGTGAGGTATCACAAAGTTATACCGAGAGTCGCAAATCACTACGTACAGTCGGTGGCATTTCCCCATGCATGGAGCTCAGAGGTTTGACTGGGGAAAAGCATACGACAAATGAATGCGATGACACAAGAGCCCGGCCGTCACAACCACTTTTACTGCAGAGTTACGTCAGCGTACTCTGGTTGCCAGCGAACTACTATTTCTGTCGTCCGCAGTCGAGTCATTTATCCATCCAGCTGCTCTCGCCGTCTACAAGCGCGATAAAAACGTTATTGAAAGCTCGACTAATGTCTAGTGGCCAACTGAATAAATGAAAGAGGAAATTAAACAATCCATCTGCATGTACATGAAGATCTTAATATATAGCGCCATCTATGTTGTTGATGATGAAGATTGATGCTATTAATCGCCTCGGCGATAAAGTTTTCTAAGCACTCGCCATTATAGGTCGTTTTGTAAGTTTTCTTTTTAGGCCGCATCGCAACAATAGCTAGATGCGGCCTATTGCTACAAACGGAGTAGTGTGGTCTGTCTGTGTGTCTGTTTGTGTGTCTGTCTGTCTGCAAAACGTATGAACCGATCGACATGCAGTTTGGCGGCTGACTCGCGTGGACCAAAGGAACAACGCATTCGATGGGGGGGGGGTCGATATCCCCACGGGAAGGGGCAATTTTGGGGTTGTCCAGTCCATTGAAAAGCATTGGGAGTCTCTGCTTCGGTGTATGCAGCAAACGGGATAATTCAGTCCTTAATAACGGTACAATATATGATGTGAATGTGGCCTTTCGTCCAAATTCTTTAATCACTTATTAAATATTGCAATCGATAACTTTTTAATAAGCCCGTTCACAGCCAGGCAGGCAAACCAATCAGTCAAACAACAAACAAACCGAGGCAAAACATAACCTGTTTGGCAGAATATTATTTCCCTGTTTATCGAAAGTTTCCCTCCGCGAAACCTTTTCTGTCCTTCCCTGTCTCCGGGGCAATTGCTGTCTTGTAGTAGTTTGTCTTATGAGAGTTGGTACTAGGCACTGCAAAAATCGATCAGAATTCCGTACAATATACGATAATAATCGGATATTGAGTTTCGATCAGTGTAAGCCACTGCAGTGCATTAAACGCTATCAGGTGTCTAACTATTAAACGATCCGGTGGCATGCAGAGTCGTACCCGAAGACAGACTCCGAGCGAGAATGGCAGCGTGAATAAGATGAGCAGCCACGACATGATGGTTAACATGATTCCACAGCAGTTGTTGCTGTCCGCTCGTAACACCGGGCCTCCTCCTACAAACACACGTTCCAACCTCTCTCCACACGAACACATAGTCCAACTATAATGTCTAAATTACGCATAATAAGTTTAAATTATTACAGCATGTTCATTGACTAATGCGAATATGAACAACTGTCTGCCCGCCTTACGGTTGAGCCGAAATGTATGCTGGCCGCGTTGCATGTAGCCCCTAGTGAGTCACGGTGAGTATGCCGACGGGACAGACAGACAGACGGACAGTCGCTGGACACAGAAAAAAGAGGAATAAAATTATTATACAAAAGTGAACAGTTTGTATTATAATGTGTTTATTTTCGATGCAGTAAACACATATCGTCATTTCTAATTTCCAAAGTCATTCCTTTGTGATTTTCTTCCGTCTGTTAGTTCCGCTATCCGATGTTCATGCTTCGGGCGGCAAAACGTGATGATTATGCGACATAAAAACCGGGTTCGTTAAATACATTTCAATACAATGTTCTTTTAAATAAGCGTTAATAATGCTAACGCCGTTTGCAAAGCAATTCAAGTCTAATGTAACACGCATGCAGCAAAGCTTGACTGCAGTTATATTAACGTTAAGCTAGAGTAAATACGTTATCGGTCTACACCGTTCAAATCAGGAAATACGCAAAGAATGTGCGTATATTGTGCTTTAATGTGACACGAGTCGGTTACATATGCACGTTGTTTGTAGTAAGAAAAATGTGCCCTGGAGATGTAAAGAGGTTTTACTCTCCGGACGACGATACCGTAGAAAGAACTGTTTGCTGTCGGTATAAACTACCATATGGCGACGACGACGGATGCAACAGGAGACAGTGGACGCGGGGTCACCCCTCACACGTACAGTACAAGTGAAGATAATAAGAACGGCGACGACGAAGACGACGAGGAGAGAGAAGGCGGACCTCCGAGTGACGAACTCACGGCGGACGGACTTAATTTACCGTCGTACGGCAGCGACTGTCGCCCGTCGACGCGATAATTTAGTCTCCAAGGTGTCGCCGTCGTCGCGCGTCCTCGTCGTCGTCGTCGAGAACCCGCCAAGAAGAAAGGATCTGCGACGGACGGCCGTGTCGACCGGAAGCAATCGCGACACGCCGAGGTACCACGCGAGACCGACCACCCGCCGGCCTATCCGGACTGTACATAATGCCGGCGATGCATGTGCGAATTAGTGGCGCGGGCGGCGACCGAGCGGTCGTAAACAGTGTTCACTGCGACGGAGGTTGTACAGCTGCGCAAGACGCGACTCTTTTGCTATCATCTTAGCGATCGACGACATCGCACCGTGTCTTATCTAGTCGTAAACACTTCGTAGACTGTCATTCGTCGTAGACGCCTCAATTTGTCACGTCGATTTTCTCCGGCAATGTCAACGAAATGCGACAGAGCTTTTGTTCCAACGCTGCACGCATACGAGCTTTACAAAAACTTTG
>Ga0209780_1000236_pt1 | contig 27495 bp, 19 predicted proteins | sample WorMetexBAHAMAS2_FD_187384 | JGI IMG/M metagenome (GOLD analysis project Ga0209780, IMG submission 187384) | Marine gutless worms symbiont microbial communities from Max Planck institute for Marine Microbiology, Germany - Inanidrilus exumae... | ecosystem: Host-associated > Annelida > Digestive...
AAGCACAACCTGTCTCTAATCAGTTTTAAATACTGAATACTCAGTACAGGAAATCGATCAGTGGCATGTTGTGCTTAATAAATGAGCACTGACAATGACGTTATATTTATGATTTATTTAAAGAATTGAGAACTTATAACAAAATAATTGATATAATTGTACATTTTGACTCACCGTATAGGCCTACTTTGCAAACTGCAGTGTTTAGTTAACCGCTTAGTGTTTTGTCTATTAAACGTAGAGTGATAGTTGCTGTGCTTGACAACATTGACTGCCTACGACAGATCAAAGGCGGGTAGACAGATCAAAGGCACCCGCCGCCGCCGCCGTTGAGGGGCGTCGAACGCCGTTATCTTCAATCACATTGTATTACGTTTGCTCACTACAGATATCGATATCATATCGGTGAATCTGTATCGGTTGAAAATGACGTACTTGGTCTAACACTAGTTGACGCAAAAGTGTTATTGGATAAAATTCACTGAATTCATCTGGACAATTTCAGCATAGAGACCCGCCTGAAAACCGCCAATTCTGGCGGGGAAAACCTAGGTTTCGACGACGAACGGTCTCGGGAAAAACCTAGGTTTCGGCGGCGGTTTCGGTTACCGTAACAACACTCGCTGATTGTGCACAGACAGACGTTTACTGGTGACATTCAGCGTGTATCGACTGACTTGATTTTATTAATATTGTGGCTAGTGCTGGATTTGTACACATAGCACATGATGAAATTATATACATGCAACGTAATATCATGGCTTGTACGGTAGTACAAGCTTTTTGTAAAAGCTAATAGCCAAAGTAATGGGAAAGGGCAAATTTTGACCCCTGGACGGATTTCAATGAAACTTGGAATATATAACCACGTCATGGGTATGCCCACACATGCAACTCCATGTGGCGCTGCGACAACGTGGGTGGTCTGGGCGAACACGTGAAAAAACACGTGTTGTGGTTTCTTAGGTATACCTTTTTTAATTTATTATTTTTTTGCTTTATTCTTCGGCTCGCGCTGAGCGTGCACCAGTGGACCGATTTTGACGATCTATACGTCATACGACATGTTTCCGCCCATGGATGTGCCTTTTGGGGATATCGTTCGTACTGCTCCCCATTTTGGGGGTAAAATCTCCCAAAACCCCTATTTTTGGGGCGTGAATTGGCATTTTCAAGCTTAACGTGCAAAATATTAAAATTTGCATACTATCGAAATTATTGCGCCGAAATTTTGCACAGTCATAAAGACCACCAAATACTCTTTGTAGGTGGTCCCAACACGCGTAAAACAAATCCAAGATGGCGGACGGCCGCCATCTTGAGAAATCGAAAATCGGCCATATCTCTGGAACGGTTTGACCGATCTTTGCGAAATTTGGTACGATGATGCACATTGGGCCTCCGAACGGGACCGGAAGTTGAAATTTCCAACTTTTAAAAATGCAAGATGGCGAACGGCCGCCATCTTGAAAAATGCACAGTCGACCATAGAACAATATCTATTGATGTGAAGGCTTGTTCATGTCAAAAGTGCCATACACCAAGTAGGCAAAAGTAGAATTATATGCTACGTTATCTACTTTATCTATTTTACCTAATAAAACCGCAAAAATTATAAAAACAAAAACTGGCTTCAGTTTCTCTTCATTGTAAAAGCCGCCATTTTAAACAGCAAATATCAAAATTTTATCCGCAAATTCTAAGCTCAGAAGATAGCTTTTACATTTATGACAGGCCACTGACTGAAATAAATGTGATCGCTAGCTTCAAAAAAGGATGAGAATGACTGGGTGAAAATGGATGAATTATGAAGTGGAATGTGCAAGATCTAGAGATAGGACAAAGAAAACTTGGAGTGATATTACAAAAGACTGTCAGATGCACGGAAGATGCCGTGGAGCATAGTAAATGGAAAAAAGTTGTATAATACCCACAAAGATAGGGAGTGGGTGAATTAATGTTTTTCCGGTACTGGTTTACACCGGTCTTCCTGGGTAAAGGGCTGTTAAGCAGGTTGCTGTTGTTGTTGTAATGTTATATGTTTGCGTGCTGTATTTGTAGAAGATTGTTGAACAGCTGATTGAAAATAGTGCAACATTTGCAGCAAAGACTGATTTTGCACAGCAGAAATATATAAAGAAGAAGAAGCAGAAGTACAGCAGATTTTATTTGTTTGTGATTGTTAATTAATTCTCTACAGTTAGCATGGAAAATATTGTAACCTTATTAGCATCTTTATAGCCAATTCGTTAATTAATTATTTAATCAGTTCAATCAATTAATTAATACTGATCGTCATGTGTGATATTCATTTGATGGAAAATGCCAGTAAGTTTGCTGCTTTGCACCATTAAATTAAATCTGTTGTTGTAAACAGTTAAATTGCTGAAACATAATGTAAACACGACAAAATATAAGACACTGTAGGCAGATCATTGCTTGCTACATAGTACAGACCAATGATAGGAAGTGATAAATGGTTCTCAATGAGTGAATGTGTGAGTAGTTCCTTAATGGCTCATCAGCACATGAGCCACTCAATGCCAAAGTTTTTTTTATGATCCTGAGTTACTTTCAAGGTCATTTAAGCTGTTCTGTGTCTAAAAATAACGATGTTTCTGCAGTTTCCTGTAACCTTATCCAAAACATTGGACTTTGTTATTTTTAGTTGTACCGTCTCATCAGTGCATACAGTTAACCGAGTGACACTATTGCAAGTTGTTGATAACACTGAATGCTCAAGCAACTCCATTCACAGCAGTTAATGACTGCTGCTGACTGGAATGAGAAATCACAAACTGTCAGAAACTGTCAGAATTAGCATAGTAATATTTCCACATGATGAGGAAATGGAGTACCCAACGATGTTTTCGTTAAGCAGTGTCAGAGCATTTCTGATGCACAAGTTAATCTTGTCAAGATTTGGGTCAGAACACAAAATCACTGTGGATTAACTGACAGAATGAATTCTAAGCTCAAGGATTCACAGGTTAAAACTGATTTTCATCAGAATGACATGCTATTCACCACTGAAAAAGTCATAGTCGGATCTCAGAAGCACATGCTGCACTGTTGCTGCTAGTTCACCAGTGCAATAAGTAACCCAAATGTGCTGTTTGAATGGTTTACAGTGGGTCACCAAGCAGCTGCTTTGAGGGCTGCCTGTATTGATCCAACTTGGTTTAGCTGACAAATCAGTGTAGTAGACTGAAACTGAAGGTCTGAGAAGTGACATCTAGAGAGTTGCTAGGAAGAAGTCTGAGTGGAAACTGGCTAACATTACGTGAAAATTGGCTGTTAAAATTGGTGGTGGTGGTGGTGATGGTGGTGGTGGTCATATCATAGTAATAGTAGTACCGCAGCAGCAACACTAGTAGTTACAGTTGTTTAATGGCTGATTTTCCATAATTACTGCATGTTACACTGGGTTTGTCAGAAGCAAACCTGTGGCAGGTTTTTACCTCTCATCCAACCAGCAGAATCAAGGCACTGAAAATAAGAAAAATGTTAGTTTAGTAATTTTTTGTAGTTTTCAAACAGTGAAAGTGTGTTTTTGTTAGCTCTGTTTGCTTGATATCGGTAACGATATTGTTTCTGTGACTACTGTGTTTAGGCATATAGCTGTGTTCCAGGTGTTGAAGCCAAATTCTCGCACACTTCATGAGATGTATTATGGTCGAGGTCCCACAAAAATCTGGTTTGTACACAGCTTAGAAGTTCTCATCATTGATCTATAGTATCATAAAAGTAGAAAATACCGCAGAACTTGTTAGAGACTGTTCTGTTTTTGAAGGAAGAAATATGCTTAAATTATGAATGTGATTGGGGGTGGAGGGAGCAGGTCTGGTACCGTGAGTGGGAGGTTTCTCAGATGCTTCTACTGGGTTTTACCTAAGAGAAGCATTCCAAAGCAAGAACAATGCAAAAAAAGATATTTTACAACAAGAATTGTTAGGCACTGATATGTTATGGGAACTGAAGAACAGCAGTTATGCAGGATGTCGTATTAAACTGATAAATAGGTCTTGTGATGGTTTGGTTAGTTTCCACCCTGTTGTAGGCACTAGTGTAATAAGTTAAATGAGCCTCCCCTATCTTTTCCCATTTTGGGTCGTCGCTGAACAATAAGGCTACGAGGTCAGGAGGTTAATGTATCATTGGTCATCCTTAACCTGAAGGAACTAAATCTCCACCCAAGACCTTGTCCCTGATATATCATATTTTTATGCTGAAGGGGACGTTGATCTTCCAACCAACCAACCAAATTATGAATATGATTGCTTTGCTTGTTTTTATGAGCTAACACTGATTTTCTGTGTAGTATTTACAAGAGAGTATCAACCCACAAACATAACGTTTCTTATGATGTTTGATTGGTAGCAATCTTCGGCTGGACTCTATGTCACAGATACTGACACACTGTAATGTTCGGTCGGGTTCAAGACTTATGGTTGTTGAGTCATGCAATGGTTTGTTGCTTGGAGCCATCTTAGAACGTATGGCAGGTATTAATGCAGCTCTTAATACTAATTTTAAGGCAGCTGTTAATCCTAGTTTTAATACAGTTTGAGTACAGTGATATTGGCTTTTTAAAAAACAGCTTTTTCAAAAAGCCCAACCCGGTGGATTTTTTTGGGTTTTATTGGGTACTGGGTTTAATTCAGGGTATTTTTTTATGAATGGCGATCGCAAAATGTTATTCACATCAATTAAATCCAGAAATAGGAAAATTGCTTACTCTGTGTTTATTGTTAATGATGTTTATTGCTTCTTGTACAGGAACGTTTTTAATTTTATTAATATTACAATCAAATCTGCAAAGTTTAAAGTTGTATTACTTAGTACTTAGTGTTGGGTGGGTTTTTGTCTTTTTTGCCAGATTTTGTGGGTGGGTATTTTGGTATATACCCAGTCATCAACATCAGCAATAAGTGCATCTGAGGACTATTTATTTTGCGCTATATAAATGTACTTATTATTATTATTATTATCCAAACCCTGAGTGATATAAAGGCTGAAGTTATGTTAGTTAAGGTTACTGTTGTGATTTGTTGTCTAATTTGCTATTTGCTTTTGGTTATTCTAAGTTGCTTCAGCAGTTATTTGTGGCATATTGAAGCTGCTTATAGAAAGAGGAATTATGTTGTGGTGCATCATAAATTTTTGTATAGTGTTTTTTGTATATCATATTAGGTTGTGGAACTCTTGTGCATCTCTATACAGGATCTGCACCATCCAGGTGATACAATGCATTATGATATTTCACGTGTACTACTGTCATAGTGGGAATATGACTGTAAAATCCAGGTTGACTCTAAAGATGAACAGTGCACACAACTGCTTTAACTTACAACAATGTTTTTGATACAATATCAGGCCAGATATCTATCTGTTGTTGCATACTGCATTTGTGCACGGTGCCAATGAAGCTACATTTTGTAATAATCTGCAGCACATTTCTGCAGTATTTCCGCAGCACTGTGGAACTGTGCAGGAATTATTACTTCGCTCGTGTGAGGGGTGGCAAAGTATTATAATGAGCATGTCTGTGTGTGTGTCTGTCTGTTCGTGAACTTATCCTCTGAACCACCCGTGCGAGCTTTACAAATTTTTTTCTATATTGCCTATCACCGTGGCTCAGTCCTCCTCCAGCGGGGTGATTAAAGTCCAAGGGGAATGGGCAATTTTGATTGGATCGATGACCTGGGTTGGCTCTAGGTATCACGTGTTAGATGGGGGACCTGATCCCTCAAGGGGAAGGGGCAATTTTGGGGGAAGATGTAGCTGCCCATTGTAAAGTAAAGGGACAATGTACAGTACAAAAACAGCTGAACCGATCAACATGCCGTTTTGGATGAAGACTCGGGTGAGCCCCCAGAACCATGCATGGGTGCAGATGCCCCAAGGGGAAGGGGCAATTTTGGGGGGTTGTCCAGGTCATTCAAAAGCATTGGCAATCTTCGCTGCACCGGTCGCTGTAGCGTCGCTGCAAAAGAGATCATTCAGTCGCCAATAACGTCATTCAACAGAAGGATCATTCAGTATGCCATGCAAGCACAAATAGTATTCTGAAAATTTCTGGGTGCAGGTGGTCGGATTGCACAGCGCGGACGAAGTCTGATATTTACGATTGCCTCGTTGTAATCGTACAGTTTTTCATGAGACTATTGTTATACAGAGTCATAAGCAATAATGTCAACTGCAAAAGTCCATTTTCATCAGTCATTTGGAAACTTGGCTTAAACTAAATGTCTGTCACTTACAGCATACGTACGAATTTAGTCATTTAATCGGATAAAAAGTTGGATTATTATTAGGCCACATTGCATCTAGTATTAGCGGACTATTGCTACGCATGGAGTAGCATGGTTGCTCGCTTGCTTACTCTGTCTGTTGGTCGCATTCGTGAGCCCTGCAAAAATGGCTGAACCGATTGAGATGTCGTTTGGGTTGGTGACTTGGTGGGCCCAAGGAACCATGTATTCGATGGGGGTGCAGATCCACCGAAGGGGAAGGGACAATTTTTGCGGGTTGTCCGGGCCAGCATTGGCAATCTTCGCTGCAGCATTTACTACAAAAGGGATCATTCAGTCGCCAATAATGTCATGCAACAGGAGGGATCATTCAGTATGCCAGGCAAGCACAAATAATATTCTGAAAATTTCTGGGCACGGGTGATGCGACCTGTCGTCAAATTACTTTGACCACTTGTTGTGATATGTCATTGCTAGGCAAGCAGTGACTGATGGATTTCATTTCTCTGATGACATTCTCCGCAGCCTCCACAGTTTTCCACTGGAACTGGTGAGCAGACTCCGGCAGCGGACATCTCCGTGCAGCAATGAACTGGAGCTATCAGCAGACATTGGACAACACAATGCAGATGCATCTGTAGATGAATTGCTGCCAAACAGTTCTCTTTGTGACAGGCCATGTGATACAGCAGATTATGTCACGTGCACACATGATGAGCCAATGGAAGGCTGCATTGAAACAGCTATTACTGCTTCTCACACCGAGTCTGTTGACATGGCAGATGGCAATACGGTATTGTCATTGTTATTCGTGCTGAATTTCCTGTTGAATATCTGTTTGTAGCTGTGTACATGTTTGGAGCAAGAAGGTTCTGAAATGCTTGCCACTTTTCTGTATGTATATCTTTCAGTAGGATTTCTCATTCGACTTCATGATATTGTAGGAATGGTTTTGCTTGGAAGAGTAAAAAATCTTTTAGAATTTGGGGCATTCCCACAAAATTGTGGGTTGTTCACTTTGCACTCCAAATTTTGCTCCCACAGGCAGGGACAAATGCTGGAGATATCTCATCAATATTGGTGTCACATTATAGTGCTTGTCGAGTTATGTTGGAATGTGAAAATTATGGTGAAGAGAACTCTAGCATTTTTTCCTTAATTGTAATGTGCTAGTTGCCATCAGCATGGGCGTTCATTCGTTCGTTCGTTCATTCGTTCGTTCGTTCATTCCTTTTTGGGCAGGGGTCCAGCCTACGCTACCCGGGATTATCTCTCTGTTCATCAAGTGCGTAGGAATTATTAGAAATAATTCTTTGGTAGGCGGACGCGCCCGGGCCGAGTTGAACCCCGGCCAATGAGCACGCCATGCTCTACTGCGCATGGCGTCCGAGTGCGTTAACCACTCGGCCACGAGGACAGGTCCATCAGAATGGGCATGCAGCAATAAAACTTTGCTTTAGCAAAATTCTCCATTTTTTAATTGGCAATTCTTGCAAATACAGGTTGTCCCATATAATGACCAAAATGGTTCGTGTTGCGTAAGTTAATTAACAAGGTGTCGCCCTAACGGGACGTAACACAACTGGCCCGCCGCTTGCTGCCCTCTGGTGAGTTACGTTGCATATGCGCCGTGTTACAGACGACGACAGACGCCAGTCACGCCACCAACCATTACTAGTCTGGTCTCTGGTCCCCCCATACTATGTGTAGGCGGGCCAGTAATAATGTCTTTAGAATGCAAGAATTTCTGTTCTGTCGGGCTGCAACAAGGTGTGTGCTGTCTGATTGCCCACTACTTCTTCTCCTACTGTAACCACTTAGGGCGTGATCCATTTGTCAAAACCGGTTTTAGATTTGTAGTGAAACCCATTTTGGTTTCACGTCGCAAATGGATCATATCGTTTCAGCTAGCACATTTCATGGCAACAGAAAATAAACAGTATGGATGGTGATTGACGTTCCTTCTGCTAGTTTTGACGAGTTGTTTGAAGAATGTGACGAAAATAATTGTGAAATTACAACTTCGAGGCCGACCGACCTTTACCCACAACCAGCCTAGTAGTTGTCCATAGTTGATAGTAAACCAATACAGATTATTGATGTTAAATCTGCACAATAAAGTACGTCACATTTACATTGTCGTGCATTAAATGCTTCACAAGATTTCAAAGCAAAACATAATTATTCAACATATACAAACTGCTCGCCGTAGCCCCACCATCTTGGTACAGTTTTGTCAGCGAAACCGCAGATTCACTGAAACGGATCTGAAACCGGTTTCGGTTTCGACAAATGGATCACCCCATAAATGTCTAGTATAGCGGAATTGAATAGTGCAGTAAGGGAAGAAGCATAAATAGTACTACTTGCTGCCACTGACTTTGTGAACTAAAAGTCTGCTTTTGATTGATTGTCACTCACATTTAAGTCAACCCTCAAAAACTGTCATCTGTTGTGTTAAGATTTCGTGAAGTTTGGCCGACAGGAAATCAGTGAAATCGTGCATTGCTTACCTTACAAAAGACAAACAAAAAAATCGCCTGGCTCTACAATTGTTGCTACTGTGCTGATTGCGCCCAAAATCAGCCAGGGCCAGCCCCCCGACAATGTACTCAAAGTGCTCCAGATATTATCCAAATCAGTTCACTTGCGGCGGAGTTATAGCCGAACGTGTGAACACTGCTAAAATGCGCTGTAAAGAGAATGCAATATTCGGCTGAAGCCTAGCTTCGAGCTGAATTACAGTAAGAACATTGTACAAGTATATAAACATAGCTGCTTGAGTTCTTCACATGCTTAAAACTGTGTGGAGGCAGATCTTCTTATGTTACTTATTGTTGAAGCTTTAAATTGCAGCATGCTGTGTTTTTTATGTATGTGTTTAACGCTGAGAGTTGTTATGTCATTGTGTTGGTGTGGTTGTAAACTTGAAATACAGGTTTTATCAGGCAATCCATCTGATGTGGTTCTCCATCCAGAGAATCGCAAACGCAAATACGATGACGTACGTAACTACCGGTACATTATTTTTCAGTTGAAAGATTTGATTTCTTACATTACTATGCCCAGATTGTCTAATATCGTTCACACTGTATAGATTACTTCAAATTTACCATGTTCACTGCAAGTATATCTATAAAACATAGTTGTGCCACATAAGCTGTAAAAGCAACGTTTATGGGATCAGTCTTAAACTTCACCTTATTACAGTGTGACGACAATAGTATACATAATGTTCTGGTTTTATTTTTTTTACCTAGTGTAATCTACTTTTTGTGTATGTTTTCATGTCTGTGTTCTCGTGTCAGTATATTATGACTTTTATCATTCTAGCTTATGTTAGTAAATGTTGTGTATGTTTTATTTTTATTGTTTTATGTACTGTTGTTGGCGAAATAAACTGATGATGATGAATAGATTTAGGAAACAGTACCATAAATTTACATGTATTTGTTGATCTTTTTATGAGTACACCCTCCTTGTTCTGAGAACTGAATGTTCCAATAATTTGATTGACATGTGCATGTAAATTGCCATTCTAAAACTGATGAATGCTAAGACATGGTATATGCCTACTTGCCTGTGTCATGACAAAAAATTATTTTGATAGAAAATGTCTGTTTATTACCATTCTGACTGCAGTGTATATAAATGTGTTTATTAGTCGCCTGCCCTTCTTGCTGTATATCCTTGCCATCACATGGGCAGCTAAGCCGTGTGATGTGTGTTCAAGCAGTCTGAGTAGTGAGTCCTAGTCCAACAGTTACAGGCTCACATCTCACTCAAGTATATGGTTGATCTCGAACACATCACTGGTGTTTGCTGCCTGTCGATACAAGTGCCACATTACAAGACTATGGACTTGCTTATCTACCAGTAGGCATGAAAAAGCTGCATAATTAGGTCCACACATAAGTTGACTCCAACCAAGAAATAACCAAAGTTTACACATGGATGTACACTGTGACACAAAAATTCAACACAGTTGAGTTTTTATCATAATTTTGGCAAATATAGAGCAATTTTCAAATTTCTTTCACTGACAAATTCTTAAGGAGACTATGTAACTATTACAGGGTCTTCCACCTCACCTTAACTGTGTTGCTACGCTACCTTGTGAAGTTCAAAAATCTAAAATAATGGCTGAAATTTTACTCACACCATCAAAATTACTCAGTTTTACTTGAAACTTAACAAAACTTAACACCGTTTATATGACAATTGCTACATGAAAAGAAATCAACGTGATGAAGTTACGACCTTATGGCGGTATAGAAATGTGTGTATTATTATTATTACTTAATTTTTGTGCAATATATGAAGCACTAAATGCAAATAATGCAAAAACGTTGTGAATATGATTTAACGACAAACTGTGTGAATGGATTAATCCAACTTTGACCCCCAGCTAGTATGTGCTGCCTTGGGCCCACGTGTGTCAGCAAACAGCATCTTAGTCGGTTCAGCCTTTTTTGCAGAGCTCATGAATATAACACACAGACCGACCATGTTACTCCATCTGTAACAATAGATGGTATCTTATGCAGTGCATGTGATGCGGCCTAATAGTACAATACAGCAACCAAGCCAGGTGCAGCAGCAAGTATGTCAAATTGGCCAGCACACAAATCTTTTAGCTCTTTGCTGTAGACATGGCTGATAGATGGCATAACATGGCTATTGATCTGACACAAGAAATCAGCAGCTGCATCAGCACCGTAACAGAGAACACTGGGAACATTTCTCCCGCTCCATCGCTTATCAAAGAGGAAATGCAGTTTCCTTCCGCAACAGTGTGGTCCCAGAATAAAGTGCCATTGCAACAGTTTGCATTTTTAACTTCAGTTTTCATACCTGCGGCTTTATGCTGGTTGGCCAAAAAAATAATAACAGTAGTAATAATATATGCATTTTTATCACACCGTAAGGTCATAAGTTCAGGCTTACTAAATTAGTGTAACCAGTGTTACTGGGTGAAAGAACTGTGGACATATGATAAACTGTTGTGTAGATGGAAAGAGAACAGCGTCGAGCGCATCGCCTACAACAGATCAGTGAAGCACAAGCAATTATTGAAGGTGCAGATATGGACGGGTTAGTGTCTTGTGTTGTCAATAACAACTGTGAGAGTATGTTAGTACTAAACTTTGGTATTAAGTTTACAGGATCATCAATGCAGAGTGTTGCTTATGATAGTGTTCCATTTGCTTGGTTTCTTAGTGTTCTTCTATATGCAGGGTTGTTTCTGTATTTAGTATTTTATGACAGTGGTGGTATTTAGTAGTCACAGAAACAAAATAGTTACCAATATCAAGCAATCAGAGCTAATAAAAACACACTTTCACTGTTTAAAAACTACTGAAAAAATTCACTAAACTAGCATTTTGCTTATTTTCAGTGCCTTGATTCTGCTGGTTGGATGAGAGATAAAAACCTGCCACATGTTTGCTTCTGAGAGTATAACATGCAGTAATTATGGAAAATCAGCCGTTAAACAACTGTAACTACTAGTGTTGCTGCTGCGGTACTACTATTACTACGATACCACCACCACCGTCACCACCAATTTTAACAGCCAATTTCCACAATTTTAAATCAGTGGACCTGGCCAAAGCTGCTGTGCCACATCAGGAATAAGCATGCTCAAACTTCACGCTCAAACTTCACGCAGTTGGACATGCATTTTGCACGTACGTTTCGTCTAAAGTGACATTTTTCTGCAGTTCTGTTTACTTGAGATGATTGCTGGCATTCCTGTCATTGCTTCAACGCTGTTGATTACCAGTAATCGACAGGCTTTAGAACTGGAAGCTAAAAGTAGCAGTATGGTATGCTAATGTTTGGTACATTCTTTATGCTGTTTTTCTTGAGTGATCTCATACGATATGGTATGATAGACAGTGTTAATATGTGCTGAAAAGCTGGCAGATAGCTAGCATAATCTGCTACACAAACCAAAAACAGAAAAAAAACAAAGAAATGAACTAAAAACAAAAACTGAGTTGCTTTAGAAGAAACGGTCTGCCCAGAATGGTTGTGACACGATCGTCTTATAGCCATTTGCAATACAGATTTTTAGCATGGCCAATTGATATTGCAGCATATCAATTCAGAATAATGTGTAGGCTATGAGAATGACACAGTTACATGCATATCAATGTAAACTTGTAGATTGTAGATAGAAGGAAGAACAAAGGTATTGGTTACGTACTGCTGTGAAATGAACCAGTAAAATCACTTGCATCAATGAACTTCTTACTCACTGTTAGTTGTTGTTGGATGTGTGACTGTCTGCTAGGTTAATTGTCGCTACAAAGTTGCATCCAACACCAATTGTTTGCCATCTGCTCGACTTTGTGAAACCAAGCCGACCAATAGTGGTGTTTTCACCCTACAAAGAAGTGAGTGTCTGTAATGTATCTACATGTATGTTGTTAATTTGGAACAGACGTTTTTAGGATAGTTGTTACTTATTTGGTGTGGAGTGTGTGAGTGTTTGATTCAGTGCATAATGTTGTAAATAGACAACCATGATGGTGAAGTTTTTGGTAGTTAGTTCTTTGCTGTCAGATTAAAATAGATGTTTACATTGTCATTGGTTTCACGTGAGGGACTTTTTACTGTGGTCATTGGAGATACAGACAAGGTACTGTGCTTATTGAAAAAAAGCAATTGCAGCAAGAGTGGACAAGGCTGTATGATAAAGTTTTAAATGCAACGTAATGTAATGACGAAGGACATTTTTTATTTGCTCAAACAAGTGACGACCTTTGTATGTTGTGGCAAAAGTTTCGTCTGAAGCAAAATCCTTGTAGTTAAGTTAAAAATATATATCTGAAATATATCTTGTCACATTCCAAGAAAAAATCTTGGAACTGTATGATAGTGGAATTCAGTTTCTAAGTATTAACACAGAGTTGTGCTATGAAGCCAGGCATTGTGATTTTGTAGTCAGTCACATTTGTATTATACTCAAAAGATACTGAATGATATCGGGCACATGTAGTACAACAGTTGAGGCAGAGTTGGTCAAAATGTTTGTGTGCATAGTGTCCTAGTCAGATTCGACAACCAGCCAGATATGGCCTCTCTTGCCCCTAAAAATCATACTATTATACCATAAACTTTCTTCCCTGTCTTTCGACATAATATGCTGCTGGTTACCAAGTCACATTGGCACCACAGGCAATGAAAAAGCAATCAGGGCTGCCATATCCACATTAACACAACCCATCCTTGCGTCCATTGATATGAAACCTCTCTATCCAAAATCATACCCATGATAAATGGCAACAAAACAGTTGCCATGGTCCCACAGAATGAAATGTTTGTGACAAGTACTTACTATAGAACATATTCTGACTTAATGTCTAGTCTATACTGGTACTCAATATGGACATCAGTGCTATTCCTATAGTAACACCGATGAAATATTAAGTCATTTGATTTGCAAAAATGTTTTCGCACAGTGCCGACTAGAGACGGAAATGGGGTTGTTTGAGATAGTTAGGGGTCACTGAAGGTTAACGGAAATAGCGCCATTCGATAAGAGTTCATACGAGTTCGCATTAGCGTTCCATAGTTACTATGTCCTTATCTTGCACTGTTTCTGAGATATAGGAAAAAAGGAAAGGAAGAGTATTTATATAGCGCCTTTTATATACTATGTATATCTCAAAGCGCTCAGGCATGGATCACACAGTTTTGCCTGCAAATACACCATGCCTGCCTTTTCTTCGTAATCGTTCACCAGATGGCTCCACCCCTAACTGAGGTAAGAGACATCCAATTGCTGCTTACTATTCATCTATCGACTCCGAAGGGATGAAAGGCTGAGTTGGCCTGGTTAGCAGACGGTTTACCCACATAAGTGGTCACCCATCAGCTACAGGTCGAGCGCAGGACGGCGAAAGTACGCCGGCCAAAGACCGACGTTCTACCACTGTGCCATGCAACCAACCGAGATACTGGTTGAAAATCGTCACTTTTAACCTACCCTATCTCTATTTAGCGCCCTCGTTGGGGGTGACCTCGTTGGAATTTCGCCGAGATCCTTGACATCCGAAAACTTGAGTCCATGGGCTATCGTATTCAGTTGTTTGCGTGATCCTAGGTTTAGCTGTTTTGTACAGTGACGACGTGCGACAGATGGACAGACAGACACGATGATAGCATATGCTACACTAACATAGCATCGCACAGTAAAATCTACTCTCCAAATAGGGTGTGGAAAGGGTTGCATGACATTCTTTTAAACTTTTGGACCCATCCTGATTTTTGGAGTGGATGAAACTAAGCAATTCACCTTTGGTAGGTACGAGTTTTCGTAGTTTGGTACACAGATTGGAGATGGCAAGTGCTGTCCAACAGGTGGTAAATTACGTTACCTGAACAGGAGGCGTGGTCAGGGTCACATGACATGGGTGCGCAGCAGTGCCCTTGTTGTCTGTGATGCCCTTGTTGTCTTTCAGCACGATACAATGAGCTACTGCTTGCATGTTGTATTCTTTAAATTTAAATGTTCATTACGTGTAACGCTTCGATTCATTTCTGATGCTGTTGTAATGGTAGTTATAGCTGGTTGCATCTGTTGACGTTTAGCTCCTGATTGATTGCTACACGAAGCTGCGGAAGACAGGTCAAGTGATACTGATGTCTCTGAGTGAGACTTGGCTGCGTAGCTATCAGGTCACTCGCCTTATTTTATCCTTTTGTTTGACACGATAGCATGTTGCAGTAGTCATAACTGCTAAACGTGATACTCTGAAGATTGCAGACTGTTAAAAATTTGAATGTGTTACTTGTTTTCTGTATTTAGTATAATTCTGCCTGAACTCACTTGACTAATATTTGTAGTTATATCTAAGCAAAAAAATCTATTATTTGTGTATATCATACTAAATCAGTCCCGGAAACATTTATTATCACATTGTTAGATGGCATTATCCGTTTTTCAGAATCGGTGTTTAGATACAAAGTGATTGCTTGTTTGGTTTGAAATTATAGATTGACAAAAAGGCAACTTTGTTCCAAGTTTATCAGTACATTAAATGTGTGGTTCAAGTACTACTGCTTGTTGCTAATGATAAACTGTTGGGCTTATTTACAAATCCGCCATATTGCCGGATTTTATCAAAACGAGGCAATTATTGCAAACAATACTGTAAACAAAGAAGGATGCATTGCAGTGTACCGTTGTGTTCATGATTTGGCCCAGTAGGACTGCATTAAACTTATTTGTTCAGGATTACTTATCCGAGTCTAAATACTAAGTACTTTAAGCTTTATCGCCAAGCACTTTCCAAAGGGTGTCCTATATGTAGGGCGAGTAAGTAAACAAAGATTCTCCAAGATCTACTTTTACTTGACAAAACGCTAACTTCTGGTGCAACACACAACGCTAAGCTAATATGGTTTACACTTTCATTTGATCTCAGGCCATAACTTTGGCCCCAGTCTCTCAACATATGGCCACCTCGACCTCCTGGTCTCTAGGCCTTGAGGCCAAAACTACCTAGAGGCCAATTTTGGCCTTGTCTGGCATCAAGGTCAAAGTTGTGACTTCACCTGGCCTCAGTAACAAAATTTTGGCCTTAGTCTAGATACCACTATATTTGCATCGGCCTTGTAACATCGGCCTTGGCGAATGCCTGGGTCTCAACTTTTTGGCCTGTGCATTGAGGTAAAACTTCGACCTTGTCTCGGCCTCGAGGTCGAACGCTTGGCCTCGACCTCAGCTTCGCCGTCATAACCTCCGGGCCGAGCCAAGGCCAGCAGTCTTGCCTCAAGGCGGAGGCCAGAACGTCGAGGAATCAGCCTCGGCCAGTATTACGAAACGAAGCCAAAGCATCTAAGCCATGGCTGAGGACAAAAATTTGGTATCGAGGCCAGGTGAGGCCAAAACTTTGGCCTTGAAGCCAGATGCAGCCAAAATTTTAGCCTCAAGGCAGAGGCCAGAAGGTCGATGCAGAGGCTGATGTTACAAGGCCGAGGCCAAATGTTTGGCCTCTAGACCGAGGCTGAGGCCAAACTTTTAGTATTCAGGCCAGGTGACGCCAAAACGTTGGCCTCAAGGCCATACAAGGCCAAAATTTGGGCCTGAAGACCAAATGAAAGTGCAAACCATGTTAGCTTAAAGGTGATATGCAATGATTTTTTTACCAAATTGATTAAAAGTAGTTTCTAACTGCTTACTGCAATATAAACCCGTCTATGTAACAGATTTTGATAAATTGTGCCGTAAAATGCTAAAAATGTACAAGTTTATTGGTCTTTTTAGTATAGTTATTATTCGGCTGTTTCCGTCATGTGTGACGTCATACCAGGATACGCTTGTCTTGTTTGCGTCGTTATGCGTTATTGAGATTAGATAAAAAGTTATTTATTTTGCCAGTTTATGTTTTAAGAACATTGACATTTTACTTGTTACTACTGTAGTGTAGTGCAGTGTAATGTCTCACTCAACACTCCAATAGGCTCCCTTGTTTGTTTTCCTGGTATGACGTCATCACTTGCAAAAGTAAACATATCATCAAAGCACACTTTCTGGTGCTTTTTCTGAAATTTCCTAATTTTTTCATGTTCCTTAATATTCAAATAGATTTGCTTATATTAAAGACATATGATGGGCAATTTACTTTAACAACCAAAAAATCATTCCATATCATCTTTAAGTTTTTGTTTTGCACTGGAAAATAGCATTTTATCAAGTAAAAGTAGATCTAGGATAGATAATCTTTGTTTACTTACACGTCGTAATGGCAAATCTATTTGAATCGCAAATTTGACGGCATAAATTCAAAAAAATAGTTAAAGACATATGTCACACAATTTAATTCTTCAAAACATTCACCAATGTTTGCAATAATTGCCTCGTTTTTGATTGACCTACTTAGTAATGAGGTCAAACGTGACCAAGAGTCAATTTGCCTGTGTGTTGCTGATTGCAGATTCTGCCGAACAGAACACATCCAAGCATCAACATGAGTGGATCTGGCGGCTTCTTGCTCACAGCCACTGTTGTTGATGTTTAAACCATAGCCACTGGTGTTGACTGTTGAGTATTAAATACGATTCAGTGATGTAGTAGAAACTAAACTTGTATATTTCAAGTAATGATTCCAGCTCAAAATCAGTGTTTTAAAATGCAGATTTATTAGATGAGCATGCAGTGACATACAGGTGTAATCAGTTCACGTATGCTCATGGCACTGTTTATAACAGACAGTGTTAACTGTCAAGTAATAATTTTAAGTCATAGCAATCAACATGGATATTCCTGCTTTCCAGCATAAATTAATGGCATTAAATTCTGAAACAGACTGAAACAGTCCTTATTTAGCAGCAGCGTTATAGTCAAGAACACCATGTTCAAGCCTGATAAAGCAGTCGTAGCTGTCAGGTCATTAGACTTCGCCCCTAGTGCTGCCACGAAAGATAAAGTCTGATTTTGCCCCATTGGCGCCACTTTGTGAAAACGTGACAGAAGTACATAACATATTGCACTGTCGGAGGAGGAGGACTGAGCCACGGCCACAACACGTACAGAAAATTTGGTGACATTTGGGCATGTGGTTTTTACGATATGCGAGCAGACACACCTACAGACATTGTGATCATAATCAGTGGTGCCGGCGCCTTAGGCCAAAAAAATAATTTTTTTTTAGAAACCTAACCGACCCTAGTTTTTACCCCCGATCCTAGTTTTTTCTTCAGTGTTCTTCTGCCGTGACCTTGACCAATAACCTGGAAACTGGAACATAACCTGTTTTGAAGATGTAGGCCTAGCAACACACCGAAAATGAAGTTTTATGCTCAACATTTTGAAATGTTATCGTCTGGACAGGACAGATAGACATACAGATGCTACTACAATGAACCTGTAGTGTTTAAAAGCAAAATATTAGTAGGCAAGGTCACCGGGAAAAAAACAACCAACCTACTGACCCCATAAATTTTCCTGATTCCAGAAACATCAATAACTTTTTTTCGGCCTTACAGCAGACACGACAAAAGCCATACCACCTTTTCAGCAGGTAGGACCCACAGTGCATTTTGCCATGCCGCATTTTTGTCATCATATCGTATTGGACATGACTGGAATCTAGCCTGTCAAAAGCTATCTAGCGCCAGTCGCCTAGCATTAGTTCATGAATATTTCGGTATTGATTTGGACATCAATGAAAAGTCTCACATCGCAGCTTTTTGTGTTGCTGGACCTAGTCTGTGGCAAACGGGTTGACAGCGTATCGGACATGCTGAAAGGATGAAACTGCTAGTTTTACTGATGGTGATATCCAGACTTGTAGAACTCTAGTCTGGACTTGGTACTCAAATCCAGAATTGCCGGACTCGGACTCAGTCTCACCATCCTGAAATTGAAAATTATTTAAATCTGCTATTATTGCTACATATATATTATTTTTCTTTTTCCAGTTATCTTTCCTGAAGAATTAATACGCATTAAATGCTAATATTTCTAATATAATCTTACCTTAAAGGCGCGATATGACCTACATTGTGTTGAAAGCGCCGTTAAATTCCAATCAGCCAACCAGTCCTTGTTCAAGTCTGCATATAGCTGAGTGCAGTAGCAGCACCGCATACAAGTCAGGACCTACAGGCCTACATTCATAGTTTTGTAAAGGTCAGACAATAAAGGCAGCATAAGGTGTAGTCCATGAAAGACAAGCCCGCCTGGCAAGAGTAATTTTGTCTGGGGCTCTGGGAAAACATGGATTAGATCTGGCTGGTTGTCGAACTATGGCTCAATCTCGGCATTCTCGGGACTTGAATTCGGACTCGTTACAAGTCTGGTGATACCCGCTGCGTGAGCTGTCTACAGCGAGTAAAACTTGGTGAAGATGAACAATGTACCAAAAACGTCTTAACCATTTACTAACGCCGAACACGCATGAATACATGATTGATTTGTTAGGCTTAGAAGCGGTTGCTTGTGACTTGAAACAAAGTCAGTGACTTTGTCACTGAAGGAATATCGTAGAAATTTGTTTGGCAGTGGGTAATTTCTGAAGCATCAAATTCATGGCAGCACTTTGTTTCCGGGGACGATGTCAAACGCTAAACGTTCAAGCTCTTGTATATGCTTAGTGGGCCAATGAAAACGGGGTCACTCAAGGCAATTCCCCTTCCCTCCTTATCCCTTTACTTCCCCACCCTCTTTCTAGTAGTATCTTTTACTTTTCCCCTTTTTTTACTCACTTCGCATATTTTCTTTTTTCCATCGCTTCCCGTTCTACCCGAATACTCCCACTCAGTTTCCGGGCCGTAGGCGCGATGATCGAGGCGCCAAGGGGTGGGGTGTAATTTTTCGATTTTTGAGCTCAAAAAGGCGGGTTTTGGTGCATTCTGGAACTGATAAAACCTACTTTTGATCGGCCTGGTGTCTAATTTTTGGCCACCAGCCGTCTAGTGGGTGGGCGATCACCCCCTCGCCTCTCCCATGGATCCGCCCCTGGTGGGGGGTCGGAGGGGTGCTGAGCACCGATACTAAAGATGGCCCGTAGCACCCCCAGTTAGCACCCTAACCCTGAATAGTGGTAATAGGTACCGTATAATGGCGATGGTGCCAGGTGAAAGGCAGTTGAAATTGACATTGACAGTACTGTTATAAACTATAGTGTATCATGTATACCACAATTACAGCCTGCCAATGGCGGGGCCCAAGGCTCCAAACATGTGAATATGATGTGATTACACTATCGGAAATGGGGACAGGGCAGCTCCAGAACTGAGTTACCATGTAGGACAGTCCTCACGATCTCTGACTGAAACTTTAATTGTCCAGCACCCCCGCAATGTGGTGAGCACCCCCTACCAAGAGATGGCTATAGCTACGTAGGCCCTGCAAACAATCCACATTGTATGTTATAATTGATTTAAATATTAGTAGACCTATTTTGCAGTACCGGTAGTTTGTAAAACTACTCACTGTTAGACCGATCTATTTTGTGAGACCCGGCACAACCCGCAAACTAAAGAAAGCAGATTAGACAGAAATTGAGATATTTTGTCGTCATAGTGGTCACGTGGCCAGCGACGGCTATAGGCCGCCTATAGTGTCACTCTTCCATGGACACAGCGTGTTGCTTGGCGCTATGCGTTAACTGGAATGGTGGTGGTACCGCGCCGGAATTGGTCGTCCCACCGGGACTTTGGGTAGACTGGACCACACCACGTCTTCATTCACGACCCATGCAGCGGGCAACAGGATGAAAGTCCAATATGACATCGAAGGGCATCATGACTTTACGAGGCTCGTGATCGAAGATAAGACGTGTGCAACTGGAAACTTGAGAGTTGGTTATAAAGTCATACCAACGGATATCTAAGATTTGGTGTTGGTATTTCATATGGAAAGTTTGTAGCGCCTTTTCATAAGTGACCAGGAGCGTCCAGCTGTAACGATAACACAAGAGCCTGATGTAATCTCATCTTTGTATCAGGGCCCTTCGCCACATCAGAAAGTGCCAATTAAGATCGTTGCCAGTGTCTTGGTTGGTGCACAACTCGACTACTCATTCTTCTTTGGGATTTCAAAAGGCACCATCAACAAGCTACAGCTAATACAGAACACTCGAGCTTGCTCGTGTTGTTACAAGTGTCAACCGGCGTCAGCACAACATAACACCGATTCTACGTACTGTAGCAGCAGCTCCACTGGTTACCAATACAGTCTCGCATTCATTACAAGATAGCCATCGACCTTCAAGACACTCAAGACCATTACGCCTGCTTAGTTACCTCCCCAATCTACTACGTCACTACCTCCTCTACAAGATAGATCTTTCTCATCCAGTGATAGGGGGCCGGAAAGTTAAAAAGTTAATTGTTTGGTTGTGACTGTAAAGATCATGTTTGGGTGGTATTAATGTTGTAGCAATTAATATTGCAGATTTAAATATATTTTTCTACTAAATTACTACTTTTTAGCAAACGTGTAACTTAAATTCACGTTCGCTATATGCTATCGCCATTCCGTCTGTCTGTGACGTTGGTGCGCCCTACTCAGCCGGTTGAAATTTTCGGCAATTTTGTTTCACCATACGATAGCCCAGGGACTCTAGTTTTCTGATGCCAAAAATCGTTGGTGGGGGACGCCCCTTTCCCCCTAAAATTTGCGTTCAAAGTGACCCACCCCCTTTCAAACAGCGAAATTTCGACCAATATCGGCTCATATATAGTGCCTCAACCGTGATAGCTAGCGGAAAAAGTTCAATTTGCACTTATAGCAAGTCGACAACGCGCTTTCCAACGAGCCATAGATGAACCGTGTAGCCTACGTTACCCCTGTGTCCCCCAAAGGGTTGCACAAAAACGCGATATCGCTGTTTGTGCCAGTCAAATTCAACTTCTGTGCGAATTCAACCTCGCAATCGGTATAGTTCGTCATTTTAACGCCCTCGCTGGGGGTGATTCCCTGCGAATATCGCCATAAGTGATATATTACTAAAAACTACATTCTTTGGGCTAAATTTCTGTTGCAGAAAGTATCCGTGCTAGCTTTCATTGTTGAAGCGCAACCAAACGAAAGCTTTGGAAATCGGCGTTTTCTGAATAGGTGCGTCACTTTGACGCCAATTTCAGGCTAGGTAGATGGGGACGTCGCCCGCAATCGACCTATGGACCGTTGGATAGGGGAAAGTCGGAAAGATAATAGCTACAACTTTGCCGCTGGAAGTTTTCACACAAAGAAACTTTGTAGCAGACTTTTTACGAGAGAAGTTGAATTTTACTGGCACAAAGAGCGATATCGCGTTTTTGTGCCACCCGTTGGGGGACTTAGGGGTAACGTACACGGTTCATCTATGGCTCGTTGGAAAGCACGTGGTCGACTTCCTATAAGTGCTAATTGAACTTTTTTCGCTAGCTATCACGGTTGAGGCACTATGAGCCGATATTAATCGAAATAGCGCTGTTTGAAAGGGGGTGGGTCACTTTGAACGCAAATTTCAGGGGGAAAGTGGCGTCCCCCACCAACGAATTTTGGCATCAGAAAACTAGAGTCCCAGGGCTATCGTATGGCGAAGAAAAATTGCCGAAAATTTCAACCGGCTGAGTAGGGTGCACCGACGTTACAGACAGACAGACAGACGGAACGGCGATGGCATATAGCGAACGTGAACGTGAGTTCACGTACGCTAAACAGTCGAAAATAAAATACAAAACATTTTATTCCAACGCGCCTCTCTAACTCGACCTTTGACCTTTGCCTTTGACCTATGTTTATAAACAAACGAGAAATGAAAAGTGCATTGGTTGATGTCTTTAAAGTAAAGATTTAAAGTGTAGTTTGTTATCCACACATGCCGATGGGCACGGTGTGGATATATGGTTTAGTGTTTTCATTGTGTGTGTAGGCTATGTGTCTGTAATCTTGTTTGTACGGTTACGGATTTCTCCGCCGAGGATAAAGCTAACGGCGTCAAATTTTGCACAGCGTTCATTGGCGTCCAAGACAGGATTGTCACATTTTGGGGAACTTTGCTTCTCCAGAAGCCCAAAATCGGTCGGCGAATCGGTAGCACGTTCTGCAGCACGTCTGTGAAGCTAGGTACCTGGGAGTCTTACTAACTGACGACCTGCAGTGGCCAAAGCACGCCCAGCATTTCACAGCCAAGGCTAGCCAAAACATTGGCGTGTATTGCTCTTTACTGTGCAACTAATGCAGCAGCGACGGCTTACATGTAGGCTAAGCCAAGGCCAACAGCACGCTGGGTCTTCTACGGCGCAATCTTAACCACTGCCCAGAAAAACGGAGAGAACTTGCCTACATCTCATTAGTTCGGTCTCACTTGGAATACTGTTCAGCTGTGTGGGATCCACACAAAATCACTGACCAACTTACACTGGAGTCAGTCCAAAGGGAGCTGCCAGGTTCACACAGAGAGACTACTCCTACCAGTCCAGTGTGTCTCAGATGCTCCAGAACCTACAGTGGCAGCCTCTCAAGGAAAGGAGACACGAGATCAGGCTGACACTTCTTTTCCCAATAGTGCAGAGTAAAATAGCAATACCGGTAGATGACATCTTTACATGAGCAGATGCGAGAACCCTCAGCCAACATGACTACACGTTCCGTCATATATCAGCTCCCAACTCAGCAGTACAAGAACTCCTTCTTTGTAGCTACCGTCCCACAGTGGTATACGCTGCTCCAGTTGGCAGTGTATGCAGACAGTGTCTCTGCGTTAAGACGCAGCTGCGCTCCATGCCATAGACAGCGGAGCACACTCATCGATGCGATACTGGTTTTGTCGATTATTGATCCACATCCAGATCCAATGCGCATACTGAACTATAAATAGAACTGGAAGGAGCCTAGCTCAGCCTGCAGGCGTAGGCTGACTGAAGCCAGTCAGTGAGTGCGTGGGCCATGCACGAGGCATGTGGATGTAGGATTGGCATGTTTGGATATATGTCAGTCCACTGGCGTACTTGTTGTTACTATGAACCAATGAGATTGTAGAAAGGGTAACTGGTCAACTTGCAGATGCATCAACTCGTGGATTGCCAACTCATGTACTAGTCAAGTCGTGGCCCAGTCAGATTGCCGATGTCGCCACAAACAATAGCTGTGAATATGTTGAAAATAATTAACACTTTGAAGGCTTTGGCTTTTGAGTAGGTCTGATTACTTCATTTGCGTTTGCATTCATTTGCTTGCGATGTTCCAAAAGACCCACAGAAGCTAACAAGTACTGGTAGAAGTGCCACATCCATGAGTTGACCAATCTGCCAGATGACTACTGTAAAACACTATATTTTGCTGCATCTGAATTTCGCGATTTTCTTATGTAGAAAATTTGCTGCATTTTCATTTGGCGTATTTTTCAGGTGTCCAGATTCTATGCTGATAAAGTCATGATAATGGGCAAATTTCACAAATTTGCATGTAGTTAAGTTCGCAATTCTATACAAATGTGCAAAAATTTGATGCACACAAAATATAGGTGTTTTGCAGTAGTCCATGAGTGGGCATATCTACGACTTGTCCAGTAACTGTAGAAAGATGCCACGAATGGATGAACCTGCATTTGGTAGCATTAGTCTACTATGCAAGGAAATTTATTGTCTATGCTATGTCAGAACTGTCTGCCTGTATAATTGTGCCAGTCAGTAAAATAGGTCTGGCCTAAAAGCCAGCCTGAACTCCACTGTACGTATTTTGTCATCGAATTCCACCACACTTGCCAACCCACTGCAGAGACCACACAAACTTCCATGCTGGCAAATTGCATTGACAGTAGCCTGCTTTGTCTGTTCAGTCAAGTTCCCACAAAAATGACATAGTGCCTTAAAACTGAGCCAAGAAGTAAAATTGGAATTAAAAATTTTCTTGGAAAGTACACACGTGCAAAAACGGTCAGTTAGAAATGCAGCAAATATCAATTCTCCCCAGACATTGTCACACATCTCGTATACTGAACTGGATATGAACTAGATGTTAATACATGTATTTGTGTTGTAGGTGCATGTTGCTGTCACGTCAGCCATATACTGAAACTAAAATGAGTAGACATTTTCCTAATCGCAGAACATTTTGTATTTGCTTCATCTGTGTTTTTGGCATAGTTATTATATGTTACCAATGGATACTACAAAAAAATCTTTTTACAGAACATCTAGACACTACATTGTATGCACTGAATATTTTGAATTCATTAGAGTCAAATGCATCAAGGATTTTGACATTTTCAAATGGCAGTTTTGTAAACAGTTTGTCAACACACCATGTCAAGAAGAGAGTCGGTGTTGTAGAGGAAGTTAATCATGTTTTACGCAATGAAAACAATGTGTCTGTACAGAGTGGCATTGATTCCAAGTCTAATGTTAGAAAGGTGTTTCGGGTAGTGAATTATACCCATGATGATTTGTTGAATCAGGATCTCCCAAAATGGTCTCATGTTAACAGAGACTCTGCTTTTGATCAATTATCTGCAGAAAGTCAATTGACTGTGAGGAAAAACAAAACAGAAGATATCTTTGTGTCTGGACCTGATGATAAACCGGTGATATCAGCGCAGCAGACAATAAGAGACTTTAACAGGAAGTCATCGGCGTCAGGTCTGGTGAATGTTGTTGCTATGTCGCTGTATGGATCAGAGTTACGTTACACAGCTGGCGTCATACGTAATGCGTACTTGGTGCGACAAAACTTTCCAGGTTGGCAGTTGTGGGTATACATAGAGTCTCCATCGTCTTCGAAATATCCTGCAGTGCCGGAAGATGTGATTTCGAGACTTGTCAGCATTGGTGCTGAAGTGCATTACATTAGTCCGGAAGACGACTTTATTCCGCCAATGATGTGGCGGTTCCTCGTGGCTGATGATGCTGCGGTGGATTGGTTTATCGTGCGTGATGCGGACTCGCGTCTCACGCCGCGAGACGCTGCTGCCGTCGCAGCGTGGATGCGGTCCGGTCGTGCGTTTCACTGCATCCGCGATCACCCGAGTCACGCTGCCTACGCCGTGTCCGGTGGACTGTGGGGCGGCCATGCTCCGCTTCTCCGACTTGCACTGCGTCGCTCATGGGCGTCCATGATGCACGGTGTAGCCGCTGGATACCTAAATGATATGAACTTTTTGAACAGCGTCGTATGGCCTCGCGTTTCGGAGCGTCTTGCATACTGCGTCGACAGCGTGTCATGCGATCGCTGGCAGAACGCGTTTCCTTTTCCTGTAGTGAGACACGGATATGAACACGTTGGCCAGGTCTACGATGAGCATGATCGGCCTCGAAGTGATGATGTGCAAATCTTGAAGCACACCTTAGAAAACCGTAACTGTATTCCACTTTCACAGCCGTCGTGACTGCAGTTGCATGATGTTACAAACTACAAAGGATCATTGTGAGTCGAGAAAGGGGCCACTGCACTGTCAAACACGGTTGAAACACCACACTTCATTTCAGTTCACTTCATTTCCTTGTGAGTTGTGAAATGTTTGTCACCGATTTTGACCCTAGTTTTTCTGCCACCCGATACAAAACAGTGCATACTGTTTCACATTTTCTGTTGTGTTGTATGATATGGTTTGTGCCCACCAAAATTTAAGTGGTTCACATGACCTGACCACGCCCCTTTCATGGATGATTTGTCATCCTTGGGCTACGACTTACTAGTATAAACTTGCCTACTAATTTTTTAACGAATAATTTTACACGTGGTCATCAAACTTTTGATGCCACAGTCACGCATAGATGTGTGCAAATATTGCTTTATGTCGTTTAACCAGTGAGTATTTGGGTAATGAGCATCCTTTACTTTGAGTGGGGGAGAGCTCAAATGTGTTAATGAACTGAAATACTTGGGTGTGAATCTGGTAGCAGCTAAATGTTTTAAGACTAGTGTGAACCATTTGAAAGTCAAATTTTATCGTGTTTTTAACTGTATTTACAGTCGTTCTGAAGCCGCAGATTCTGAAATGATCACACTTCAGCTACTTAAGGCGTACTGCTTGCCTCTTTTGTTGTACGCTTCAGAAGCTGTTTTACTCAGCAAAAGTCAGTTGCAAGATTTAAAAAACAGTACTGTATTAACAGATCTGTGTACAAGGTCTATGGGGTTACTGGTGCAGAAGCTGTTAATGATGTACGGAATTTTATTGCTTTGGATGATGTGGCAGTGTTAGTAGAAAGGAGAACTGTGAAGTTTGTTGATAGGTCAATTGATAGCAAGAGCTACAGGAAATTGTTTCTTTATGTTAGGCATAGCTTTTGTAGTATTTAGTGAATGTATGTTTGTCTGTGTGTATCTGTGTGCGTGATTGTTGTTAGGCCTAATTTCCTTTATCGTTTTATCGTTTTTATGCGGCTGCCTTATGCGAAATATACTATATATATTGTCTGTCTTAGTTTATTTACATGTGTGTATTTGTGCTTGATTGTTTTGAAGTAGGCTACAACGTGATTTTAGCAGAAGTTTATTGTAGGCCTATGTACGGCTCTTCTCACCACCATGCTTGGTAGTGTTGCTATGCAACCTTAGCATGATATGTTTGTTGTTGCTTTTTAGCGAACGTGAACTCGCGTTCACGATCGCTACTTGCCGTCGCAATTCCGTCTGTCTGTTGTCTGTCCGTTGTCTGTCTGTCTGTTGTCTGTGACGTTGGTGCACCCTACTCAGGCTGTTGAACTTTTCGGCAATTTTTTTCACCATACGATAGCCCAGGGACTCTACTTTTCTGGTGCCAAAAATCATTGGTGGGGGACGCCCCTTTCC
>Ga0209780_1000238_pt1 | contig 27418 bp, 19 predicted proteins | sample WorMetexBAHAMAS2_FD_187384 | JGI IMG/M metagenome (GOLD analysis project Ga0209780, IMG submission 187384) | Marine gutless worms symbiont microbial communities from Max Planck institute for Marine Microbiology, Germany - Inanidrilus exumae... | ecosystem: Host-associated > Annelida > Digestive...
ACTTTAATCTAGGTTTTACTTACTGTTAGATACTAACAACAACAATAAGGTAGTATACAGCACAGACACAGAGTTACTAATGATTGTCATCGTCATCATTATCATCATCATACGCTCAGAATCTAAACACCGGCATGCGTGTTTTAGGCGTGCATTCAGCCAGTCGGCGCAGTGCCGCATTCAGGGAACTGTTGTCAGCGTTATTATCGTTTTCGTTTTGGATTTTTTCGTGTTCCTTTTATTTCGTTTTTTTTGTTTTTTTTTCGTTTTAGTTTCGTTTTAGTTTTCATTATTTTTCGTTTTTATTTTAGTTCTCGTTAACGAAAATCACACTGGGCTACTGTATATAGGCATGTGGTGTTTAGTGTATGTTGGGGTCTGTATGACCGTCCTGCAACTTTTCGACACCGCTTAAGAGCAAAGTGCGACCGTAGACGACAGGACCGCAGAAAACTGTGATCAGACTTAGCAGCTAGCAGCATGAGAGGCGTCTCCAGGGTTGGTGGTCGATAGGAGAGGCACGTGAGTTTCATAAATTGCAAATCAGATCAGAGTTGACAAATAGGCGCAGGCGATAGCCTCTATGCCTGCATCTCAATAACTCTTATTTTATGGTATACATATACATGTCTGTACATCTTTTTCACTTTTGCGTGGTTTCAGCACTGTGGAGAAACGTAAAAACATTAAAACGTTGGAAGAGAGGACCACTCCGTCTTGGCTTCGCCGATGAACAGGAGCAGCAGCTGCAGCAGCAGACAGATGCCCCCTGATCTGTGTGTATTTCTGCCTCAGCAGCTTAGCATCGGTCATACAGCTAGGCCATACGTACACGATGATGGGACGTTAGATTGTCAAGATCCCGTAAAGAACAAATTCGCGCAACGAGGTAAGATTAATGCATGTGGGACAAATTCTTATCGGTACAACGCTGGGTTAACATGTCAAAACATGGGATGGGAACTATTCACTATGGTTTTAAAATATTTGTATATTTAATACACGCTCACGTCGCTATGCAGGCCCAGCCTAAATGACGACGTTAATCACAGTACCGGTACAACGCACAGCAGCCTACTCAAAACAGCGTTGTTGCGCAGTGTCATAATGTAAGTGGACAGAACCCAATCGTATTGACAATCGCATGGACAATTATTGCTGCTCTCACTGACTTCTGACCTCTGACCGCTGGCTGCTGATAGCTGACCGACTGTCCTACTACACCCGCACAGCAATTTTATCGCCCCGACATGACGCATCATCATTATCCGTCGATCAACCGAGACGACGTTAATCATCTACGGTATACGCGAAATTTATTATTTCGGCGACAGTTTATTAGCTCGTCCGCAGCCGTCGAAGCTTGGAAGTTGACAACACGCAGAATAAGTCATTATCGCTTCGCGCCGCACGATCCTACCTATAGTACTCTGCAATAAGTCACTTTCTTAGAGTTCTTAGGTCTTTATTAGCCGTGAAATATTTAATCACAACACTTTACTGAACCTTTCGAATATTCTAAGTAATCTAAGTGGATTTCGTCATTTGATGACCTCATCAAAATTTGGTCACAGCTGAAATTTCTGTCGTGAGATAAAAAGCTGTTGTTCCATTGATCATTTTGACATATCATTTAGCTTTCTACGACTAATCAGTCTTGAGTTACAAAAAGTTGAAGTTCGAAATTTCTGTGACGGCGCCCGACGTGATAAAGTAATGACATCGGCCGACTACGTTCATCAATGCGCCTGTCAACGCTTATTTCGTCAGTGAGTCATCAACCCCCGTACTTTTCTGTAACTTGATAGGGAGCCTATACTTGTAACTTGATGGTAGCCCCCCGTACTTTTTCGGTGACCCAACTGTCATTAGTCGAGACTTCGGCCGCTATCGTCCAAATTCTATATAATCTGGCAGCTCTCGCTGCTCGCACTGGACGTGTATGAGGATAGACTATTTTTGCACCCATCGCTAAGACAGAAGACAAAATCGCGCTAAATTCTTGACGCCGCTTGCCCGAAGACCACCGCCGCCAGCCGCTGCACCCCAACGGCCGACGTTCGCCTCGACTTGACTGCTGAAACTGCGCTTTTGCAAGCGTCGTTGCCAGTCGCCGTTTGTCGCATCTGAGCCGCACTAAAACTACGGTCGGTGATTGATTTAGATATTTGGCGATAAACTTTAGTGCCAGCCAATTATTATTATTATTCGCTTGAAGCGATGCTTCGCTTCGAGCGAATTATGGAAATACTCTACGGGGCAAAAGAACGGTGTGATCGAACGCGTTCGGCAATTACTCCGCTGAAAGTGAATCGATTTGGGTGAAATCTGGAACAGTGTGAGCCAAATGTTGGGGCTGGCCCTAGCAGATTTTGGTCGCGATCCGCGCAGTAGCAACAGTTTGAGTGGCAGCCGACATTTTTTGTGTGTGTGTAGTAAATAACGCACGGTTTCAACGGTATAGTATTGGACTCGTACTGCGAGCGTCGCGGGTTCGAATCCCATATCTGGCACTGCATTTTTAGTGTCTATTTTTATTTATTATAAATAATTTTAAATAAGCATATTTAAATTAATTTAAAATAACCATAAACAAAATAAGACAAACATAGTTTATTTCAGCCTACATTGCATTTACTCTTGGGGTCCTGGATGGGTTTTTCCCTTTTCGGTTATGTCTCCTCCAAATCTGAACGGATCTGGATGAAACCTGGAACTGGAATATAAGTGACGGGTGAAGGTGCGCAGTCACACAAAAATAGGGGAAATCGCCTCAGGGGTTCCATCTAAAGATGCCAAAACGTGTTTTGTTTTTGTCGCCAATACAACGCTGACTTTCGGCCACTTATCCTGCACTGATTATGAGCATTATGGAAATAAAGACGTGAATCGGTGTGCGCATGCGTAAACCGTTGAAAAATTTCCGATGTCCGATATTGCGTATTAAAACCAATAGTACGTCTGGCGACTCATACATCGAAGAAAAGCAGACTGAATTGGAAACTGAAAATAAGTAATGCGGCAGATAACGCTGACATCACTCAGTCGCAGGCACGTGACACTAAGCATCGTCGAATGCAGGAAGTAAACAGCTTGTGCACGGATAACAGAACGCTTCGAGCGAATACTGTATTGTGTCATTCTACACAATACAGCCGTCTAGTTTTTCTTGTAAATTAAGTAAGCTTAATCTGACCCGGTAACTTTAGATAATCCCGGCCCGTATAACGTTTCTGAACCCGTGCCAACCGCAAGTGACGGAAGTTAGTTGCACGACCGCTGTTACGTAAACCTTCAGAGATTGTGACACGCGACGTTTATCGTTAGTATTTTACGGTCATTCTTCTAACGGCCGATAGCTCCTCTGAAATTATAACTCGGGGAACTCACAAATATATAAGTTGTGGTGCTTGTAACGTACGCCAGTTTTACTCAAAATCGACCAGTAACTGTCATTTAGCGCAACAGTTTATTTCGCACATGAAATAATTGCATCGATCTCGACTATGTTAGTTGAACAGACAGCGAGAAACAAGTCTATCGGTCCTCTTACTGTCGTGCCGAAATGTGCACTAGCTGCGTCGCATGGTGAGTCACGGTGAGTATGCAGACGGGACATGGACAGACAAACGGACAGACGGACGGAAGCCAGACCGTTACATTACGCTTTCCTTGAGATGCGCAGCCAGCGTTATAATTGCCAGTCCTGCGTGCGCGATAACCAATAGATCTAAACGTTTTTCAGCAACATAATACGCTGAAGAAAAATTCCCTAAACTGCAGTTTTTACAGCACGGTTAACACGAACCTATCAACTGTTTTGAAGAGATATTTCGAAATATCCGCTGATATTACCCACGGAGACCTCTTGTCGGCTCTTTCGTCTCCTTTACTTTATTACTCACGCCATCTGCATAGCCGTCGGCGTGGGTGAATAGGGCGTTTATGTTCGTGAACAACGTCCTGGCGCCAATTCAAGTCCGATTGTCACCAAACTTGGTCAGTCATACCCTTGGCCACAGGGGACAAGTGATTGGATTTTGGAAGATCAAGGTCAAAGGTCAAGGTCTGTGGGGGAGGTATGCGTTCTACTGATGAGCCCTTCTAGTTTACACGCGCAGTTAACTCGACTGGCTAGCCGTCTGCAGCCTTTTCAAGCGCGCGTTGATAGCACAATTTATCGTGTATGAACAGGTCTTGGCGTCATTCAGAGATGTTCACTGCTCATCGATGTACTGACGAAGTCGGTGGTCGAAGACCGATGGCGAGACTATGTCAGCTTCACCGCTGGATCGACTTCCCGGGCTATGGTTTCAACCTGCTCGCGATGAAGGGCAGACGTGGCCACTACGTGCAGAATGTGGAGCGCGGGTCGCCAGCAGAGACGGGAGGGATAAAGGTCGGCGATCGCATCGTTGAGGTCAACGGAGTCAATATCTTCGGCGAAAATCACCAACAGGTAACCGCAGCAGCATTAAGCGTGGGTACGCATTATCGATTCGACTGCCTATGTTTTCTAGTTTCCTTTCTATATTGTCACTTGACGAGAAATTATCGTAAATCTATATAGCGACGTTGTGTATCTATTCACTGGCTATGTGGCAGATCTACTCCGTTGACGTAAGTCCTTTTATCATTTTTGACGAATATACAAAATGGATGTTCATATTCCATATTTGAATTTTCCATTGTCCGTGAAAATCAAAAGAACGGTAGATACACGAACCTGGTAACTCCATTCAGTTTATGTTCAGATCGTGCGATGTGAAGATGTCTTGACTCTTGAGGAATGTCTGGTCATGTCGGGTCATGAAGGCATTACAACGCGATTCTACATGCATATGCGCAAACCTATAGTAGTGCACATAGTGCGAAAAGAATGGATAGCTTTCAGTTAATGTCAGTTAATAGCATATCGCGTGAAACTGCACTGAAAATACTTGAAAGCCTCACTCGGAGTGGCGCCAATACCTACATTACCAACATTTTTTCTTCCGAGTCATTGAACTTTGCACGCTCACGTTTATTGATTGATGACGCGGCTTTTTCTCAAGAACATAACTTAGTCTAAGTCGTCGCGAGTGAATCTGGGGCTTTTACGGTAATAACATAAACCGAAATTTTGTTTAATATATATCACGATAAGATGAAATAACGCTAAGTCGAAGTGTTTGTTCGAATAATTCTACATGATGAATGAATGAATGAGCATTTATTGCACAGCCATAAGTATAGGGACAAAAACATACAAAATAGGAATATAAAGTCATGCAAAGGGCAAAAACAAACTGTCAAGGAGCTAGTGCTCCGCTAATACGAGGCTGTCGAATTAGAAACAGTTATCAATCTGCAATACGGATATGGTGATCAGAAAACGTCGCTGTAACTAGATAGCTGCATTGTGTTGAATGACACAATACAGTGTTCGGCTCGAAGCGGTCCGCTATCTGTGCACAAGCTGTTTACTTCCTGCATTCGTCGATGCCTAGTGTCACGTGCCTGCGACTGAGTGATGCCAGCGTTATCAGCCGCGTTACTTATTTTTAGTTTCCAATTCAGTCTGATTTTCTTCCATGTCCGTCAGCCAGGCAGTACAGCGGCGTGCGTGGTTTATTCAATATCGAACATCGGACGTTGCCGAAATTTGGGTAGGTAACTTTCTTGTACGGAGCGTACAGCCAAGGGGAATGATTTTGAATTGATTCTAACAGTAAAATGGAAGCTAGACATTCCGTAGAGGGATCATTTGATAGTGAATTTCGGCTATCTGTAATCATTGCGTAGTAATATGACGGCCAGAAGTCGCAAAACGTTGGAGTGAATCTTGTGAGGAATTTTTGTGTTTTTTTTTGGAAAAACGACCCCTTACGATGAAATTTTCACAATTCTGTTCCGAAAGTTTTTATCGCGACACCGATCGACGTTGTTATATTCCACTTTCGTAAAATTTATCCGACGGGAAATCGGTGAAATCGTGCGTTATTTATCTGACGAAAAAAATCGCCAAACTTTCAAACTGTCGCTACTGCGCGGATCGCGCCCAAAATTTGCCAGGGCCAGATCCCAACAATGTACTCAGAGTGCTCCAGATTTCATCCAAATCGGTTTGCTTTCGGCAGAGTTATCGCCGAATGCGTGAACACCGCCAAATTGCTCCACAGAGTAAATCCAATATTCGGCCGAAGCATAGATTGAAGCCGAATGATAACTAGCAGAGCACACACAATCTGTAATCTGTCCTTTAAATATAGTATATACAGTGACACTAAAGTACACTGAAGTAGATATCGAAACAGCTGAATGAAAAATAAGAAAGAATCATCATTATGTCTATATAAAAGTCGACTTTCATAAAAAGACAAATGAAATTAAAGTAGCTAATAAAATGATTCAAAATCATTTAAAAAATCGAGACGATACATTGCTATTGATGTCTGTAGGCGATTCAGCGCATTCTGTCAGTGGTTGGCGAAGTGAAACTACTCGTGGTTGACTTTGAGACGGACATGCACTATCGTAGTCAGAGGATCATCATCACTGGGTCGATGTGCGACATAGAAGTCACTCGGACTCCGGCGTCAAACCCAGCCAAGTCCAAGTCAGCGTCAGCAGCCACGACTGACGCTAACAACCGTAAGTCAGTCATCGTCGTCGTCATTGTGGCACAGACTGGTCTGCGAGTATTGCGATATTACTACGTCGTAACTAGAAAGCATTCATGGAGTTCAGACCTCTGCTAAAACGCTACATAGCGAATGTCATCACAGCGCGGCGTTGCATAACAGGCGTTTGTGGAAAAACTCCCCCCGTTCGTATGCTCAATGAAACAATCGTAAAATTTTTAGAGTGGCCTAAGTGGGACAGCCACTGCAAGGACCACTAATTGAGAATGTCAGCAGCAGATTATGTTCGGGTATGATTGTTGAAATAAAAATGTTTTACAGTCGCCGGAAAGTTAATAGTGAATTTAGCAGTGGGTAGTTGATTCCAGATATATGGAGCAGCAAACATGAAGGCTCTGCTGCCGACTGTTGAGAGTTTGACTGGTGGTTCCACAAGGCGGTTGGAGCTATTCGAACGCAGTGTTCATCTACCAGGTTAATCACCGACACGGATGATCGGACCGAAGTATTGTGGTTCATGTCCGAAAGAAAGACTAATAGGAAATTGTATGTGGCCTATCGAATGGCACCATTGCAATGCCCTTGAATGACCTTGAAGATCACTTTTGCCGATTGAAACTTTTCTAACTCCCATACCTCGTGAAACAGCACGAACTTACTAACACAGCGCGTCGCGCGGTCCCTCTGTGATAGCTGAGTTCATGTTAGTTTTTGTCTTTCCGGCACTCTGGCGCTCAGGGCTGAACTATAGTGTAGCTATTTTAGGATTACTGAGCTAAAGTGGGTTAAGTAGTTTTGTTGAAAAATTCACGCGGTCGTATTTATATGTATAGCTATGCGTTACGATTAGCAACGGATATAGGGTTTCCAGTTTCACTGAACGCTCCCGTGGCTTAATCTGGGCTATAGCGTTCGCGAGAAGGCTCACGAGTACAAACAAGTTCCGACATGCTTGTTATGTATTAATTTCTGTCGTTGGCTGATCACTTCCAATGCCTATGCGTGGAAGTTTGACATTTCACACATGCGCGCGCGCCAGTTACTCAAGCGTATTAGAATAGTAATTGTACGTGCTAACTGGAATTAATCTCAATCGGCTTAGCATTCTGTTTGTTACGAACGAGAATATTAAACTAGAGGAAAATAAATGTTGACAGAAATTGTCAATACTCCGGCCCTCAGCGGATCGGCTCTTTACATTTTGTACGGTAAAGCGATAAGTGGCCTGAACGGGTCGGCATTACATTTCAGCCGTACGTTCTCACCAAATGTTGCAAACTGTCACTTAAATACTCGTGTTAACTGCTTTCACGCACTAGGCCGAAATTCATATGCTGATCATTTTAAAATTTTTATTTGGTTCTGTTTTGTTAATTTTCCGTTTCTGATCCGTGCCGTAGAATAAGCCGCAGCTTGCCGTCAGCTTTTTAGCAGTACGTTCCGTGTCATATCGAATTTCTGTTCAGTGGCGAATGACGCCGAAACAATTTGTCGCTGCCCTGTTCGGCTGTTACAAGTCGCTTAGCTATCGCAGAGAAAGTGTGTCATGCTTCTGTGCAGTTATTACGTTCTAGAATATTTATTACCTTTGTACTATATATAACTCTAATTCACTGAACGACTGAAACTGTCGATGCACGGGTCGGGACAAACACAAACACAAAAAAAGTTCAAAAAGACGTGAGATCATGACGTCGTCGAATTTTACATTTTTAAACTGTAACCGGAAATTCAGGACGATTATCCGAATGCTTTTTGGCGTGCAGAGATCATTCATGGCAAACAGCTATGCCCGTCCTCGTAATACTCGAACGGAAATGTACGCTGGCCGCGTAGCGTGCTGTCCCCTGGTGAGTCACGTTAAGTATGCGCCGTGCGCCCTATTGAGGTTAGAAAAACGGGACAGACGGACGGACGGACGCCCTGCAAACCGTTACATTACATTACGCTTACCGCTAGAGGCGGCTAGCGTATTATAATCCTCAGATGAATCTGCAAGGCACATGAATCATGCAATGCAATGCGTCTAAATAACATCTCAAGCCATGATGGTTCCATGCTGTGCATGGCACGATAAAAACCGGCTGTGAAGCGACCGTAAAACAAAGTCCGCTGCAGCATTATCTGTGCTATATCACAGTTAACAGCCCACTGACCGACTTGCTGAGAGTCTGAGACTAATTTTAAACGTTCTACTGGAGTTCTACCCGCTCTATACCCGAAATAAATTACCCCATAATAATAATTTACACTCGTACAATGGCAATCGACGTTCAAATGCAGATATACGGTACACCAGTACTGTTATCGGATCCATAATTGTTCCGTACGTTCGAAACAATCTTTACGCGCCTGTAGGACACTTTTATTCCACGTTTGTCAGAAATGAACTGGTCGATTTGAAGTTGTACCAATGAGCACAGACATATGCGATGTCACGTTTGCTATGCGTTTCGTTACGTCAACGTTTGATTTGTTTTCCGGCGTCTATCACCCCCAACATATTCAATTATTGTTGATTTCTATGCCACATACGGTAACTGCGTGATCGAATATCTGACGTACTTGACGTCAAATGACTCTTGAAATACTAAACTTGCATACTATAGGCCTATAGTATCAGTTAATTTTGCGGTGTAATTAGTTAAATACCATTCACGTAACTGATGTCTTACGTATACCAGCAGTCGATGCATTAGCGTCTGTCTGTCTGTTTGTTCGTCTGTCCCGTCGGCATACTTACCGTGACTCACCAGGGGGCGACGCGGCCAGCGTACATTTCGGCCCCTACCCCTAGGCCTACAATAACTTCAATAAGGATAACCGACATACTTGTTCTAGTCGACCGCGGCGATCATTGTTCGGCTTATACAATGGGTTCTGCGCGCGCGCGTGTGTGTAACTTTGATCTATCAATAATTGTGACTGAGCGGATCGAGCTGGATTTTGGTGTGAGGGTTACAATAAAAGATAGCTGCTTTCTTGATGGCGGTCATGATCCGCCTACAAAAGGGATATCTCCGGATCTTCCTGTAGTAAAAGCCTATCCGTCCATAGAATAGGCAAAAATCCTACATCCGTCAAATCAATAAAAAAGAGATCGGGTGTTGGACATAGGCAATTTTTCGGAAGTGCCCTCGTTTTTCGATACACATTCCTGAAACAGTAACGAAAAGAAGGGCAGTGGGCGTGGCTAAGTTAATTGGCGGGCCACGGTCGGGTATTCCTAGCTGGTCGATATCTTGTTTGCACACGGTATCGACCTACATGTACATGTATGTGCGTTCACAGGCGATCACGTGACATCGTCGTCGTCACCGAGCGGCAGAAATGACGCCGAGTACCAGCTGCGACTGTGTCATGTGACCGAGTGGCCGGACTTTCAAGGTTTCGGTTTCAACGTTCATACGCTGAGAGACAAGCCGGGACAGTACATCGGCAAGGTGGACGCCGACTCGCCGGCTGCTGCTGCAGGTTGTATATCCAGCTTCATCAGTGATTCCGTTCAAAGACGTGTTCGGATCGCTGCTAGTCTTTTCTCCTCGATCCCGGTCATTTTTCGTCCAACATTTTTGCACCATCTGACCGGGGTCGTTGCCTAGCTAATAATAATAATAATAGTAAAAATGTTCGTTTATTCAATTGACGACATAACACGCAATCTACATTAGCAACATCCGCTACGCAGGGCGGTACTATTATACAGAAGAGTTAAGCTGGCTAAATTGCTGCCACACACGGCGTACAGCGGTTGATAACAGCACCAGCTTAACTTCGTGAACACTCGCCAGATGGCGCGACCAGCATACATCCGATAAAGTGGCTCACTACTCAATTTATCAACCCCGAAAGGATGAAAGGCAGAGTTGGCCTAGTTGACCTATGGCGGACGGTTTACCCACATATGTGGACACCCATCAGCTGCAGGTCGAGCGTGGGACAGGGAAAGTTCGCCGGTCAAAGACTTGCGTTCTACCACTGTGCAACGCAGCCAACCAAGCTGTCATGCAATGCTCCGCGCCACGGCAACCGTAAACTTTGGGCGTACGGGTGTGTGCTGTAACGATCGTATTGCTCTGCCTACTCGGCCTCTTTCGTCGGAACAGATCTCGTTGATCTAAGTTATCCACGAGATATCGCTAACGTCTGTATGTATTCGCCACCCGACAATGTCGGCGAAGACATCATCTTTTTGGGCTGACCGTCCGTCCGTTAGTTCGTCGGACAGATAGCTACCACGATAGGCCTATCTCATGAACGGCTTGAGCAATCTCGACGAAACTTACAGGGAATATTTAGATTAGATTTTGGCGGTCAAAGGTCAAAGGTCAAAGCCACAGCCGGCTGTCAAAGTGACGAAAGCATCCACGTCGACGCTGGGTCGTCGAAGTCCATCCAGTTTTGAGATTACTTTCAGAACATTCACTGTGCTTGATGCGCTGGCCTGTAGTACTTTTAAATGTAATGTGATATCGGCGGTGGCATCAGCCAGGCAGTGTAGCGCTGGTTCATTTTGTCGCTTCGGAGGCAGTTAGTTTATAGGTAAAGCTCACTCGCTGTTTACAACTATCATGCCGTACATTTACTGTACAACCGGCCCTGCGGCCAACGTTTTCGCACATTATACTCAAACGGTCTTTTCTTTCGTGAGTCTCCTCATACTCCTTCGCATCCACTCCCGAACTCTCATACATGCATAAAAGTTTACTCTCCCACGATCCTTCAATCATACCCAGCGCCTCTGCACGTCGCTGGTTACTTCCCAATTGACAGCGAACTGTCGACCCCTCATGCCGACACCACAGGTACTGTAGACCATATAGGTGTGAAATAGCACACCTGTACCGATATCGTCTACGAAAAAATGATTAAGTCGGTTGATATATGACGAAGTTACGGCAAGCCGATATTGGCGCACTTTTTGAGATCCGTCAATTTGTGATCACGGCTTTAAATATACGGTTTCAACGAGTTAGCGGCTGTCTGGGAATTACGGCGTATGATAGTGCAGTCTGCAATTTCTCACTAAGTCTAACAAAAGTGACAATGTTTTATGTTACAGAGAGTGATGCAAATGTCTGCACGCACCATATAGGCTACTGATAGCGTTATCTCTGCCTACAGCTGCACGCGGCTGTCTCTCATCAGCATAGTGTTTTGCGTCGAACTTGCTGAACCTGTCACCAATAAAAGCAATCAGTACTGCGTTGTAAAGACCACGGACTTGCGTTTTCTCAACCGAACATAGCACAAACATCTTTAACGGATCCCTCATTGAGAACGTTAATCAGAAAGGGGGTTTGTAAAATTGAAGGCTTCTTAGAAAGATGCCGTCATATCGGGTAGATAGTGACAAACTGAATAATATGAAGCAATAATATAGGAGCTTACGTCCACGCTATCTGTACTTTACAAGAAACTTAGCTATCGCGTGAGGGACCGAGCGACGCGCTATGTCAGTCGAAATCTTGTCAACTGCTGCACAGCTATACGAATAATCGCATTTAAAAGCATGCAGTGGGTGAATGACCTCTAAGATTACTCAAGGTTATCGAAGTGGCGCAATTCTATAGGCCATATCACTTCCTTACAGTGCTCTGCAGTCGCCATCTTACACCGTTTCCAAGATATTTCGATTCTGCTGTATACGCGACTGCCTGCGTCATTGAGAAGTCTTTCAGATTGGATAAGACAGTGGAAATTGCAAGCCACGTGCGCTTTCCGTTCATGTATAGTTTCCGAAGTATGGGAGATAGAAATGTTTTATACAACAAAAGTGACCTTCAAGGTCACTCGAGCGTATCGGTGTTGGTGCCGTTCGATAGGACACACATGATTTCCTATTAATCTTCCGTTGTAACTATGTCTGTATTCCGTACCGTTTCCGAGATATTATTATTACTTATTTACCAAAATTTCAAAACGTCACATGACTTTAACATGCCGTCTTCGGAGGTGATCTATCATGCATTCGCTAGAACTCACAACCAGCAGTCTGTCTACCAAATTTGAATTGCATAGCTTCGCCTATTCCGAAGACGTGATGGAACCCCACAAAACTAAAAATGGGTGAGGTGACCCTGACCACGCCCATCTGGGGATAGTTTGTCATCTCAGGGCTGACACTTTGATTTGAACTACCTGTGTATAAAATTTGAAGACTAGTTTCAACCATTCCATAGATGTGAATAAAGACCCAAAAAGTAATCAAATGGCTGCATTGTGTGGAATGCCCACAATACAGAATTCGGCTCGAAGCGCTCGGTTATCTGTACACAATCTGTTTACTTCCTGCATTCGACGAGGCCTAGTGTCACGTGACTCAATAGTCGATAATGATTGGCTGCCTGCGACTGAGTAATGTCAACGTTATCTGCCGTGTTGTCAACCCTCGTTGGACGTCGCAGAAAATTTGGGGAGATTTTTGTACGGAGTGAATGATAGGCCGAAGAATGACTTTAAATTGATTCCAACAGTAGAAATGTAAACTAGAAAACGAAATCCCGTAGAGGGTTATTTTGGTAGTGAATTTCAGGTGATCTGTAATCATTGCGGAATTATGGCGGCCTGAAGTCGCAAGACGTTAAACATTTTTGAGAAATTTTTGCGTTTTTGGAAAAAATGACCCCTTACAGTATAAAATTTTAAAAATTCTTCTGTTTTAAAAGTTTTCATCGCGACACCGATCGACGTGTTGTGTTCAAATTTCGTGAAATTTGGTAAACGGGAAAACGGTAAAATCGTGAGTTTCTTACCTGACAAAAAAACAAAATTGCATCTGGCTCTCCAGCTGCCACTTCTATGCGGATCGCGCCCAAAATCTGCCAGAGCCAGCCCTCGACAATGTACTCCGAGTGCTCCAGATTTAATCCAAATTGGTACACCCCAAAACGCCGTAAAGTGAATCCAATATTCGGCTGAAAAGTAGCTTCGATCCGAATAAAAATAGGGGTTATTTAAGGTGATTAGGGTACCTCAAAGTCATTGGCAATTTCACCATTCAATAGAGTGCATACGACTTCCTACTGGCCTTTCTTTTACCGCGTTCGCGATATAGCAAGTTATTTGTCGTAAGTTGCAATTTCTACGCCACGTGCATTTGGGATCCCCGTTGGAGACGATTCCATTGAATTTTACAAACACATTTGGCAGTCAGAAAACTAGGGTCCCGGTGCTATCGAGCGGTGTTGCTTGCGTGATGTTTTGATAGAACGCCAACTTGTGAAAGATGGACACAGACGCAGAGCGATAGCATATACCGCGCTAGCATAACGTCGCGCGATAAAAGTAAAAGAAAAGTCCGGTTTGTTTATGAAGTTGTATGATCCCAAAAACCTCCAATACTGACACGAATGTAAGAATGTAATGTACGTCTTGCATAACGGTACTATTTTGAATGACTTTGAGTCATAATTAGCCACTTTTTTAAAAATTTTGGGACCCTTCCTACGTCTGCAGGAACTATTGAAGCTAGGTACTTCAAACTGACAGTTGCAAGTACACGCCGGTTACTGATAAATGAAACCCGAAGGGTGGCGTGGACAGGGTGCCATAATTGGGACAGCCTAGTAGCCTACGCTTCGAACGTGTGAATTTCAGGCTGTAGACAATCGAATTTACTACACAGATTGATGATGACAAGTACTACCCTGCAGCTGATAAACAGACTCTACATGGCTGCGTCAGGTGACCGTTTTTAGACTTTGGCTTATCCATGTTTTTGGAAAGTGAAACCACACAACTAGTGTAGGCTGCATGCATACAGATACACCAGGTTCTAGCGGCTATTGTGTAAATAGCATATTTTCTGTTGCATGACGAGCTATTACCAACCGTTGTCATAGAAGTAAAACGAAGGAACGTATTTGCCTTGACGCTGGTGCATGCGAACTGTGAAGGTGTGAAAGCAGGAGATCGTATTATAGAGGTGAACGGAGTGAATGTAGAGTGCGACCTTCACGCCGAGTGTGCGGCCAAGATCCGTTCAGTGACCGGACAAGTCAAGCTACTCATCGTCGACTCGGACGCCGATGTCTACTTTCAGAGCCGTCGAATGCTACTCACTTCCAAACAGCCGTACGTTTCTAGACACGCCTGTCCCGTCAAACATTCACCAGGTGTGATCCGTCCACGACGTCTTTTAAACAGTTCTTATACTTAATGCCACATCCGAAGAGAACAAGTGTAAGTCCTTAGCCTATTGCCAGTTAGTTAGTAAGGAAGAACGTTTCTAAGGCGCATATACGCCAAAATGCGCCTTGGTCAATTAACTTCCAGACAAAAGTGTTTTTAGCAGTCGTTGAAATTTGTTTACAGTACACTCACTAGGACCAGTGGCACCAAAGCTTTTGTCACCGAAACTGCTAACACGGTCCAAAACTGTCTGCTGGCATAGCGTGACTGTTTTATACTAGTTCACTGCTTTGCATTTACAGTGCAGCCAAATATTGACTTTGAAGGCAGTAACAATGATACGTGTGTGCCCCCTTGACGCTGAGTGGTGCTAATATTGTGTTTGTTGATAAGACTAAATACTTAGGTGCTATGTTACTTGCTGCTCGTTCTTTTAAGTGTTCCTTTGACCACGTTAAGATTAAATGTTATCGATGTTTCCATGCTATTTACTGTAAAGCTATGCACTCTGGTAGTGAACTAGTCTGTGTGCAGCTTGTAAAATCCATCTGTATACCTATTCTACTATATGCTATTGAGGCAGTTCAGCCTGCTAGGTCCACCCTCCTGATGCTTGATAATATCTTGAACAGGTCCGTTTTCAGAATATTTGGGTGCTCAAACGCCGATGACATTTGTTTTATACGTGCGATGACTAATCTTGCATGTATTGAAGATACTGCTATTTACAGACACCGAATGTTTCTTGGGCGATTTGCGAGCTCTGTGCCATGGGCATATACTTGAGTTTTGAGGGTATATCTCAGTGTTAGTCTTAAGTGCGAGCTCCATGACGAGCCTATTGGATGTATATAGTATTGTGCTGTTTTTATTAGTTCTAGCTTAGGAGTTGCATAATTTGTGTTACCTGTATTTTGCCTACTTGTATCTGTTTATCTGTTTGCTGCATATTGTGTGCGAATAAAGATTATTATTAGCATTGATTGCCATTAAATGCCGTGATTTTAAAGCGATTTTCCCGATGTTTCCAAAAATCTACCAAGATTTTGTGTATTTTTGTACCGTGAGTTTCTTGCAGCCCTATCAGTCACGTAACCACGGCCTTACAGACTGCACAGCGAACGTGTGTGTAGGGGCATCGATGAACGTTCTCTCTCCTGAAGACTGTCCACACCGTCTACGTCTGTGTCATATGACAATGAGCGACGGCGACTACGGATTCACGATGTACACGGGGACCGATCCAACGGGACAATTCATCAAAGACGTAGATCGTCAGTCGCCGGCCAAACGCGCTGGTCTGCGGGCCGGAGATCGCGTAGTGGAAGTGAACGGAGTCAACGTCGAGACCGATTCGCACTTTGAGGCTAGCGTCTTTGACGTACACTGTATATGTATGTATGTATGAGAGCATTTGTAACGCGCTGCTCACCCTGAGCAGTCACGAGTGCACGTCTGCAGGCCAAACCGAAAAGATGTGTCTTTAGCCTGCTACAGCATAATGTCAGTGTAAGTATTGGATCCCGAAGTAACGATGGCAGAGAGTTCCATAGTTTTGGAGCGCAAGCTGCAAAGCTGGGTGGTCCGAAACTGGAAGTGCGACAAGCTAGCACTTGCAAATCGCATCGAGCGGCAGAGCATACGTGGCGACGACTTGTACTGGCTGTAACTGGAACGTATTCGGCGCAGATTAAGAAAACATATCTGCACCACACGTGGAGAAAACGTCCGGTGAAATGCTCCGTTCACAAAGTTGCACGATCCCAAAACCTATACACTACTGAGCGAAACAGCTGATGTTTCGATGAAGCGACTACAGTCAGCGTAGAATACCGCAGCTCGACGCCTAGACCACGGTGCACCAATTCTACGCAGCCTCCACTAGTTAGCAGTTGGATAGCGAGTTGCTTTCAAGACCGCTGTCCTGTGTGGAAATGCGTCCCCGGCGTTGCTGCTCTATGATTGCACTGGAAAATGTTGCAGTCGTTACAGTCTGCGTCGACCTGATTTATTCAGCTACCCAGAGTACAGAGTACAGACACCAAATCACGCAGCGGATATTTGCTTTCTATAGGCTTGTATTACGGAACAGTTTGCCACCGGCCAACAGTTTGTCATTGAACGCCTTCAAGCACAAACCGAAAACACATCTTTTCAGACATCGACGAACATCGTCCAGCGCCGCTTTGTCGTTTTGTCATTTTAGCGCCGTGATGCATTGCAACAAGACCCAATATACGCATAGTTGAAGCATACTTCAACTATGGAACGTTTGTCGTGTGGACAGGTAATAGAGCGTATCAGAGCGGTTCGCGGACAGACCAGACTGCTCGTGGTTGCTGCCGAAGTCGACAGGTTCTTCCACGAACATCACTTGCCTCTGTCCAGCAGTCTGCCGTTCGTGACGGTCTGCCAGTCACAGCCATCTAGCACGTTCGACGAACAGCAGCAGCAGCAACAACAACAACATCAACAACAAGGTGTCGCCCTCGGGACGTAACACTACTGGCCCGCCGTATAGAGTGTCGGCCGCCCGACCGACCGACCGCGCGCCCGGTGGCCGGCCCGCCCGTCCGCCGGCAGTGTTACAGACGACGACAGACGACATAAGACGACAAATGCCAGCGAGCAAAACGATACTGGCCCATTAGGCGGGCCAGTAACAAGACGGTATACGTAAAATACCAACTCGAAATCTTTATTTACGGTCGGCCGCGGTCGTTCACCTCCCAGCACTTTAAAGTTACAACACGACAATCTCAACATATAAGCCACCAATGCGGCACGGCATAAGGTACTTCAACTACAGAACGTTATTAAACTTCTATTAATATTCAATGGCGGCGCCACGATTCTGAAGGTGGGAACACGTTCGCGAGGGAAGCGAGCGAAAAACAATTTTCTGACTCCCACCATGAGCCTATCTGTGGGTCATTTGCCCATTGCAAACCTCATCAAAAGAGAATCTCGTACAGCTGAACAGCAGTTGACGAGATTTTAACTGACGCAGAACGTCGTGCGCTTCCGGTACAGCAGCTGAGCATCGTGTGCTAATTAGGATTTTGTCCGTGTCACAGGCCTATACTTGCTCATTGTACTTAGTATCATGTACTGAAGTTAACAACATTTTATCTAAATTGTAGTTGGTAAAACTCATAAAAATTTCATGCGATTGTACTTTTTACTTCAAGTTCGAAATCACTTTGTTAACGTCGAAGTAAGTCTTAAGTAGCGTTAAAAGATAATTTCGTGCAGCAGAGCGACTATGCATTGTCCAGTTCATTGCGTGGCAGGTGGACGAGGAGGAGATGGGAGGGCGAAAGCGGCCAGACTTCGACTCTGTCGGCTGACTCTGTGGCCGAACTTCGACGGTTTCGGGTTCACTTTGACGGCGGAAAGGACACGGCAAGGACTGTACATCGGAAACGTGGAAGACAGGTCTCCGGCGAAGGCCGGAGGACTCGAGCCCGAAGACAGAATAATCGAGGTAATTCATCAGTCGTCAACCTGTCCGTGGAATTGCGATGTGACGTGACATGACAAATTCGTTTATTAATCCATTTTAGCTCAGTGTCCCCTAAATAGCTGCACTATTTCAGGAATTCGACACCAGGCTGCTTAACCGACCATTTTTAGTTTTGACTTTCCGGCACTCTGGCGCTCAGGGTTGAGCGCCAGAGTGCCGGAAAGTCAACAATTAAAAATGGTCAGCTAGCTTGTCTGGCATCGAATCTCTTAGTCACTGTCCTTATTTTGGAACTCTGGGCAAAATGGGTTAAAAGTTGAGAGAACGCAACTAGAATATAAGAATAAGCTAAAATATGAACGATCTAACACTAAAGCAACAGAAATTAAAAAGAATTAGGGGACTAGCAATTTACGATGAATAGTAAAACTATAGGCCTCATAGTATTGAACAGTGTTATTGCTGCAATGGTGACGCCTAGACAAAGACACGCCTTGATACATCTACTTTTAACACTCATAAGCACATCTACGATACGATACAGTAGATTTACGTGCGCTCAAAAGCAGACGACGTGGCCATCTTAATCTAGCGCACTGCACAGAAACTAAAAGATAAGGAAAACTGAAAACAAAACAGAGTAGCTCGCAAGAAACGGTCCAGGCAATAGTCCGTGAAGGCAGTCCGGGAGGAAGAAGTGAAACTACGGTGGGTAGGATTTGTGAAACATGTAGGTTTTAAGTCGTGAGTGATAGAGAGAGGGGGAAGGGGTAAGGGGGCCACGGCCACCCCCTCCCGTATGAACACAAAGTCACAAACCCCGTTCCAGTCCATGCTTTCTGATCCCCCAATACTTTCGACGCTTTGTCTCCACTGATCGTATTGATAATGGTGCAGGTGAACGGGATCAATGTGGAGCGAGAGAAGCACAGTCAGGTGGCGGAGATGATCCTAGCCGGTGGACGCCACTTAGATCTTTTGGTGGTCGACGATGCTTCGGATCGTTTCTTTGATGAGCGGCATATCGAGCTGTCGAAAGACCAGCCGTTCGTCGATGTCATCGTCTGTCCGAACGAGATGGCCACTAATGCCAGCGGTTTGTTTGCAGCACACCGTTTGAGACCAAGTTTACTTGTTACCGACCGCGTTATCCGGGAAGTTAAAGCAATCTGTAGCGTCCGTCTGTCCGTCCGTTTGTTTCCATTTTGTCTTTTGAACCTACTGACTTTTGAACTTAAGTTTGTGTGTGTGTGTGTGTGTGTGTGTGTCATGGCTATAGCTCCTGGGATTGAAAGCCAAGGTCATAGGTCAAAATCAAAGGTCAAGGTCAAGTTGTCAGTGCGGTAGGTCTGACCTCGATCGACGTTCGAGGACAGTTTTTCTAGTTCGATTTGTTGCGGATCTGTTGTACAGCATGTTCTGCAACGAATCCGCAAAAATCGAACAAGTGGAGTTTGGGCTTTATTCGCGGTCACAACGATTACAGTCTACGATGCTGGTCCAATACGACTAGGAATGTCTACGATATGATTCACGTACTAGCGTTTATCCGGCCAAAGGCCCAAAGGCCGGCCGGGTAGTGGGATCACTAAACTGGACTCAGGAGCACAAAAGCGTTTGAGACGGTCCCGCATCGAGGGCTACAGGCCACGCCCCCAGGCCCGCGCGCAATTGGCCCGTGCTGAAGTTGGCCAGCGTGCAGGCGTGCGCGCGGACCGCAGGCCATAGCGCAGTCTAGCGCTCGTGGCCCGTGCGGACTTTCTCAAAATTGGCCATTTGCACCGTTTTACCAATTTTTACACATTAAGGATCTAAATTTTCCGGATGTTTTTATCCGTTCACGTCTACATATGACCCCTATGAACCATGAAATGTTTCATGGTAATCGGTTCGCACGTTTTTGAGAAATCCGGAAGACACACACACAGACAGACGCGGCAGCTTTATATATTATTTCGATGCTATGATTTTCCTGCAATTTGTTTGACCATTCCTGGTCGTGCGCTTTTTATACAACGTCCTTGAAAAGTTTTTGTAGCGACCTTGTGTCGTATTAATATTGGAAATAATTCCACTGCTAGTCTTATAGAATGTCTTATAAGACTGTTAGTAGGACGTGAATAATGTTGTTAAAGGTGACAATCAGAGATAAGGAGAACAAAGACAAACGGTTGAGATATTCTTGAAAGAAGGTCAGCATTGACGTGAGATATTGACGAATATTTGTCACCGAAATGTCGAAAAAGACACCCATTTCTGCTCGCGATCCCTAAACTGGAGCATTAACTGCAGATTGAAAATATTTAATCGGATGTCGATGGTTGAAATTTGTGGAACAATAATGTCCAATGTTGAAGTTGAAGAAGTTGAAGACAGGACATTCGTTTAGCACCTTTTCGTGAGAACTCACCTTTAAAGCGCTCAGGTGTATGGCATGTGTTAACGAGGGATCACAGTTTTACCTGCCACCCACACGTTTATCCACGAATAGAATGAGCCATCCTGCCATTACTCCCCAGCCGCAGCGCATCGCCGCACTTTGGCCGGTACTCATTTCTCGTCCCACAAAGGATAGGAAGCTGAGTTGGCCTGGGAGGCTGGTTAGATGGTTGGTATGCCCGCCCGAAGACGGCCACCGATCCCAGTACCAACCGACTAAGAGTGCGGCGGTCAAGGATCGAACTGTTCTTGATGGTGGATGACAGACCACGTCAGCGGTGCGTCAGCGTCACCGGCTGGAGACGTGGTTCCTACGCTGCGTCTGTGTCAGATCATTAGCTGGCCGACATACACCGGCTACGGGTTCGACGTCGTCACCGACAACCGGCGTCTGCGTCAGAGCGGAACTGGACGTGAGCAGAGTAGCCGCCGAGGCCACTTCGTCGGCAAGGTAAACTCGTTAATTTTCCACTATTTCCTTCGCTGTTTATCTTATCATATCGAATCGTACTTAACAGGTACATGTATGGCAGAAATGTACGCTGGCCGCGTTGCATGCTGCTTCTGGTGAGTCACGGCGAGTATGACATTGGCGTTTCTACGGAAGGCATGGGGAGTCATACTCGAGAATTTGGGCTTGCCTCCAAGTTGCCCGCACTTTTCATACACTACGCGTATAGTAGTACGGTAGTAGTTGCTCCACAAGTAGTGTAAATTAATTTCAGTAAAACGGCTCCTTACATAACCTCGAGTCTTTGCCCCCACATTTACGTTGGCTTCAAAATAGCCACCAACCACTGGGTGAGTATGCCGATGGGACAGAGAGACGGACGGACAGACAGATGGACGCCAGACCGTTACATTACGCTTTCCACTACACGCGGCCAGCGAAATACCTGAACTGTGCATGGCCATAATTGCTGGTCGAATGACGAACGCGCCTAGTTAGTGCGAGTTCTCAAATGACTCTACTATCTGCGCAAACTGCCTCTCCTATTGTTCTTTCTCCATCATAATGCAGCGAAATGAACTCGGTTGCAACTGACGTCAGGTGGCTGTCGGATCGCCGGCCGACTGCTGCGGACTGCTGGAAGGAGATCGTATCCTGGAGGTGAACCACGCCAGCGTGGAGCAGTGTGAGTACGACGAGCTGGCAGCACGCATCATGGCGCTGAAGGGCGAAGTGAGTCTGCTGGTGGCGGACCGTGAGACGGAGCAGTTGTGTGTCGACAGAAGTCTTAGCTTCACCGACCCCGGCCACCACGTGAAACACATCATATGTCCTCATCTACCGCCGTCACCAGGTTAACCATTTCTTCCAAGAGCGTAGCTGGCCAGGAGGGTCCGGGGGTCCGGACCCCCAGCCACCACAAGGGCGACTTGTGAGATTTTCATAAATTAAATGAGAAGTTTTTTTGACGTGGGGGTACCCCCTCTGCCAACTCATGTGGTTTCATGTTGAAGATATTAAGGGCCAGTCTGGCCCATTTTTCCTGCAAAATGCTATGTGTGCTTCAGCTTATGGGGGACGTCTTCCCAGACCCCTTAGTGGGGCTTTGCATCTGGACCCCACTGGGGGACTTCCGTCCCTAGGCCCCTATACTGGACCCCCTAGCTAGCAAAACTCGCCTATACGCCCCTGATTTCTTCACGGATGCACAAAATAAGTATGTCCGTCCTCGTAATGCTCGGAGAAAAATGAACGCTGGCCTCGTCGCGTGCTGCCCACTGGTGAACTACGTTGAGTATGTGCCGCGCGCCCTATTAAGGTTATAGAAAAAGACGGGACAGACAGCAGACGGACGGACGGACGGACGGACGGACGGACGCCAGATCGTTACATTAAGCTTACTACTAGACGCGTCCGGCGTAATAAATTATAATGACAATGGAAACAATATTTAAGGAAGGTAAGGGATATTTCGCAAGACGGTGCGGGGTAAAATGCTTTCAAAATTTGTTAGTAACTGTACGTGTTCAAAGTTTCGGGGCGGCGAGGTTTTTGCTCATGCGGTGACATTTCGCCGACAGCAAACAACGTAAATACGTTTCACTGTCACGAGCATGTCGAACATACGGGTTTTCAGTCGCTGTTTCTCGACGTTGCAGGAGTAACAGTAAGTGAGTTTATTGGAAAACTGCGATCAACAGTTCGAATAGCTAACAAAAGTGCAAAACAAATCAAAAGTGGTTCCATGCATCATGAGAAGTAAAGACTATTATGACAAATTTTGTTTTTAACTGGCTACTATTACGTATTTGGGAATCAGCCCGATCCGGTGGTAACCACGGACAACTGACTAGATAAACAAAATTGCAAAGTATTTTGTCATTTATCGTCGTAATTTGTTATGTGGCGTTTGTGCGTCCTAGAGAATATGCTGTATTTTTCGAAATGTCAGCTGTAGAAAGCTCATAAATAGCTAACCTTCGAGGTCACTGGAGATCACTGGTCTATGATCGATCGGCCACATTCAACTTCTTATTAGTGTTCCTGTGTAAGTATAACGTTTACGGTGCATGTACAAAGTCGTGTCGCATAACATTTAACCCATTTTAGCTCAGTGTTCCCAGAATAATTATACTAATTCAGGGATTCGCCGCCAGGCTGGCTAACCGACCATTTTTAGTTTTTGACTTTCCGGCATTCTGGCCCTCAACCCTGAGCGCCAAAATGCCTGAAAGTCACACACTAAAAATGGTCGGTTAGCCAGCCTGGCGTCGAATCCCTTAATCACGGTCTCCATTTTGGAACTCTGGGCAAAATGGGTTAATTTTTAAGACGGAGATGGATCGGAGTCGGGCAGCTACGAACAAAGGGAGTTGGACGTCGAGGCACGGGACAGTGGCGCGTCGAAGTCCAATCATCTACGTTTGTGTCAGCTGAAGCGCTGGCGAAACTTCGACGGCTATGGCTTCAACCTGCACATCTCACAGCTCGTGGCCGGCCAGTTCATCGTCGGTCACGTCGAAACCCAGTCACCTGCGTCAGCAGCCGGGCTTCAAGATGGCGACCACCTCATACAGGTTGCATTCGTCTTCATAGTCATAGTCATTATTCCAATTGCATACGGAAACAAGTGGTCAAAGAAGTTTGACGAAAGGCCGCATCGCACGAGGCGGATTTTTTCTGACAGGAGACAACGTAATGTGACATCGACCCCCAAAATTGCCCTTTTCCACGGATCTTGACTTTCATCTAATTCATGGTTCCTGGAGCCCATTTGACACAGCCCCCAAACGGGCTTACGGTCGGTTCAGCCATGTTTGCACAGCACACCAGTACGGGCGCCAGAGTCTAGAAACTAAAGGGCCAAAGAGAGTTTTAGGAGGCACATAGCGAGCGATATATTACGAAAAACCATGGCCACAGCCCCGCCTAGACGGGGGCAATTTTTCTTGTGGGGGCCAGCCCCCTGGCCCACCCGCTGGCGCTGCAGCACAGCCGTGTGACCAGACAGACAGACAGACCGCGTTACGGGCGACATCTATAGCAATAGGCCGCATCTATGCACTGTGTGCGCGTGCATGATGCGGCCCAAAAACGATCATACTTGTAGTATGTTTTCCAGGCTGTGTGCATGTTCAGTTGAACTACTTTGTGAAGTATTCTACCGGCCTCTGCAGGTAAACGGACAAGATGTGACGAACGACGGCTATGAAGGCGTCGTCGCAAAGATCAAAGCAATGCCGAATGAGGCGCACCTGCTTGTCGCAGACGCAGAAACCTACGAACAATTCAAGCGATCCGAGCAGCATCCCGAATTAGAAACTACTCAGATTTTCATCGAGGTTATAGCGTGCCCAGATGAGCCAATCGATACAAGTAGGTGTAACTGTTATATCGTCATCGTCACTAATATTAGCGTAATTATTGCTATACATTGCAGAGGAATTTACACGATGAGTCTAGTGACCTGATATAGGCGAGAAATAATTGAATTCGGCCGGCAACACTAATGCACAACAAGAAGGGGCTACTGATGTCGAGGCGGAAAATAGGCATCCTGCTGCTCAGATTCATTTTTGTGAAAATATCTGCATCATAAATTTCACTATTATTATTATTAGGCCGTATCGCACGTAGCGCTGGCAGCCTATTGGTACACACGGAGTAGCGTGGTCGGTCTGTGTGTGTGTGTGTGTCTGTGCGTGTCAGTTCGTGTTGATAACGTTCGTGAGCCCTGCAGAAAAATCAAACACAAAAAAATGATACGAAGAGGGTGATAAGGGGGTTAGGTTATAAGAATAATAATGATAATGATATTATGATATTATTAATATTGATATCGATATCGATATCAATATTAATAATAACTAGAAAGAGTTCAAAACTTAAGGGTAACTTAATTTAGCTACGCTTTGTATTGTGACTTGAGCAGTTAAGATGCTGCAAGGGGGCTCGTGTCTGTCTTAACACCCTTGCATACGTTAATTGAGGAACATCTACTGTCATTATTTGCAGAGCAAACGACGACAGCGGAAGAACCGAAAGACGCGGTGTGTATATATCTCTCTATATATGCAACAATGTCGAACAAAATTTCGTCCTTGCGACAAAGTCGAAATAAATTGCACATTACCAATTTGTTTCTAATTGGTCGAAAGGACGAAATTTCGTTCGACAGTGTTGCAAAAACCGGCAACATTGTTGCCAAAAAGGGCAACAGTGTCGAAGCAAGATTCGACTTTGTCGAAAGAATCGTTCAACTAATGTGGCATTCGACAGTGTTGCTTCGGCGTTGTTGCTGGTGTGGACGGGGCGCGATGCAACGACGTCTGAATTTCCAGTGCAGCCAGTGTAATTCGAAAAATCATTACGTTCTTCGAAACTAAAAACTCGTGGTCGATTTCAAAGAGGCTGAAAATTTTCAAGAATCGTTATACGTAGGAGTGTAGGACTGTCGAGTGTAGGTAACCTAATGATAGTTATTTGGAGTCACGCTTTCACGACTCGGATTCACGCCATTGTGCTCGACCATTGTGCGCGCTGTAATTGCGTTTATGCATATTATGTGTTGCATAGAACGAAAACGACTGCAGCTGTAAGGACGTACAGCTGGCTGCGTCTGCCAAGGAAGCTCAACAGCGACTACAGAATAAACTGGATGTCAAAAACACCAACATGAGTCTACGGGAGAAACTCGAACTATTCGAAACTCTATGAGTGGCACAGAACGTCTAACGCTCCGCTGCCCTACTACTTTCTACATAGCTGCGTTATTATACCGGTTATCATAGTACTATATTATGAGTTTTGATGAGTGATAGTCTTGTAATGGCTTGCTATGTTACGTCGAGTTAGTAATAATTTTGTCATTGTATTCGGTTTAACCATCGGTTTAACCACGTAACCACGAGATGAACTGACCGGATTTAGAGTCAATTAGGATAACAGTATAGATATTCTACTCTGTTGCTAAAATTCAAAATATTTAGCAATATCTAATATATACCACCTCATCCTCATTGTCGAACTTCACTGAGGGTTGTCTAATTAGTAATTACCCACGCCCACGGCAGTCGCAGGGGTACGATACGATTCGATACGATACGATACGATACGATATGATGTATTTACGTGCACTAAAAACTGACGGGAGGGCCAGCTTAATAGCGCACGGCACCAAAAACGAAAAATAACGAGAACTAAAAACAACTACTGCGGTACTGTCAACTAGATGGCTGTATTGTGTGAAATGCCTACAGTACAGTACTCACGAGTATGCGCTGTAACGAATGATGCTATTTCCAGTGACCTTGAGTGACCCATAACTACCTTCAAACCACCACATTTCCGACATTTTATGTTGCCTTTCGTAGTCTATAAGTTATTTGCATTGCTGTAAGAACAGCCCCGAGCCACGGTCACAGGTAACATTGTACAGAAAATGTGGTAAAATATGGACATGTGGCTTTTACCGCAAGACGCTATCCTACCCTACCCCCGTAGTTTCACTTCTTCCTCCCGGACTACCTTTACGGACTACTGCCCGGACCGTTTCTTCTGAGGTACTCGATTTGTTTTTAGTTTTTTCTTATGTTTTCGTTTCGGAGCCGTGCGCTAGATTAGGCTGGCCATCCAGTCAGCTTTTTAGCGCACGTAAATATTCTGTATCGCATCGTATTCGTATCATATCGTATGTTATTGTCATGCAGGTCCGTCTATCCGTGCATCTGTCCGCCCGTCCGTCTGTCACACGCCGGTATTGTGCCGCAACGGCTAAACGCGAGATAACATAACGCCGTGCGATATCCCAAGGACTAATTATCTGAATCCAAAAATCTCGGCGAAATTCCGACGGGGTCGCCCCCAACGGGGCGCTAAATAGAGGTGGAGTTGGTTCAGATCGGCGAATCGAGGACGGCAGGACGGCTAAAGAACAGAACGGTTCTGTTAGCCTTGTCAACTGATTTACGTGACCACCCCTTCAATCTGTGCAACTTTATTTTTATACATTTTACGTTACACGATTCACGTCGGTTGTCAAGTCGGTTGCTGACAATGCAAATTCGGCGAGTTCAAGCGACCAGACACGTACTTAAATTACTGTAGTAGCCTACAGTAGTACACGCGAAGGGAGGGTGGGAACCACGTGCAAGTCGTCGTCCGTTGCTAAGGACGCCGCGTGGTCTGAAGTACCGCCGTTTCGACCGCCAACGTGGCGACACCGTTTAACCCTTCTCAGCACGCCCCGTGATCGTCGTGGAGTTCCATACAATTTTTATCTTAGTTTTTACATCGTATTATATGTTC
>Ga0209780_1000239_pt1 | contig 27411 bp, 19 predicted proteins | sample WorMetexBAHAMAS2_FD_187384 | JGI IMG/M metagenome (GOLD analysis project Ga0209780, IMG submission 187384) | Marine gutless worms symbiont microbial communities from Max Planck institute for Marine Microbiology, Germany - Inanidrilus exumae... | ecosystem: Host-associated > Annelida > Digestive...
CCACCCTGCTTTTCTTAGATAACAATCATAACGTCATCCATCTGCGCACATCCGTAGTAATCTTCCAATAAAAGTCGGTTTCATTTTCTGTGTTATGTACATTGTCATTCGCCAGGGGGAAGCAGTGAGCCAGTCTACGCGTCACGTATTGGCTGAAGCGACTTCGAGAGAAGCCGGTGTCTACGAGTGCGTAGCTGACAACGGTGTCGGCCACTCAGCAAGACGTCAAGTCAGCGTCAACGTTCTGTGTCAGCAGTTTTTTTACTTACTTGACTTTTAATTTAGCCCGCCCGGCCTGCTTTTCAGCCTGTGATAGAATGTTGTGACATTTGCAGAGGGTAGGCTTAGTGACTGAGTTGTATACCCCCGGTTTCTGGTGCAGTTAATTCTCAGGCCTACTCATTCCTACTAATTCTCAGGCCTATTCTTAGGCCTACTCACAGGTAACTTACAGGACGGCCTTCCTAGCAAGATACTAGATCGGCCTCGAGACTTAGCGGACGTCAATCAAGAAACAGGTCCATCTCTTTTTTCTTTTATTTTGACGTCCTTGATAAGAACCGAGGCAGTGCATACTGGTACAAGGCGCATAGGCGGATCCAAGGGTTCGGACGAATCGCCTCGCGCCTCCCATAACTGTATAATTTCACACATGGTTGCCGACATATTGTTTGTTTTTTTATGCACATGTTTTATGCATATTCATTATTTTATTATGTATACTGTGTATGTGACCTAAGTAATTCGGTCTATCGACCACAAGGATGCAAATAAATCTACTACTACGACTACTACTACTATAATTTTAAAGTACGTCGTTATAGTATAATTTGCAGAAGACCACTACCTTTTTGGGGGACTTCCGTCCCCTCATTCAGAATGACTGAGGGGGCTTCCATCCCCTGAGTCACCCAGACGAATCCCCTAGATCCGCCTCTGTGTCCGTGTTTTGTAGACCGTCCGGAGGTGTCCGTGGGGAGTAGAGAGCGCCACGTCGGATTTAACCAGACACTGATTCTTGAGTGCCACGTGGACGCCAGGCCGCCGGCTCGGTTGTCATGGAAACACAACGGAAGTGACGTCATCGGCCGTGTCAACGTGGTCGTCAGTGCGTCAGTTGATTCGTTTCCTGTTGTAATGTCGGCTGTTGTCAACACGTTCGGTTATCGTGCCGAGATAGTAACACGCGACGCTTCGTGAATGATAATAAACGTTCTTATGAACAACGAAAACAAGCAGAAACTAGATGGCTGTATTGTGTGGAATGCCCACGATACAGTACTCGGCTCGAAGCGCTTGGCTATTTGTGCGACTGTCTAAGTGGTTTGTGGACTATTCACCGTGGCGTGACGATTACGTCATTTTGTGCAGGCAGTAATGACGCCAGGGCAGACGTTGACCTGAAACTTCCAGAGACATTGAATCTCTGCTTAAGTTCGCCGCATTTTCCTCCAGTGCTCCAGTGGAAAGGCTGTTTAGTGTGGGTGGTCAGATCTTTACTCCCACGTGAAACGGACTGATCGCAGCTCACTTTGAGTGTCAGCTGCTGTCTCGTGCAAATAAGTGGTTATTGAATAAATAACGACGTTGTGTTGCTTGCTTCACTTACTTACATCATGACATTCTGACTGCAGCGACGTTCTTTACTGCGCTTAAATTTTTCATACACTGGTTCTATTCACTAGTGAATAAATGATAAATACTGATATATCGACTGGCGGCACGGACCTATATATATCGTGGTGGCGTGTGTGGCTTAACGGTAGAGCGTTCGCTCGCGATCATAAAGGTCGCGGGTTCGAATCTCGGCCGGCCCCATTCCAGGTAACAGCCTTGGGCAAGCTGCTCACACGCATGTGCCTCTGTCACGAAGCAGTATAATTTGGTACCGGCCGATGGGAGGTGACGCTTTTTAGCTGGGAAGGTAACCGCAGGCCTGGCGGAAAGTAATGACAGCCTACCGCCGGGTGGGTGGCTTTAAGTCACTCGTGGGCTGACTGCCTGCACACCGGGATCAGTTCCGGGCCCAACGCTCGGTAACGAGTATAGGAGAACTTTACCTTACCTTTAATGATATGTCAGTTAAATGCATTCTTTGTGTACTGGACCATTACAGCAGTTTGGTTTCCATCATAATGTCTGAAATGTCTTATCGCATACATTGTTTATGTAGGCCTACTATTAAGTAAAGCAAATGTAACAGAAAAGTAATTTTGTTACTCTTAAAAAGTATACATAACAGTAACATGTTACTTTTGCTTCACAGTAACATGTAACAATAACAGATTACTTTTTGGGACCAGTAACATGTAATTGTAACAAAATACATTAAAAAAGTAATCCATCCAACAGTGTTCAGGGATAACCTATCACGCATGCACTAGTATTCCTCGGCATAAATCACACACCAAATTTCAAGTGCCTAGCACAACCCTTTCCAAGGATACGTTTGGAACCCCAAAATTTAAAAATGAGTCACGTGACTCCCACTACTCCCAACGCTAACACCCAATATAGGCTACCTGTGTAAAAAATTGACGTCTCTAGCTTCAGTTGTTCCAGCGACATGACATCCCCCCAATGGGTCACGTGACCCCGACCACGTCCTTTTTAGCGGTGGTTTGGTGATTTGCCCCTATGGATGGGGAAAGTCTGGCGCCGCCAATGAAGAAATCCTCGTGCTGTAATGGTCGGTGCCACCTCGAGTGAGGGCTTTCTAGTCTTTGATGCGAATGAAATGAAACACATTACGACACTAGAAAAAGCCAGCACTCACAAGAGTGCAAAGACCCACGCCAGGCCGGCAATGTTTTTGTGACTCGTGACCTTGACCTTTGACCTTGTGGTTCCAAAATAAACGGGTTTCCAGGACTCATCGTGGAGCATTTCTGTGTCAAGTTTGGTGATCCTAGCTACATCGATTATTGAGATATCGTGCGGAAAAAACTAGGCACACACATAGACAAACGGAGATAAAAACCTGTAGTGCGACTGCCGGCGGCGTGTGTAATTACGAAAAGTCTTCTTTACGTTTTTTCAGCGTCGCTGTAGCGTTTCTGCGGTTTTTGCATCATTAAAACACGTTTTCCGACTCATTTACTTATTTACAGTTGTAAACTACTTGTGTGGTATGTAGTAGAACATGAAGTAAATGAAGAGCGGCGAAGGAACACCCTTTCAGTTATATTTCGTATGCTGTGCAGACAGTCAGAAGGAGGCGGGAGGTGACGACGTCAGCGTTTTGCGGGTACATCGTTGTGACGTCACCGATGTTGGGGAATACACGTGCGAGGCGACGAATCGCCTTGGTTACGCTGCGGACAGCGTTGTCGTCACAGGTCTGAAATAGTCGTGTTTACAGCAAGTTACTAGAAGAAGCCAGCTCTCAGAAGAGTGCAAAGACCCACGCCGGCAATGTTTTCGTGACTTTTTGTGACCTTGACCTTTTGACCTTTTGACCCCCTAATAAACGGATTTTCAGGACTCATCTTGGGACATTTTTGGCTTATGTTAAGTTTGGTGATCCTAGCTGTTTCAGTGTAATCGTGTTGTTAAAGCGGTAGGTGCGACCACGAGTGGGGGCTTTTCTAGGTTAATAATTCTTTTCGAAAAACTACGTTGGATATTTCCGCCACAAATCGCAGCTTTTTGGCTGATGTCACAAAATTCGAGATAGGCCTGCTACATGCCGTATAGGCCCACAATTGTTCGAGTGCCTACCGTCTGAGCAGTTCAACCAGTGGTAGCCATGCCCCTGTGTCAGTAGCGATGCGTGATGTGCTGCACTGGCTGAGTTTGCCTCAACGTGTGACATTCAAGCTGTGCCTGCTGACTTACAACTGCCTCCACGGTTTGGCACCGATGAACGACACTTGCTAGTGCCTACTGTGCCTAGAACATCTACAGTAAAAATAAGGCTGCGTCCGCGAGCCTTCCACTCGTCCGTCTCAGCATCCTGGAACTCTCTTCCGACGGCACTTCGACACCCTGACTTGACACTCGGCGTCTTCAAGCGGCAGTTGAAGACAGCTTTATTTACGTTGATGTAGGACTCTGGAGCTTCTCCACCACGCGCGCCTATGTGACGTATCTGCGTTAACTGTTCGTTTTGAAATGTCTGTTTACTTACTTACTTACTTAGTAACTAAAAAACAATAATCTCAAACTTGCGAAAATTGCGAACAAGGCTGATACTGCAGTAGTTACACCCATCTTCCTGAGGACTATAAGGGCCCGCAGTCATAAACCCAGCAGTAGGTTGCGATTACTTACTGACAGGCCCGCGGTTACCTTCCCAGCTGCAGAGCGTCAGCGTCCTTGGCCGGTACCTATATATACTGCTTGATGAACAGAGGCACGTATGTGTGAACGACTTGTCTAGGGCCGCTGCCTGACAGCGGAACGGCCTGCCATTGAACCTCTGGGCTCTGCAGATGTCGGCCGCGATACATGGAAATTTACTTTCTCCACTAACTATTAACAAGTGGCCAAAGAATTTTGACGAAATGCTGCATCGCATGGTGCAGATTTTTCCACGGGGGGGCACAACGTAATGCAACACTGCCCAGTTTGGAGCATTGGAGCCGGTTGCCGCAGTCCCGCCGCGGCTGCCGATTTCGCGTTGATGCCGTTATTGATTTTTTTTGCTGCGTACGACGCACTAGTGACTGTGCCCGCGAAGGGATCTCGACCCCATCTAATACATGGTTCACTAGGCCCACGCGCGTCACCCCCGCCCTAAACGGCATCTCGATCAGTTCAGCCGTTTTCACAGGGCTCACAAAGTGACAAACAAACACGTGGACACACCACGTTACTCCGTCTGTAGCAATCGGCCGCATCTACACTGTATTAGCTATTGCTGCGATGCAGCCTCATAATTATATGAATTACTAGTGCTCCATTCTCGCGCCTACGGCGATCGATCCGTTGCGCTTGCAGCCCGCTAGTTTTCCGAGATGCCGTTGTCACACGTTGAGGAAAACTCAGTTTTGCGCCCGCTAGTCAGATATACAGACCGCCCACTGATTTGCAGCGGTGTACGGACGGCGAACGGAGCGCGAGCCGTCGGGCTCGAGCGGCGCTCGCTAACCTCTCTTCGTGACCACCCGGAGTGTATAAGGCTGCCATACGCCAAATTTCGTGCAGATTCGCTCAAAACTATATATAAGATGTGTCAGCAATATGAAATTCATGTTCGTAGGGATTCCAAGCCAGCTGACGATCGTGAGTGATAGAGTTGGTCAGTACAGCGACCAGTTCGAACTACGCTGGACAGTGCGGTCTGCGTCGCCGATCAGTGAAACGTTACTGTGGCTCAGATCGGTATGCACACGTTCACTTTAAACCGTTATTCGGGGTTCCCACGCTTCCCAGAAAATTCTGATGCATCCTGGCTTTTTCAAAAAAAATTCCAGGATCTGGAAAAATGTTGAAAAATGGGCTTGGTCCTGGAAAGTCCTGGAATTTACTTGTGGTTCAAATTAACCTTGTGGTTCAAATTAACCAACGTGCATAGCGCCGAGTTTGGGCTCTTGCTTACTGAAACAATTAAGTGGCGAACCGGTAAGTTGTTAATCAGCGGCTGGACCGCAAGCTGCTGGAACTGAAAAACTGGTGAACAGCCTTCTTCACTGCCTTGTATACAGAGCACCATAATTGTGCAAATAAATGAACGAAGCATTCGTGCTAAGTTGCTAACCCAACAGTTTCTTTTCAACGTGTGATGAACCCCCTCCTCTCCAACAGACAACATCGGAGCTATGATGATTGTCTGGAAGGTAAGAGGAGAGATTATTTGACCAGCTCTATGCTGTTGTGCATCATAATTGTGCACATCATATGCACACCTATGTAATGAGTAGTTCGTACTAGTTTTATTATATGGGATTTTATTGTAGCGAGCATGGTTAATTTTATTACTAGAAGTTATTGTATTTGCGGTCTATAATTATTAGTGTTAAGTGCAGTTTATACGGGGGGCGGTCGACTGGATCGGGCTTTGATCTTGCTTGGCTTAGCTGTTTTCCGAGCGCCTCTGTGTCTTCGGTGTACTTGGTGCTATATGTAGAAAAAATTTATTACATCCTTTTCTTTACCTTTTAGTGTGCTGAGCCTGTAGGATTGGCCCTTGACCTGGAAGACTATCATCCTTCAGTGCTATTACACTGTCGGTTGGGTCATCTGACCTGCAAAATCGTCTCCGAAATGACCTATAATGTGTCGAGTTGGACGTTAAACCCCACAATACCATACAGACCGTGGTGGTTTGGTGGTTCAAATTAACGAACGTGTATATCGCCGAGTTTGGGAGCTTTCAGTGTATTTTGTATTCAGATGCCGTTCACGACGAGTAGCTCGAGCGTAGACAAATTGCGCAGGCTGTCGTTGGATTACACGCCACCGGACAAATTGAAGATGAGATCGACAAGACACGTTATCTACGAGTTGGCTCCATCGAGCGAGTACAGCGTCGCAATAAGAACTCGCAACAACTTCGGTTTCAGCGACTGGGCACAGGATTTCGATTTCAAGACGGCGCCAGGTACAGCGATATAGTTACGTCGCGGCTCTGCCAGTCGTCAGTGAAAAGTTTGACACGTAATGGAATTAGTAACTTTTCGTTATTATTCGGCTCGAAGATAGGCTTTAGCCGAATATTGGACTCACTTTACGGCGCGTTTTGGCGGTGTTCACGCGTTCGGCTATAACTCCGCCGAAATTTTGTCAGGTAAGCAACGCACGATTTCATCGATTTACCGTCGGCCAAATTTCACGAAATTTGAACACAACACGTCGATGTGAAATTCACTACCAAAATAACCCTCTACGAGATTTCTAGTTTCTGTTTTTATCGTTGGAATCAATGCAAAGTCATTCCTCTGACATGTACACTTCGTACAAAAAACCTCCCCAAATTTTTTCAACGTCCGACGCGAAATGACAACACGGCAAATTACGCTGACATCACTCAGTCGCAGGCAGCCAATCAAAATCGACTATTGAGTCAAGTGACACTAGGCCTCGTCGAATGCTGGAAATAAACAGCTTGTGCGCAGATAGATGGCGCTTTGAGCGGTGAGCCGAATGCTGTATTGTGGGCATTCCACACAATACATTCATCTAGTTTAGCAATGGCCGCGTTTTCTTTAGATGGGATTAATCAGTCCGATACGAGATGACTTGGACGAGATTAGTCTCGTCCCTCGTCCTGCGTTGAAGAACGATTCAAGCAGTTCCAGTCTGTTAACCTTGACATTGCTAGGACTATGAGCAACGTCATGGTAAACCGGCCGGAAAAACGCGCGTAAAAGCCAAATTTACCGATTTAACTAAATACGGATTACGGAAAGCTATCATAGAGAATTTTATAAACCTTACTAAATCTGAAGAAACACTACAAATACATGATTTTCCATAGAATTCCCGTTCTGGATTTAATCGCGCAAAACAGTAAACGAATGGGCGTGACACGCCGTATAGTTTCGTCGTATGTTTCGGCCAGAGCAGTAATTCGGCCTGTTTATTATTCAGACCTTTATTTAAACACATTGGGCCTACATTATATCGAATTACAGATTCACGTGGAAGCATACAGCGGCATTTTAGGTCGACTCTTCAACAGAGTCGACCTAATAAAGCCGATCTCAAATGTCCGTCCGTCCGTCCGTCCGTCCGTCCGTCCGTGCGTACGTACATATACGTGCACAGAAAGTTTCTTCAATTTCAATGAAATTTGGCATGTAGGTAGATGTCACGACAGTATGCAGTGTGACCCGATCCATGGTCAAGGTCAAGGTCACGAGCCCCTCAAAGTTGGAAATCCGGCCATTTTCAAAAGTAGTGAAAGCTTATATACATTTATACATAGGGTGACAGTGACATAATTTCTTCATTCCTATCTATACCAGCTGTTCTGGCCGCCGTGGCGTAGGGCATGGAAACTCAAATATTCAGGAGCACTTACAGTCATATCTAGGATCTGGCGCTACCAATAAGCTTTTCTTAATCCTACTGATTAAATATTTTTAAAATAACGTGATAAATCTTCACCAGTTAACTTCGCACAGTACGGCATTATACCATATTACATGGAGATCGTATCGTGACCACAGATTATTGTGACGTCCCTTCACCTTGTGTTAAGGCAATAACCCTACGTCCGTCAAATCAACAATTGACAGCTACAACCGTACAAAATTTTCGACTGTCGCTACGTTACGGTCAGCCAACCCGGCAGTTGCTAAGCTCGTATTCGGGCTTCGATTGCAACGCGTTGTGCTCACAGGGGCGTAACCAGGAATATTTGTTTATGGGTCGAAAACATACCGCACACTTTCCGCTGCCAAAAAAGGAAAGAAAGAGTATTTATATAGCGCCATCTATACTACGCATAGTGTCAAAGCGCGCAGGCATGGATCACACAGTTTTACCTGCAAATTACACCATGCCTGCCTTTCCTTCGTAAGCGTTCACCAGATGGCGCCACCCTTAACTGAGGTTGCAGACATCCAACTGCAGCTTACTACTCATTTATCAACCCCTAAAGGATGAAAGGCTGAGTTGGCCTGGTTGTTGACCTATAGCGGACGGTTTATCCACATAAGTGATCACCCGTCACCATCAGCTACAGGTCGAGCGCAGGACAGCGAAAGTTCGCCGGCCAAAGACCGACGTTCTACCACTGTGCCACGCAACCAACGACTCGCCCATGAAACCACAGCAATCTGGGACGCGGTACTCACTACCTCAGAAGTTTCTCGTCGTATATGTGAAAAAAATCATAAGGTCACCATTGTCGTGGCTGGGGCCCGGACCCTAGGCTACCATACGCCCCTACGCTACTCCTTTTATTTATTGTTGACCAACGCGCGACGTTCTGCATAGACATTCTGGGACCCAGATCTACTTTTGCTCGATACAACGCCAACTTCCGGTGCAATACAAAACACTAGTCTTTCTGGGATAAAATTAATAATCTTCGTATACTTACATGCCGTATTGATATTGTTTAGAAGGACGTGCTGGACCTTCTCGGCTTGCGGTCAGCAGAGTGTCTTCTCACAATTCTCAGGCACCTATTCTCAGTGAGTAGACCTTTCCTTCAGTTTCTCTACATTTCGTCGTACACTTGGTACTTAATTTTACAAGCAACGTGCATATCGTTGCTTATATACCAACAATAACGTAATGGCGTCGTTTTTACCGCGCGGCGCTATGCTAGCGCGGTATGTGATGTGTCCGCTGTTCGTTTGTCCGTCCGTCACAGTCGGAGTTCTTTTTAGCTAAGCATAGGATCATATAAACAACGCCGCACTGTTTAGGGACACTAGGTTTTTTTTACCAAAGATATTGACGAAATTCGAATGGGGTCACGAAATGCAGGCGGGCTAGGTTATAATCGGGGATATTAGACCGTCTTTTCGCTGTAACTCAGAAACGGTGCACGATGGGTACACAGTAACAAGGCTAATAGGAACTCGCATGCGCTCGATCGAATGATGATATTTTCGACGACTTCTTGAGTTATCCCTTTCCTACCTACCCCAAACCACCCCATATATTTTAGGCCTGTATTTTGCGTCGCCTTTCCTATTTTCGTAATGGGTAGAAATATAGACTTCAAATTTGGTGTTAGATTGACCATAGCAAGTCCTAACTTAAAGACGACATACCGCCCCTGAAAGGGAGTGGTCAGAGTCACGTGACCCATTTTTAAATTTTGGAGCCCAACCATAATCTTTGGAATGGTTGAAGCTAGGCATTTCAAATTTGGTGTTCAGGTTGATATTAACGAGTAATAGCGCACGCATGATAGATTGCCCCTGAATGGGATTTGTTCAGGTCACGTGACCTCTTTAAATGTTGGGAAATAACTCATAATGTCTCGGAAACGGTACAAAATAGAGACGTAGCTACAATGGAAGACTAATAGAAAATCGTATGTGACCCATCAAATGGCACCAATACCAATGACCTTGAGTGACCTTCAAGGCTATTCGCATTTTGAAAGCCTTTTCAAAGTGGGGTTTTTCGTATAGTTGCGCAGCAGTTGGCAAGATTTCAACTGCCATAGCGCGTCGCGCGGTTAGTCTGTGATAGCTGAGCTTCTTGTTGAAACTGACGTCATTTAGCGAACGACAAGGTCGATCGCGGTCGGGCAGCCAATAACAGATTTATTCAATCAGTTATAGTCTTTTTAATGATTTTGCGTTCATTGTGCAATTTAAACATAAACAGTACATACGTTCTCGACTGTATCTGATATGTTTCTCTTGTACAACTGGCCATTTTACATGTGTGTATTATTCAAGGAAACTTATCATTTTCCACGGTAATTTCTGGTTCAGTATTCAACGACTTGGTCGTCTTTTACGGGGATACATTAACAAGATGCAATCAGAGACGGCAGACTTCGCCCCTGGTGCCACCACCTGAAAAACTGGGCGAAAGCATCGTCTTAATTGATTCTGGGCCATTCGCTCCATTATGTGAAAAGATGACGTCATCCATAAAACCGGAAGTACATATTGCCGTCAGAGGAAGACCGAGCCACGGCTACAAGTAACATTACATAAACTTTTTCGATGTGCGAGCTGACAAACAGACAGACAGACAGACAGACAGACGTAATATAAAGTTGTCCCTGATACCGAATGGCCGACACTAATAAAACCTTGCGAAAAGAAGGATTTCTGTTAGAGATGGGAATCGAACCGAACCCGAACCGAACGAACCGAACTAGAATTGAGATGCTGAAAACTGAAAAGAGCTAATCGGTTTTTGTTCTTAGTTTTCCCTTAATTTTTTGTTTCCGTGTCGTGTGCTAGACTAAGCTGGCCATTCCGTCAGCTTTTGAGCACACGTAAATATATCGTATCGTATTGTATCGTATCGTAACTAGAACCGAACCAGAACTCCGTTAGCTACAGGTGCTAAAATGCAACATTTTCGCGAATACAGCATGCCTTATAAACACTGAACTAGTGACACACTAGCACAATGTTGACATTCCCACGTTCTCAGACACTTTTATTGTGAATACTGTTATATTTTGCAATATTTTAGTTAACTTTATATTAGAACTAGAACCGAAAACGAACCCAGTATATTAGAACTCGACAGAACCGAACCAAACAACTGCTAAGAACCTGAATCGAACCGAATCTTGCAATTCCAAGAACCCAAACAGAACCGAATCCGAATAGTGAAGGCTCTTGTAGCTACCGTCCCACAGTGGAATACGCTGCCCCAGTCGGCAGTGAACGCAGACACTGTCTCTGCGTTTAAGACGCAGCTGCGCTCCATGCCATAGACAGCGGAGCACACTCATCGACGTGATACTCCAACGGAGGTTTTGTCGATTATTGCTCCAGGTTCATTCCCATCTATACTAATATTCTGTCGTTGCATGTCTTTCATAAGGCCTGACATGGACGTCCATTGCTCCCGATAATAATGACAACCGTTGAATAGTCAGGCTGGTTATTTGTACCGAGGTGGCCAGTACCCGTTAATAAGTCTTCCGTTGAATAGAGTCACTCGGCAATATTAGTCCGTCCACCGTATTCTATGCGACTTTGTTGCAAGAGTGTTGAACGCGAAATGGTCAGTTCTGGCCAGCGTTTAGCGCTTTGCGCAAGTACTCTTGTTTTGGTGTAAGTAATGGCGTTTTAGTATAACGTTTTAGCCAAAATTTTCAATGCAGTAATCTTACGTCGAAACGAAACGTGGCGATTTGTTATTCGCCCGATTATTCATAATAAATAAATAGCTTCGGGCGAATTATGGTAACACTTTACGGGGCAGAAACGGTGTTAACGCGCTCGGCTATTACTCCGCCAAAAGTGAACGGATTCGGATACAATCTGGAGCACTGTGAGCACATTGTTGGGGGCTGGCCATGGCAGATTTTGGGCCCTATCCGCGCAGTAGCGACAGTTTCAGAGGCAGCCGAAATTTTGTTTTTTTTTGTCAGGTAAATAACGCACCATTTCGTCGAATTCCCCGTTGGATAAATTTTAAGACATTTGAACACAACAACGTCGATCGGTGAGGCGGCGAAAACTTTCGGAACAGAATTTTAAAAATGTTACCGTACTAAGGTGTCGTTTTTAAAAAAAACGCAAAAATTGCTTACAAAATTTCCAGGTTATGCGACTTCAGGCCATCATAACTACGCAATAATTATACATCGCAGGAAATTCACTACTAAATTTACCCTCTACGGGATGTCCATTTTCCATTTTTATGGTTAGAATCTATTCAAAGTCTTTCCCTCTGGACTGTACGCTCCGTACAAGAAACGCACCTGCCCAAATTTTCGGCAACGTCCGATGTCCGATAATGCTTATTAAAACCAACAGTACGCCGCAGTGCTGGTGCTGCCTGGCGATCGATACATGGGAGAAAAGCAGACTGAATGGGAAACTGAAAATAAGTAACGCGGCAGATAACGCTGACATCACTCAGTCGCAGGCACATGAAACTAGGCATCGTCGAATGCAGGGAGGAAAAACAGCTTGTGCACGGATAACGGACCACTTCGGGCGAATACTGTATTGTGTCATTCCACACAATACAGCCTTCTAGTTTTGTTTATGCGAGTTGTTGCAGTTGCAACATGCGCAGTTCCATACTGCGATTTCGTTGCACGACAATGTTACGCGAGAAAATGGCGCGAAAAAAAATCACAGGTGTGACATCGGTGTTAGGTGGTCGCCTTATCTGCCTCCGATGAATCTGCCGTTATGTTATGGCTTTTGTTAAACCATTCTACTTTTTGTGGACTGCACAATGTCAAATTGTTCCTCTGAATGTCTTCGTCAGAGAAAACTTACCACACCACCCCTCCAACGTGTAGCTGCACTACCTTCCGCCAGGCCTGCGGTTACCTTTCCAACCGCAGAGCATCACCGCCCCTTGGCCGGTACCAAGTTATACTGCTTGGTGACAGAGGCACATAGGTGTGAACAACTTGCCCAAGGTTGTTACGCCGCTTTTGCCCCGAGTACATTTTGAACCCGCGACCTGTTGATCGCAAGTCCAACGCTCTACCTGTTGCGCCACCGCGCCATCTTTTACCGTGAGGAACGAAAAGATTTTCGTGAAGAAGATGACAAAACATGTCTAGCTGTGTGGCGTGTTTGTTCGACAGATGACAAGCTCGTTCTGCTGTTTCTGTCAATCGTCGGCCACCACCGTCTGTTGTGTATCACGCAACACTAAAAGATCGAGTCTTGCATTTGGAATCCGAATAAAAGCCGTGCTGCTTCGGAGTGATGGTGGTCCATTTTTACTCGCGCGACTCTACGTTAGCGCGGTATTTGCTGTCATTGCGTAAGTCTGTCCGTCCGTCCGTCCGTCTGTCACAAGCTGGTAGTGTATCAAAACGGCTAAACGTAGGATCTCAAAACAATACCGCACGATAGCCCAGGGACTCTATAATTTTACGATGCAAAGATCTCTACGAAATTCCGATGGGATCATCTCTAACGCGGGCGCCAAATGCAGGTGGGGTAGGTAAAAATTGCGTTATTCGACCGGTTCAGAAGTCTTCGGCTCAGACGCATTACCACTAAAAATCTGTATCCATCCGCCACAGTGGTCCGCGTCCACGACGGTGCGCTGTCGGAGGAATACGGAGTGTTATCAGGTGGTATCACTGGTGGTAGTCGAAGTTGGTTGATCACAGTTACGGTTCAGTTGATATCAACAAGGTTGGTTGCGTGGAAGTCTGTTGATGATAGGCACGGCTAACTTCAGCGTTACATATATATTATATATGACACGTAGCATCGCATGCTCGCTGTGCGATAGTTGAGCTTACTGGAACGATGCGTGTACAAAACTGTGCAGATAGCCGAATAAAACGTGGCAATTGCTAAAAGTGCTTTTCATGGGATCTGTGTGCGTTATTTTTATAACAGTCGGACAACCTTCAACTGACACAGAGCGTCGCGCGGGTCTCTCGGCGATAGCTGAGCCTGAGCCTATTGTTCATCCTGGGTTTAGGGATGGTCGGCGTGCCACTAAGTAACTCTGCTATGTACATTTTTTAAAATTTGGCTTACATTCAACCTTGGATACATTGCATGATCATCATTCAAGACGTCTTCAAAACACGTGCATGCGTCGGAATATATGATTGGTGCAGGAGTTGTGTACTAGGATTATTAAATGTTAGCTGTTATTGCTATTTTAGCCTTGCTGTTCCAGCTTGTGCAATTGTTTTTATGCTTGTCTATTTTCTGCCGTTGCATGCGAAGGTAAGAATGTGGACTAGGTAATATGTTCGGAGATATGTTAGTTACTGCAAAACTAATGTATACTGGCATGAAGATGATCGATCATAGGTCTGTCTGTTGCATTAATAGTATATATGTGAGGGGGTTGTGCTGGAAATTATTGTATTCCAATATAATAATTTCACTCCGCCACTTTGGCGGGGCTCTGGTTTAGTCACCGTTTGTCTGTCTTTTCACTGCTTATGTCTCATCAATTGGACGGTTGATTGACAGTCGAGGAGTGAAATATCATTGCTATTCTGACGACACACAGTTATACACAGCTCTCATCTTACCATCGCTATCAGGCATTGCTCATCTTGAACACTGTTCCAAAGACTTGTAGTATACTGGTTTTGGCAAAATAACCTTCCTTTGAATCCGGACAAGTCTGAAGTCATATATTTTGGTACCAGGCAAAGACTCTGTGACCTTCCATCCAAAATATGTGTAGAAGGATGTGACATTACATCATCCGACACTGTGAAGATACTCGGTGTCACTCTTGACAGTACACTGAGCTTCCAAACACGTCAACAATGTAGTCCGGTCATGTTATTTCCACCTACGCGCTCTCCGCCATATCCGTCGTTCATTACCTAGTAACATTGGACATTGCCAATACAATTGCATGTTGTATTGTCGGTCAAAACTAGACTACTGTAACTCGCTATTCAACATTCCAACCTGTACACTACAAAAGCTCCAGCGAGTTAAGTAAGCAAGTAAGTAAGTAAGTAAAGTCACTTATATCGCGGCGCCGAAATCGCGAAAACGCCGCAATATCGCCGGGTGGTCTTCGAGAGTCATTGTGATCTCCGGAAAAGATACATTTTCAGTTTTGTCTTAAATGTAGCCAGTGACATGTTTTCGCGCACGGCTGGTGGCAGACTGTTCCACACTGCAGGACCGCTGTACGCGAAGCTCCGCTGTCCAGTAGAGGTCTGAACTCGAGGCAGTAGAATGCAGCGAGTTGACGCGGACCGCAGTCGTGGGCGACCACGGACGTCCTCCACTGGAACACAGAGTAACCTTGCTCGTGTTGTTTGTGGTGTCAGCAAGTTTCAGTTACGACTATCTGAAGATGTACTGCATGAGTTACACTGGCTACCAATCAGACAACGAATCCATTATAAAATAGCTACCATCACCTACCGTGCACTGCATCTACAACAACCAACTTACATCGCATCATTACTGGTGAACTACATTCCACCTCGGACCCTTCGTTCCACCAGTCAAGGACTGCTCAACACACCTGGTTCATGAACTCTTATTGGCGCCAGACATTTTTCATCTGCTGCTCCAGTCATTTGGAACAAACTACCTTACACTGTTCGATCTGCTGAAACTATTGGAACCTTTCGTACCAGACTGAAGACACACCTATTTCCCGTCATTGCGTCATAGATTATGCTATCTCGCTACTGATTCACGTTTTTTTGTGAAACTAGCTATTAACATTAGATTACACGTCCACGGACACGTGCTATGCTATTTAAATTGGATTTGTCTTGCGTCTGTCACTCACGCTGATATTGCTAACATATTTAATTTCTAACATCTAGGCCTATGTCGTCGTTCGTGCACGCCGTTGAGAATATTTAACACGACGGCCCAACGTCGGTTCGCCGTCGACGATGTCAGTGAGAACGCTAGCCTATACTTTACTCCGAGGCACTATTATTTTCGGGATCAGATTCCAGCGCGATACGATACGATACTATACGATACAGCATATTTACGCGCGCTCAAAAGCTGACGAGACGGCCAGCCTAATCTAGCGCACGGCATAGAAAGAAAAAAATAAGAAAAAATAAAAACAAAAACCGAGTAGCTCAGAAAAAACGATCCGGGCAATAGTCTGTGAAGGCAGTCCGGGAAGATGCAGTGAAACTACGGGTGTAGGATTTGTGAAACAGGTAGGTATTAAGCCGGGAGTGAAAGAGAGATGGAGTTATGGATGAGCCGAGTGGTGAATCAAAACAGGAAGAAGTGATGAGTGAAGGAATAGGTGAGTAGGAAATGGAGGAACGTGGTACCAGAATGAGGTTGATAAAGAGATATAGGGAGTTGGTTCCAGAGACAAGGTGAAGCATAACGAAAGGAGCGATAAATTATTTTTAGAGAGGATGATGTCGGTGGCCGAGCAAGAGTAACGACGAATGAAGAGCGAGTACTTCAAGGAAGCTGAACAGAGATTAGGTTATGAAGGTATGGAGGTTGGGTAGTTGTGAGAAAGTTGTAAGTAAGTGAAAGGAGGTTGTATTCGATGCGTTCAGTGATTCTGAGCCAGTGAAGAGAGCGTAGGATATGAGTGATATGGCAGGACTTAGGAGCTTTAACGACAGTACGAGCAAGAGAGTTCTGTATCTGCTGGAGACGGGTTAATTGAGACATAGGGAGTTTATAGTATAGAGAGGATTACAGTATTCAAACTTGGAGTGAACAATAGAGGTAGCAATGGTAAAGGCAATTGACGTACCGAGGTAAGGCCGGATACAGTGAAGTTGACGAATGTGATAGTAACAGGCTTTGGAGAGAGATGCAATTTGGTCAGACAAGGTAAGATTTTCGTCAAAGATGAAGCCAAGATTTCAAGCAAAGTGAGAGGTGACAAGTGAAGAATTGCATTATTATTATTATTATTAATATTAATATTATTATCGTACTCATGTACAACACACATGAACATACAATGATAAAAAAAGTTAAAAGAGCACAATACAATGATAAAAGAGAACAATAATCAATACACCCATTTAGTGCAAACAAAGCGAATGATAGACTCTATTTCCTCATTAGTGAGTATACACCGGCATTTATCTGCCCTGTACAGTAGCATATCTTTCAAAACATCGACTCTGATTTGCAGTTCAGGGGAAATATTGAGAGTGATATTTTGGCAAGTTAGTTTTCGAGTCCGATGAGCAAAAATTCAGTATTAGAGGAGTTACGAGTGAGAAGATTAGCAGTCATTTAGGAAAAGATCTGTTGAAGAGCGTTTTGAAGGTGAGAAATTCTTGAGTCAAAGTTGAGTGGGTGGAAAGAGACGGATTCTATCGCCGGACTTACAAATGCGGGGAGATTGCGATGGCGGCTGTTCGATACAAATGCGGTACCTGGGACATATGACCCTTACTTTGTTTCTCTTTCATTTTCAGCTGTTTAGAAGAGCCATAGGCCTAAAATGTTTTTTGAGAATGTGGGACCCCTTGGCCGAACAGTCTCAACACTCCTAAATCCTGCTTGTCACATTCAGTCAGACAAAAGGCCCTGTTTTGTTAAGTTAATTCTAATGGCGAAACTTAACTGTTGATTACGATCGTTCTTGCTGTAGTCAAATTGAGTACAAACTGTTCGTAAAATACACGGTTGCCTACATATGTATTTTATGATTTCTTCAAAAAGCGCATGTTCGGTCACTGGTATTGATGTCATTCGATAGGCCGCAGACGGTTGATTTCCTATTGGTCTTCCATTCCGTTTCTTTTGCCCGGACATTTTCTTCTGAGCTACTCGGTTTTTGTTTTTCGTTTTTCCTTACTTTTTCGCTTCTTTGCCATGCGCTAGATTAAGCTGGCCATCTCGTCAGCTTTTGAGTGCACGTAAATCTACCGCATCGTATCGCATATGTCACAATCTTGTGTCGTAAGCTTGCGCATAACGCTTAGCAGCTTTACCGATCGATGTTCCCATGGACTGATGTTTCTTCATGGAAGTAACCTTATTTTCGATCGATGTAAGATAGGGCATGAGTATAGCATGTGTGCGAAGAACCCCATCTGGAGTACTTGTTGCTTGTGGCGTCGTTATAGTACAAATATTTTAACTTAGGCCTTACTAATGGCCGACATCTTTCTCGCTCACACGCTGGAATAGTCAACGTGGCCGAATGCACATAACGAAGTGGCGTATAGGCCTATATGCTGCATCCAGAGGAAACAAACAAGACGTTTTGAGTTATAACGTGTAGCAAAATGAACAAACGTGCATACAACACTTAGACATCGGTTGTCCGTCCAGGTCATAGTGCTAAAGTGGTCGTACAACCTAAGGAAGTATATAGAGTTAAGGGTGCGATTTGCACACCGCGGGCGAAGTCTGATATCTACCACTGCTTGGTTTGTATTCTGTATTCGATTCATCTGTCTGTCTGTCTGTCTGTCAATATTGTTCATTTGTACGTGTTTTACCGTTAGTGAGCTTCGGGACCTTTGTATTCGCTCATTAAATAAATAAAAAATAAACAAGTACGTCCGTCTTCGGGGACTGACGTATATCCACACATGCCGATTCTACGTTCACACGCCGCGCGATTACACGAACGGCGCATCTCTAGCGTGACGTTTACGTCGGCGCATCTCTACGGTAATGTTTACATTGCGGTAAGCGTGCCTGACGCGCTGGCCGATTCGTCCGATTTTGGGCTTCTGGGGGAGGAAAGTTCACGCCGATGAACCGCCGTGCTAAATTTGACGCCGCTAGCTTTATCGTCGGCGGAGACATCCGTAACCGTAAGCCTACAAACAGACAAACAAACAAACAAACAAACAAACAGTAAACGATATATCCACACGGCCACACCTTGTCTATCGGCATGTGTGGATAATAAATATATCTGTGCTATTATAACAGGGCAGCTGTACGAGCTATTTCGACGTGCGGGATATTTTCAGATCAGCGTTGTTATCTCTTGTGATATTCCGGAAATAAATGACGACAACGGTGATGTTGATTACGATTTGACATTTGGAATTTTTAAGGTTAGACAGCAAGGGAGCTCAGAGTGGAATAATATACGTGATCATACGTACTTATCTTATGGGCTTAACGCGTGCCTTCACTTGGCCATTATTTGCACTCTAGATAAAACGTTTAATAAAACCCGCACGTTAAAATCATAATTTAAAATGTAAACATACGGTATGACAGCACTGTGTCAAATCAAATTGCCGCAAATTGCTGCATGGGTGACGTGCGGGCACGTGGATCGTAAGTGTGTCGGCACAGAAATTTGGTCCAGAAAAGTACAAAACAAACAGGTTAAATAAAAAAAATTACAGGCCAAACGGCGTTATAAGAAGGCAAAACAGGCCAAATGCAAGTTCTGAGATATTGCGAGATATTGGTCGAAAATTGCCGACCACTAATAGGAAGTCATACGTGGCCTATCAAATGTTATTGTTATATACATGTAGCTTAGCAACAGTTGACGAAATTTCAACTGACTATGCACGTCGCACGGTCTCTCTGTCATAATTGAGTTTCTTGTTTACAAGACCTGATTGACTCATATGTAGGCTGCGTTTTTGATGTCGCAGTAAATTTCAGTGTTGATTCCATGGTCAAATAATAGCATGATGACTTGCTGTATCGTAAGTGCCAAGTTGAAATTTAAAAATTTAAAAGATTTAAAAACAGTGCTTTCCCACGATTTACGCTCACTTACGTCTGTGTTATAGATTGTGAACCGAACTGTACAATAACAGTGCTGCGCATAATGAATAATCTACGAGAGGCATAACGCATTTTCTCTGCGACATAGTAAATTCGTGCTATGCTTCACGAGCTATGAAAGTTATAAAAGTTTCAAACAGCAAAAGTGACCTTTAAGGTCATTCAAAATCGGACGAATCGGCTACAATCACCTGCCGTGCACTGCATCTACAAGGTCATTCAAGGGCATTGGTAATGGTGCCATTCGATAGGCCACATACGATTTTTTATTAGTCTTCCATTGCAACTATGTCTCTATCTTGCACCGTTTCCGAGATATTATCACTTATTTACCAAACTTTAAAAAGGACAAGTGACTCTGAACATATCCTCAGCCGTTTTTTGGACCAAGGTTTACCAAATTGGGGGGAGGCATGTAGGGGAGTACCTGTAGATTGACAAGTTTGTTTCTGATAGTTGATATGATGTTCTGTCGCAGAGATATGTTTGGTCAAAGTTCAATGTCGGTGCCAAAAAAGTGGTTTCTTTGCCCCCAGTTCGTGAGGGTAAATGCCCAGGGATTTTGGACCAGATTTTTTAAATAGCAGTCATGTGTTCAAGTTTGGTTGAGATCCGTTGAGTAAGCCCAGAGATCAGGCGTCGAAAAAAAAGAAGAAAGATGAAAAAACCACAGCGGTAAAATATAAGACCTTCGGCATCGCGATGCCGTGCGGGCTAAAAAGGATCGTACGTAAGTACGGCAGACAGGGCAAGCTCCACCTTCAGCAGCCACTCCGTTAAAACAACTTTAGCAAAATCGTGCATGTCCGCGTGGCAATAATGCAAAACCATCGCGTGGTGTCACGAGACAAATTTCGCCGCATTCTGGTTCCGAGGCTGCTGCATCTGGCGCTGCGATGCGGATGTTGATGCCGGTGTCGCTGTTGTCAGTTGAGTCTCATCGTTTTCGTCGTTGATTGATGCTTCTGTCGCCGTCCTCAGCAGGCTGCAGTGACTGCGTGCAGGCGACTATCATTCGTGGATAAAGACGTGGGTGGCAGATAAAACTGAATGATCCCTCGTTAATGCCCCGCCATTGCTGAGCGCTTTAGAGATGAGTATCGTACTCACTATAAGATGCTATACAAATACATAGGCCGACTGTTGTTTATTAATAAAAAATACGCAAATATCAGCTAGGGTTTATGCAAGAATACTAACTGACGTGCTGGCCTAACTGAAGTGTCATAATTTTCAACATTAAATGCAATACAATACAATATACAATATTATGTTATTAAGAAAGATGTCAGGACGCAACTTAAACACATATAAAAGTAATTGTAACAAGTAATCAATACCTGTCGTTGAACAGTTGCCTAAGGATAAAATTACAGACATAAATGCAATGTGATCCACGGCTTAGCGTGAGATCATGTCGCCTAGGTCGCAGAGAGTAGGTAATGTCATGTCGACGATCTGGCAACAGTTGGTATAGTGTATGTTCAGGATTATGTAGCACAGACTGAAACAGTTTGTCGTCAGCGTCCTCGACTAGCTGTGTTACTGGTGGTTGATCAGCATGACAGAGTCCGCATCTCTTGGCACGACCAACGAAGGCTTCAGTCCTCTGTCTATCAGATGCAGACGTGAAACCCCACCAGGCACTGGCGGCATAGAGCACCTTAGCCATGACATTGACAGTAGCCTGGTAAACCGTCTGCAGTGTAGTTTCGGGCATTCCATGTGCTCGAAGCACTCTCAGTGCGTAGAGCGGTGATGCACATGCACTGACAGTAGCTTGCACGTGTTCACACATCAAGAGTCGATCTGTGAACGTGACGCCCAGAATCTTCAGTGACACGCTCTATGTCCGGAAGAACAGGTGGTGGGCTGATCTTCTGTCGACGCCACTTGTCAGTAAACACAATCTCAACTGACTTGGATCGGTTCAATGTCAGATTGTTAGCACGGGACCACGCAGTAATATTGTCCAGTTCGGTCGACCCGGAGCCGACATTCGATGCTGGTATGATTTTGCACTGATATGATATCACTGACGATCCTCCCACTTTTGCGAGTAAAGGAATATCCGATTTATCCGATAATCCTTCATTACAAAAGTGGGAGGAGCGATCCTGTGTTCATTATGGAGAGTGACGTCAGCAGTGTCATCAGCCAATCAGAAGGACGGATTTTTGGTTTGGTGATAATGACTGCTGCAGTGTTACTGTCAGTTTGCAAAACGTTACAGAATTAACTGAATTTTTTAGAACAGTGGGCTCGCCGAGAGCTCAAAAGTTCGAGAAGTCAGTTCTCGTGTAACCGTCGAGTTCAAAAATTCACCAAGAAGTAAACTACACATTCTGGAGTGAACTGATGCATACGGAGTCTATACGGAGACACTGCGCATTCCGGATCATCACATTCAGAGAATTCTATTCCGTATTCCACTGAGCGGATTTCTGTTGTCAATAGTTCATAAATATAACATTACAGTTAAATTATAATTAAACTAGCGCTTCGCATTCCCGCTTACGGCGCTCGATTTGTTGCGTCTGCCGCCCGCTAGTTCCGAATGGCTCGACGGAGCCCGCCACATATTTCCAGTGGCGTATAGACGGCGCGCTAAGCGCGAGCGCGCGGGTTCGAGCGGCGCTCGCTAACCCCCACCCCCTTAACCATCTATAGGGTATAAGGATGCAACATGCCAAATTTCGTGCAGATCCGCTCAAGGCTATGGCCGTCCATAAGGAACAAACAACACAGACAGACAGACACGCATTCGATTTTACTTATATAAAACTAGAGAGTGAATTAAAATTTACAATGTCCGGCGGTAATGTGTTCCACAGATTTACAATGCGCTCGGTAAAAAATTATATCTAGAATTAACACTAGGCCTACAGTGTCTTTTACGCAACTTGAAACTATGTCCACGAGTGTCTGATTCGCAGTGAAACTCTCTATCACAATGTACATCAAATCAACAAATACGAATACAATTTTGAAATACGAAAGAGTTACGTATTTTACATACAGTCGACGCTCGATATCAGTGGTATCCATAACATTACGCTACGATCATCATCATTATCATTTATTTGCTAGTAAAACAGATACGAATATGCAGTAGATGATTACATATAGCAGGCACGACAAGGCTGAAATTCAGCACTAACAGCCGCCCAAAGGGAAACATTACAACGACAAAAAAGAAAACTACAAACACAAAATACGAATATGAGACAAAACACAAGAAAAAGATACGAACAATGCTGTGAACATCGGCCTAAAAATGACACCAGTATGCAGAGAACAGCTGCGTGAAATTAAGAAAGCCTGAGCGTGCGATGACATTACTCTACGATGACTGAGTGTGGACTGTGACGTATTGCCTACGTTTAGAAGGTCAGACACATATCCTTTCAGACGTGGACCGAAGCTGAGGGCGGCCAGTGTCGGCAACAATTAAAGCTGAATGTCGGAAGCGAGATACGTCGGTGTTTGTTCAGCCAACGACTGATGCACTGGGCATGCGAGCTTGAATTCAACTCGTTGGCAAACAGGAAGCCAGTACTGCAGTAATCATCATCATCATCATCTTTATTATACGCTCAAGGCAGAGTTTAAAAAATACACATCAAACACACAATCACTCAAAAAACGAAAAACGAACAAACACACAGCATAAAAAATACCCTAGCCTAGGTATGGACCGTCCTCTGAAAGCAGTCCCAGATAAGCTGTTTACACAGGCAATAGGCCTACTACAATGTCGTGTGTAGTGAATTTATACAAATCACACACAGCGCCTACAGCATCACGACAGCACAATGCAAGTGTTCTTAAAACGGGATTATCTGAAGATGTACATTTTTCCAAAACAACAAACGACGTTGATGTATTAAAACAGAGACTGGTAAGCACCAGCAATACATCAGTAACGGCTTTACACTCTCTCTCCAAATAGAATTGAACACCTTCCTAAATGAATTATTCAACGCAACATTAGCAGAACGTATATCATCCGAACGAGCATGCCATGTTTCACAACTGTAGAGAAGTGACGGCAGACAATACGATTTGATTAGATGAACAGCCACCATTTCATTTCTTTTTGAGCCAATCACACGCAATATATTATTAAATGCACGAGTTCCAGCGCGTATCGTATCGATTTCGACTAGCGGTTTCACGTCTTTCGTTTTTTTCAGTCAAACCATGCGGTTCATCGCCTTCGGTCTGCATCACTTGATTCAGCATCGTTAACCTCGAAACCTCATTACTGTGGTGCCGTCAGCGACATATCGTTGACTGTTACCGCATGACGAAGTTCCTTTATACCCGAGGGCTGATAGAATAACACCCTGACATTCAGTGACCATCTTTAATAAATAAATTGGCAAAATCATTAGCAGAATCTTACGATTTACGAGTGGGTCTAAACACGCATAGCTGTCACAGAAGGACCGCACGACCTGTCATGTTTGTTCTTGGCTATATACAGGGTGGGCCAAGAAAACTGCACATTCAGTGTTTCTCAACAAATTGTGCCACAGTGTGCGCCAATCAAGCTTTGAGTGTGATCACGTAGTATACTTACGATTTACACAAGCACATAATATTTTAGACTACTATTAAATATTCTACTGATTAAATATTTTGTGCTCTGAGTCATACTTGATGCCAAGCTGAGACACTGGTACAATTAGTAAATATAATAAAATTCTAATATAAAACTAAAGATCAGAAAAAGAACGGGGCTCTAAGAAAATGTTAAAGGAATTTGATGTAAAACAGTGATGTAGAAATGGACTTTAACATCTTTTTAAATATTAGTCATGTTTTTAAAGGAAGGTCATTTTACATTGTATCAAACGATAACGAGTCATCCCGGTTTCTGCTACTGTACATAGAATATTTAACATTATAACGGTAAAACAACTTGATTACGTACTGTTGTTCATGACTATCTCAACATAGGACACGAGGTTTGGCTTATGATGGGTAATGGGAACATGAATTAAAATTGGACGTTACCGTACATATTCAAACGATGCTAAAGAACTAATATTTCGTAAATAGCCGGATATTTATTTTGCTTAGAGAAATACTAAGTGTTGCAAATGAAGAGAAATTTACGATACTAGGAGTCGAGCTGTTCCAAACGTTTACAATGCGTTCGCTGAATTGTTTTTTTCGTATATTAATGCGACAGTAATTTATCAAACTTGTAACGGGTTTCCATGCACGAGTTGTAGTGTGGTCGTCATTTCTATGCGTCATTCTCTAAAGCCGAACTTGTCATTCTAGCAGTAGTATGGGTTGTCTTAATTGTTGCTGGTGTGGACGGGGCTTATAATATGTTGTATAACTCGCCGCTGAATGACATCTCTTATGGCACTGGTAGACATACATGTAGGCCTACATGATGGCATTTAGTTTACTGTACTACCGTATGTAAGCCCTTATGCCATAGACTCTTTATTTTAAGGAGTCTATGCTTTATGTATATACAAATATGCGTACACAATTGCACATGATACAATTAAGTCAAAAACAAAAAACTACAAAACACAAGAAATATAACATATAATTATACACGCCGACGGGGTGGGGTTTTTACCTCCTTTTGTCTGTGTGTCTGGTTTTCCGCATAATATCTCAAAAACCGTCGTTTAAACCGATGCAGCTATGATCACTGAATTTGACACAGTTGTTTTACGGTAAATCTTGGAAACCCATTTATTTTGGGGGTGAAAAGGTCAAACGCCAAGGTCACGGGTCACAAAAACAGTGCCAGTGACGGTCATTTTAACTCTTGCAAGTGCTTGCTTCTGAGTTATTGTAGCATTCACATAAGACGTCAAAAATGTTTCCGAATACGATGTGTGATGTCTTTTGCGCCTAGACTGAACACAGTGTTGGGATAAAATCAAAACCAGTGTTGCAGTTATTAATCACGGCAAGTGTACGAATAACCGTGTTATCAGTCACTATATAACGCTTTTTAATGCGTTGGTCAGTCACTATCGGCAATGAAATATAAAAGGCTGCTACGACGTTTTATTACGCTCGCCGCGTTTAACGGAAAGCGTAGTGTAACGGTCTGGCGTCTGTCCGTCCGTACGTCTATGTGTCCGTCTGTCCCGTCGGCGCATACTCAACGTGACTCGCCAAGAGGCAGCACGCGACGCGTACAGCGCTGTCGGATAATGAGACTTACGTGCATGTTTCAGTGAACACAACACCGTTTCCGTCATTTACAGTTTCCCGCCGATGTTTACACCCACCCAATTAACAGTAGTACAGGCACTATGCAGGTGTTACTACGCACGCTACGCTATTCTCCGTAATGTTGGCGTTCTGCTATTCAATTGGTGTATTTGTTGCAAATGGAGTATAGCTATGGAGGTAGTCAGACTGTTGAACGGTTGACAATATAAATGGCTTTACGCAATGGTTAAGTTATTGCTGTAATTATGTTGCTTGACAGCTTAGACGAATAAATAAGTGTGCACGGACGCGAAAAGACGTAAGCACCTTCATCCCTACCTCAGCGGAACCCGGGCTAGTGGCTACAGTGACGTCAGTGTTCCTAATGCGAGACCGAGCTGGCGGCCCGGTACCACATTTGCATAGTGATATGTATAAAATATGTGGACCTATTCGAGATGGAGTTTGCCGGCCCGGACGCAGTTTGGCAACGACGAACGTACATAGGGTATACAAGAACTCATCAGGAGATGAGATAGGGAACGTGAACCTATTTACGACGATATCGCACACGTACTTCAAAATACCAAAAAAGAGAACCTACTTCGCTTAGCAAATTAAATTATAGCTAGGCACGTACTGCGCATTGAGTCTTAAATTTATGAATCTGCTACAGAATTTCGAAATTGCAGTTATAGAATATTTATACCTCGATGGCCGCAGTAAGCTCATTGACGAATAACAGGACGTTCGAGAACCAGCTTCATGCAGCTGGTGCTCAACTGGCCTTGTCACCTTGAACAAACAGCAGTAAGTAATCGAATACTGATAAAAATTTGAGTTTTACTCCTATAATTCTAAACTGCCGATATCATGTATATCGTGTCATCGTAAGTGATATATAGCTAAAAACTAGATGCTTTGGGCTACATTTCTGTCGCAGAAAGTTTAGGTATATCTTCAAACACTTTTACGCAATGCGCCTCGAAAGCTACCGAATTCGGTAAAATAACGCAAAATAAGGGTCATTTTGCCGTTTAAGGTCATTCAAGGTCACCGATTTTGGTACCAATCGAAAGCTCATATACGACTTTTTATTAGTGATTAATACTAACTTACCTTCTATCTTGCACCTTTTCCGAAATATAGCCCTCGATATCAATGGATGGCCAGGGTCAGTGGCGTTCTACGGGGGGCTAATCGGGCTTAGCTGACCAATGACGCAATTTGGGGCAGCAGTCTGTGGTTATGATTTAGCACTTTACGACTTTGCCGCAGTCTGTTGGTGGCAGTTCACGCATTGCATGTTCTTTCTTTGCGTCAACCTTACTGTTATTATAAAAACAAAAACTGGCTTCAGTTTCTCTTCATTGTAAAAGCCGCCGTTCTAAAACAGCAAATATCAAAATTTTATCCGCAAATTCAACACACAGAAGCTAGCGATCACATTTATTTCAGTCAGCGGCCT